>ENA-UOJH01001230-UOJH01001230.1-human-gut-metagenome-genome-assembly--contig:-C148-NODE-1230-length-19802-cov-9.760267_pt1 | contig 19802 bp, 20 predicted proteins | sample MGYA00242345_ERZ723892 | MGnify/ENA metagenome assembly ERZ723892 | reverse complement strand
AAGAAAGAGGGCTGCAACAAAATGAGCAAAAAAGTTCATTTTGTTACAGCCCCTTCTTATGCTATTTCTGGCAGCACGGAGGCAGTTTCGAGTTGCCCCCTTTTTTGTTTTTGCTGCTGGATGAGCAGCTGCCTGAGCAGTTGCTGCAACAGCTGGCCGTCCCGTTGAACAAGCCGCGGATATGGTGAATGAAGTACGCTACGGCGATAATGACGACGATAGCGACGATAATGGTTGCAGGACTCATAGATATACCTCCTTTGCAGAGATGATAAATAAACCGCTCCGGCGCCCTTTGGGCCTCAGCGGACCGCCCTTTGGGCGGCCCCTAATACATTATATGTTATGAGAGAGTTTCTTTCAAGGTTACGCACCGAGACCGGCCATGAGAGCCAGGTGATACGTGATGAAAGCTAAGACATACGAGAGGACGAGGCACATAGCGTCGCAGGCGAGAAGCATTTTCCACGAGCCAGTTTCACGTTTGATAACAGCCATAGCAGCTACGCAAGGCATGTAGAGCAAGGTGAATACCATGAGCGAGAGAGCAACGGCCTGGTTGAAGTCCGGGTCATCTCGGAGGTAAGCGACGATGCCCGATTCGTGTGTATCGTCACCGCCAACACTGTAAATGGTACCCAACGTGGAGACCATGACTTCTTTAGCTGCTGTGCAGGCGATAAGGCCTACGCCAATTTTCCAGTCAAAGCCAAGCGGTGCAATGACCGGTTCTACAAATTTACCAAGACGGGCTGCATAGGACTGCTGCAATTTTTCAGCAGTCTGCTGGTCATCGAGTTTAGACGATTCGTCGTCTGCATCGGCTTTGGCATCGAAGAGAGGCAGAGCCTGAGCGAAGACGGCCGGATTCTGTTCCTGGAGATCGGCGAAGCTCTGTGGGTATTTGCCCATGAACAGGTTGTCTTCTTCTTCGGAATTTTTGACCTGGTCTTCAACGGAGCTCAAAGCAGCAGCCGGGTTCAAGGCGTTGCCCGTATCGGCTTCGTCTTCATCTTCTTCGTCAGCAGCTTCATCGGCAGCGGCAACCATGGATTCATACATCGTATTCAATTCATCGTTGTCTTCGATAGCGCTGAGGCCATAAGACTGGAGGATGTCAGCCTGTTTCTGTTCCATTTCAGCAGTGACCTGATCTTTTGCCGCATCGAAGTCCTGAGAGTAGTCGACATCCATCGGATATGCCGTGAGGAACCAGACGAGGATAGATGCGCCGAGGATGAACGTACCAGCTTTCTTGAGGTACAAGACCGTGCGTTCCCACATGTGCATGAGTACGCCTTTCAAGGTCGGAATATGGTACGGCGGCATTTCCATGACGAACGGTTCCTGTTCCCCTTTGAACGTCGTATGACGGAGGACCAAGGCGACGCAAACAGAAATGATGATGCCTAAGAGGTAGACCCCGAAGAGGACCGTACCACCGTGACCGGAAGCACCGAAGAAGGCGGCAATGAGCAAGGTATATACCGGCAGGCGGGCACCGCAGCTCATGAACGGGCAAGCTAAGATCGTAACCAGACGGTCTTTTTCATTGTCCAAGGTACGAGCAGCCATGATACCCGGTACGTTGCAACCAAAGCCGAGGATCATCGGGATAAAGGACTTGCCGTGCAACCCCAAGGCGCGCATAGCGCGGTCGATAAGGAAAGCAGCACGGGCCATATACCCCGTATCTTCGAGAAGGCTGATGAATAAATACAAGAGAACAATAAGGGGAACGAAAGAAAGAACGGAACCGACACCGCCGATGACGCCGTCGACGACGAGGGACCGGAGCTGGTCATCTTCGATGACATCACTGCACCAGTCGCCGAGCATGGAAAAGCCCGTATCGAGCCATCCCTGCGGGTAAGCGCCAACGTTGATGACGACGACGAACATGAGCCACATGAGGGCCAGGAAAATAGGAATCCCTAAATAGCGATGAGTCAAGACACTGTCGATCTTATCGGACAAGGAGTCGCTCGAACCGACATTGATAATCGATTTATTAAATGCATCCGTTGCGAACTGATATCGACATTGAGCGAAATAGAAGTCCAAATCAATCTTGTTAGCCAAGGAATCACGCAGCGTCGAAGCCAGGGCCAGGATGGAATTAGTCCCTTCCATAGCGCGGACTTTCGCAATAGCGTCGGAGTCATTTTCCAAGAGCTTGACAGCCAGCCAGCGGACCGGATACTTGATGATGCCCATTTTTTCGATGGCGTCTGTCAAATTGGCAATGGCCGGTTCGACGTCCGGACCGTAATCGACTTTAGCATTGACCAGGTTCTGCGTCTGCGTACCGGAAATGGCATCGAGCAATTCTTTCGTACCGATGTTCTTGCTGCCGACGAGGGGCACGACAACGGCACCGAGCTGCTTCCCTAGTTTCTTCAAGTCGATTTTGATGCCCATGCGGTCTGCAATGTCCATCATGTTCAAAGCGATGACCATAGGCCGGCCCAGTTCGACGAGCTGTGCTGCCAAGTACAAGTTACGTTCCAAGTTGGACGCATCGAGGACGTTGACGATGATATCCGGTTTTTCATTGATAATGACGTTACGGGCGACGACTTCGTCCAGGGACCGTGCCGTCAGGCTGTATGTGCCAGGCAGGTCGACGAAGAGCAAATCTTTGCCGTTGAAGGTACGATGGCCTTCTTTCTTTTCGACAGTAACGCCAGGATAGTTGCCGACGTGCTGTTTTGCGCCGGTAATATTGTTAAAAATCGTCGTTTTACCGCAGTTCGGATTGCCGGCCAGGGCAATCTTGATTTTTGCTGCATTTTCCATGACTACTATAACCCCCTTTATGATTCAACAGCGACAGAAATCATCGCTGCTTCATTCATGCGTAATGCCAGTGCGCACCCTTTGACTTTTACTTCAATAGGGTCTCCAAGCGGGGCCTTTTTGAAGACAGAAATGTGCGAGCCCTTGACGACGCCCATGTCGACGAGACGGTGCTGGATATTTCCTCGTCCCTTCAGGGTTTCGACGACGCCCGACTGGCCGACTTTCATGTCGGCTAATGAAACAATTTTCATGACTAACTCCCCTTTTTTACCTTCAGACGGCTTCTTCCGTCCGGGAGGCTAATATGTTTTTCAGCGCGTTCGAGCTGCTCGTATGGGAACGGACGACTTCGACGTTCTTGCGCTGCGCTTCCTTAATGGCACAGCGGACCATACTGTGGCTCACGGTGCTGGTAAATAACACGACCAGGTCTGGCGATCCGATTTTCGATTTGAAATCGCTAGGTACCTGTGTAAACACTTTTGCCTTATAATCGTACTCTTTGCAAATACGCTTATAGCGACATACCATACAATCATTTCCACCTACGATGACGACACTCATTTACATCGCTCCTTTCAATTAGCTCCGTAAATAATACTCACACATCCCTTCCGTTTATGATAATACATTTCATTACCAAAAACATTATATATTTTTTCACATACTATGTCAATAGTTGCTATTGAAATTCATTTGTAAAAAAAGAAAAAAAGAGGCTGTCGGATTAAGGACAGCCTCTTGTTACGTTGCTTGTAGGTCGTTCACGCAAATCAGTTCACAGACATCGTACATATACCTGACGGGCTCGCCACGTGCGGGCTCATATAAATCATTGGCATGTGCGAGCTCCTACAGATTATTGGCACGTGTGGGCCCCTACAAACCATTGGCGTGTGCTAGCCCTGCTACGCGGAACGGCGGACGGTCCGCGCCGGTTTCAGGATACGGACGCTGTTCAGGACGACGGCCAAGGTAGCTGTGTTGTGGATGACAGCAGCCCAGAGGGGGCTGATCTTCCCTAAGGCACCGAGGAGCATGGCTGCCGAGTTGACCACAATGGTAGCCGTGAAGTTCTGATTGATGGCCCGCATCGTTTCCCGGCCGATGTACAAGGCATCGTACAGTTTCGACGGGTCTTCCGAGCGGATCGTAATGGCCGCCGATTCAGCGGCAATATCCGTCTTGTTGCCGCCGAGGCTGACGCCGATATCGGCAAAAGCCAGGGCCGGTGCGTCATTGATGCCGTCGCCGACCATCATGACGTTGCCCCGTTTCTGCATCTTCATGACGTAATTTGCCTTGTCTTCCGGCAGGATTTCGGCATGGTACGAGTCGATATCCATGTCACGGGCGACTTCGGCAGCCACTGCTTTCGAATCGCCTGTAAGCATGACGACTTCGTCGATGCCCAGCCGGCGCATGCGGTTCAAGGTCTTCTTCATGCCCGGACGAACGGGGTCCTGAATGACCAGGAAGCCCATGTATTCCCCATTGCGGGCGATGTACAAGAGGTTCTTGCCCCAGGTCTTGTTATCCGTTGCCGGCATTCCTTCGACACCTTCTTCATTCATGAAGCGGCGGCTGCCGACGAGGACCTCCCCGCCTTCATAGCCTTCAAAATCCGGCACCGTCGCTTTCATACCGCGGGCGACGACGGTTTCCGACGAATCATGCGGCGGCGTCTGCCAGCCCTGGGCGTTGACGTATTTCTGGACGGCTACAGCCAGCGGATGGACAGAGTGCATTTCTGCCGAAGCGGCGAGGAGGATCATTTCCTTATCATCGACGCCTTCGACCGTTTCGATATGGTCGATCTGCGGAACGCCCATGGTAATGGTCCCGGTCTTATCGAGGACGACCGTGTCGATGTCGGCCAGGTTTTCGATGTAGTTGCCACCTTTGATGAGGATCCCTTTGCGGGCGGCTACGCCGATGGCCGCGGAAATCGCCGTCGCTGTCGACAATTTCAAGCCGCACGAGAAATCGATGAATAAGAGATTGAGGACGCGCTGCCAATCTTTCGTCGCTCCGTAGACGATGGCTGCGCCAATGAAGGAAATGGGCACCAAGAGATTGGCCATTTTATCAGCAAAGTTCTGGACCGGTGCCCGCCGGGTCTGTGCTTCTTCGACGAGGTGGATGATCTGGGCCAAAGAGGTGTCCGCGCCGACTTTTTCGACGCGAATGACCAGATCACCGGCTTCGATGACGCTGCCTGCATAAACCGGCGAGTTTTCCTGCTTAATGGCTGGATTCGATTCGCCCGTAATGGATGCCTGGTTGACAGCCGCATTGCCGCTGACGACGCTGCCATCGACGCAGATTTTTTCGCCCAAATGGACGGCAATGAGGTCGCCCCGCTTCAGCGATTCCACAGGGACTTTGCGTTCCCGGCCGTTTTCGACGAGCCATACGTCGCGCTGGTCCAGCTTGAGGAGGCCCGAAATCTGATGGCGTGCTTTTTCAGCAGCGTATTCCGTCATCATTTCAGCGCCGTTGGAAAGAGCCAGGAGCGTCAGGCTCGATTCAGGCTTACCTGCCAGGACAGACGCAGCCACAGCCGTTGCCGTCAAGGTATCGGCATTGGCCTGATGGTCTTTTACGAGTCCCATGATACCGTTCTTAATGTAACGGCGTGCAATATATAAGGTAAATAATCGGCGAAACAAGAGAATCGACCCGTAGAATTCCGGATTAACTTTACGCAGGATATTCATGGCAATGAAGCCGCCGACGGAAATGATCGCTTCCCGACGATAGGTGGCAACATCCATGTCGTCGTTCTTAGCTTCTTTCTTGCGGCCATATTTTTCTTCAAAAGCGCGGACAAAGAGATTGAGTGCCCGCAAGTCCAGCTGTCCCCTATAATAGACAGTGACCTTCTTTTCTTCTACGACAGCCGAAACGATGCCGCGGGCCTGGCGGAGTTTGACGCTCAGGACAGGACGCATACGGCTGGGGATTTCACTGTGCAAGAAGATGGTATTGCGCATATACATGGTTAATGCCCCCTCAGCAAGGACAGAGCCCACCACAACATCTGCGGTCCCGACGGACGCTGTCCCATAAATACGACTTTGCGCAGGCCGCGGAGCGTCAAGAGCAACGCAGCAACGGTGCGCAAGTCAAAAAAACGACTCGATTCATTGCGGATGATGCGGCTAAAAAAAGTGCCCGTATCGCGGACCGCTTTGAGATAGGTCGTTTCTTCCTTTTTCTTCGCTTCTTCCCGTTCTGCGTCGCAGACAGCACTGACAATGCCTTCGACAGCATTCGGGAAGAGACGGAAACGGAAGAAGTTTTCCAGCCGGTCCAGGGTCCCTTCGCTATGAGCGAAAATCAAGATACTGCCCGTGACAGCGCTGACCTGGATGAACTGGACATCTGGCAAGGTGCTGATTTTTTCTTCGATCAATTCAGCCAGTTCCTGATTGCCGACGAGGGCAGCCGCACGATAGCGGCGGCGTCCCTTCAAGACGGAAACGCAGGCAAACCGGGGTACATCAGCTGCCGGTTTTGCCGCCCGGGCCTGAGACCGGATTGGGCCGGCGGGCGCAGCTGCGGCAGCCGCTTTGCCCTTCTTATTGTGGAACAAGTCGTATACGGCTTTACCAATCGACGTGCCCACCATAAAACCTGAGGCATAAGACATAATTACCTTCTCCTTTCAGCATGGTGCATAATATAATTCTCTACGCGGACGAGTTCCCTGTTGGTCCGCAGGACCTGCGGCCGGTAGATGATCAATACGGAACCGGTGAGGACATTGATATCGACTTCATCGATTTCTTTATAACTGGCAATATATGCATAGACCTTGCGGCCCAATTCGGCATTGCCAATGAGTTTTTTACTGTGCAGGCGGATACGGCCTGGCAAGTAAGACGAAATGGAGACGGTTCTCATGATAAGGTCCCATTTCGATGTTGGAATGAGCATACAAGCAGTCCTTCCTGGCGTTTTCCTCTCAAAAAAAGAGGCTGTCCCACTAAAACAGCCTCTTTTTTTTGAGTTTGAAGTTGAAAAAATTAGATTATTTGGCCTGAGCGGCTTCCTGGGCTGCAATCATGTCTTCTAATTCTTCTTTCTGACGCTGCAATTCAGCCAAGGGTACCGAAGCGGTCATGGCGCCGGCAGCGGGCTGCTGCATAGCCAAGAGCTGCTGTTCCCGTTCGGACATCAATTTATAACCGAAAACGCCGGCAACGACACCGATACCTAAACCAATCCAAAAATCTGTATTCTGAAACATACGACACATCTCCCTTTAAAAATATTGATATTCACTTACGTCTATTATTATAAAGTATCTCCTTTCACATGTCAATAGTGCTTATCAAATTCAACATAACATTTTGTTTGCAGAACAATCTATTTCGATGCATTTTCGCAATAAATAGCCTTATTTCTTGAAAAAGAACCATTTATTTTACTGATAGATTTTGTTATAATATATAAATACCCTAATATGTATATCTTGTAAATTTTGAAATTATATCTTAATATTTTGAAAGGAGTGGCTTTCTTGTTCGACGGCATATTCTTAAAATTCGTTCAATCGCTCCTCGCCGAAAAACCAGATAAACGGATTGTATCATTTTCTTTTAAAAATAAAACGTATTTTGTCAAACGCCGCATGAGCAACGGGCGAAACACCTTTGCCAAGAAGGATCCGTCCACGGCATTCTGGTGTGAAGCTTATAAAATCATGACCGTCAATGCCCGCCTGCCGTTAGCACCCAAAATTGTCCTCCTCGATGAAGACTTCTTCGTCATGGAAGGAGCCGGCAAGACCTTGCAAGGCGTCGCCAAGGAAGCAGAATACGCCGATGTCCGCCGCGATGCCTTTGAAAAAGCCGGCCAAGGCCTGGCACAGCTCCACGCCGCCGGCCTGCACCATGGCCGGCCGGCTTTGCGGGACATCGCCTACGATACCTCATCGAAGACCATCACCTTCCTCGACTGGGAAAACGAAAAGAAATTCGTCAACGCACCGGCACCGGTGTTGGACCTGTTTCTCTTCCTGCACAGCTGTTTCCGTGAAGAATGGCCGGACAATGACCTCATCGATGCCGCTGTCGCCGGCTACTACAGTGTCGAAGGCAGTAAACAGACCCTCACTGCCTTAAAAGAATTCATCGCCGACCATCATGCCCTCTTCGCCTGTTGCCATGCCTTGGTTCCTTTCGGCTGGATCGACATCGTATCCGTCGACAAGGCAAAAACCTATGTGATCGGCTTATAAAACAGAAAAGGCCGCAGCACAGCGGATATAGCCGCCAGGCAATTCCTCGGCGGCTTTTTTCATCTGCAAGGTCAATAGCAGGGGCAGCAGTTCTGAAACAGAAAGGCCCGTCTTTTCCAAAAGCTCGCTCACCGGCACGGCCCGGTCAAAGGGGATGGCGTCGATGACGGCCTGTTCAGCCGGACTGAGGCTGGGTGCCGCCGCCTCAGAGACGGTTTCCGGTCCCTGCCAGCCGCGGCGGCGGAATTCCCGGACGACATCGTCCGTACAGGTCAAGGGAATGGCGCCGAGCTGCAAGAGGTGATTCGTCCCGCGGCTGGTCTCCGAAAAGACGCTGCCCGGCATGGCAAAGACGTCGCGTCCTTCATCGAGGGCTAAGTCAGCCGTAATGAGGGACCCGCTACGCATGGCCGCTTCGACGACAATCGTCGCCGCAGCCATGCCGGCAATGATGCGGTTCCGGGCAGGGAAATTCTGGGACAAGGGCTCGACGCCAAAGGTATATTCAGAAAGAACAGCACCGCCGTTATCGACGACCTGCCGAAAGAGGGCCTTGTTCTCCCTGGGATAAGTCCGGTCCAGGCCATTCGCGACGACGACGATAGTCCGCCCCTTCCCTTTCAAGGCGCCCCGATGCGCCCGCGTATCGATACCTCTGGCACCGCCGCTGATAATCGTAAACCCTTGGGCTGCCAGTTCAGCTGCCACAGTCTCGGCGGCATTCAAGCCATACGGGCTGGCCCGGCGGGATCCGACGATGGCGATACTGCTGCTATCTTTTCCCATCGTGCCCTGGCAAAAAAGGACTATCGGCGGTCTGGCAATGAACGGCAGCCACGCCGGATACTCGTTGTCCCACAAGGCGACGGGACGGACGCCGTAAAAGTCCAGTCTATGCTGAAAAGTATCCCAGTCAAAAACATTTCGTTCTTGTCTGAGTTGGGAAAAGAGGCGCGGCGGAATACCGGTCCGGCGCCGCAAGTCCTCATCCCAGACGGCTTCCCAAGCCTGCCGTGGCGAGCGGCATACGTCGATGAGGGCCTCCAAGCGGGAACTGCCACAGCCTTTTAGGGATTGGAGCGCAGCTGCATACATTGTTTCTTGATTCACCGTTCTCCCTCCTTCATGGCTGATGCATCTTATTGCGATAACTGATGGCCTCGGCGACATGTTCCTTGGCAATGACCGGTTCTTTGGCTAAGTCGGCAATGGTCTGCGAGACTTTGATGATCCTGTCGTAACTGCGGGCACTCAGGCGCAGCACGTCGAAGGCTTCCCGCAACAACTGCTGCGCCGCTTCGGTCAATTCGCAGACGGCCCGGATTTCCCGATGGCCCATGTGGGCATTGCAAGTACAGCCATAAGGGGCCAATCGTTTCTCCTGACGATGGCGAGCCGCCAGGACCCGTGACCGGATAGAAGCGGACGGCTCCCCTTTCCCTTGGCCTGTCAGTTCCCGATAATCCGGCCGTTCTACGCGGACATGTAAGTCGATGCGGTCCAGAAGGGGCCCGGAAATCTTATGGGTATAGCGGCGGATTTCACTGTCCGAACAGGTACAGCCTTCATCAAAGCCATAACGCCCGCAGGGACAGGGATTCATCGCTGCTATCAAGACGAAGTGCGACGGATAGGACAAAGCAGCTTGGACACGGGAAATATGGACGACGCCGTCTTCCAAGGGCTGGCGCAGGACTTCCAAGACGGACCGGGGAAATTCCGGCAATTCGTCGAGGAAGAGGACGCCGTGATGACAGAGAGTCACTTCGCCCGGTTTCGGAATGGACCCGCCGCCGACGAGGCCGGCTGTAGAAATAGTGTGATGGGGACTGCGGAAAGGGCGCCGATGCATGAGCTGGCCGTCGCGGAGCAGGCCGGCGACGCTGTATATCTTAGTCACTTCCAAGGCTTCCTTTTCACTCATAGGCGGCAAAATAGTCGGAATCCGCTTGGCCAGCATGGTCTTTCCGCTCCCGGGCGGCCCAATCATGAGCACATTATGCCCACCGGCAGCGGCGATTTCCAATACCCGTTTCGCCTCGGCTTGGCCTTGGACTTCAGAAAAATCGACGTCATAGTCCGCCAGGTCCGGTGCCGGCGGCGCTACCTGGGCCGCTTCCAAGGGCTTTTCACCAGTCAAATGGCCAGCGACATCGCAAAGTGTTTCAACGCCATAGACCGTAAGGTCCGGACAGAGCAGGGCTTCCGCTGCATTGTCCCGGCTGACGAAGACGGTCTTCATCCCTTGAGCTGCCCCTTCCAATACCATAGGCAAGATACCGTTGACCGGGCGGAGCCTCCCATCCAGGGCCAGTTCGCCCATGAAGAGACAGCCTTCGCAAGCTTCAGCAGCTATTTGGCCACTCGATACAAGGATGGCTATGGCCAGGCTCAGGTCGAGGCCGGCTGTATCTTTCTTGAGGTCTGCCGGTGCCAGATTAACCGTCAGGCGTCGCATGGGGAATTCATAACCACTGTTCTTGACGGCTGCCCGGACCCGTTCTTTGGCTTCTTTCACAGACGTAGCTGCCAAGCCCACTAAGTCGAACGACGGCAGGCCGTTGGAAATATCCGTTTCAACAGCAATGACATGGCCGTTCAGCCCTAATGTCGCCGCCCCGTAGATGCGTGAAAACATGGCGTCACCGCCTTTCTGCCAGGAAAGCGTGGACAATGTGATGGATGACCGGCCGCCCCTGGTCATCGGGCCAGACTTCGATGACATCGAACCGGCACGGCCGGTCCCAAAGCCCATACTGAGCCAGATAGGCCGATGCGGCGCGGGTGATTTTGCGGCGCTTGCGTCTTTCGACGGCTTCACAAGGTAACCCGTACGCGCCTGTCGTCCTCGTCTTGACTTCTACAAAGACTAGTGTAGGACCATCTTCGGCGATGATGTCGATTTCTCCCAGGCGATTGCGGTAATTACAGCAGCACAGGCGATACCCCTTTTCACGGCATACATAAGCCAGCGCCGCCTGTTCTCCATAACAACCTAATAGATTTTTCTCCATGGCGATTCCCCTTTCTCTATTCATCCGATTACGTCCATCGTAGGGGAAAAAGATTAAAAAGACATAAAAAAAAGACCTTTCCAGGTCTTTTTTATGAGAAGAAGATTAAATTTTGTGAATCATCAAGAAAGCGACGATGCCGATGAGCAAGACGATGGCGATGACGCGGATAAGGGCCGCCGCCGTAATCATTACCTGGCGCTGAGGCTTCCGTCTCTGCCGCCGTTCACTCATACGCCGGGCCAAGCCATTTCTTTGCCGCCTAAGATGTGGGCGTGCATGTGATGGACCGTCTGGCCTGCCTTTTCACCGGTATTGAAGACGACGCGGAAGCCGTCTTTATCGAGGCCCATGACCTGGGCGACTTTTTGGATGGCATAGAGCATCTTGCCAGCGATGGCAGCATCATCCGGTGTCAAGTCGGCAATGCTCTGGATATGCTTCTTAGGGATGACCAAGACATGGACCGGAGCGACAGGGTTGATGTCTTTGAAGGCGAAGAAATTATCGTCTTCCCAAACTTTGGTGCTCGGGATATCCCCGGCGATGATTTTGCAGAAAATGCAGTCTTCCATGATAAATTCCTCCTTTGTTGTGTAAGGGCGCGCCACGTGCGAACTCCTACCCGTTTCGTGTCAGAAACTATTTTTTATCCTTTGCGACGAACGACCTACGAGCTTCCGTCCGTCCGTGCCGGTGAGGGTGACTTCGACGACGGTGCCTTCCGCACAGGCTGACAGGCCTTCGACGACGGCCCGTTCATAGTTCTCCGTAAAGCCTTCGCCTGTCGCGCCATCCTGTTTTTCCACTAGGACTGATGCCGTCTTGCCGACGAGGGACGTCAGGAGCGCTGCTTTCTGGCGGGCTGACAGTTCATTGACGAGCTCGACGCGCCGCTTCTTTTCGGCTGTATCGACTTGGTCCTTCATGGCCGCTGCCGGCGTCCCCTTGCGCTGGGAATAAGGAAAAGCGTGGATATGAGAGAAAGAGAGCCGTTCCAGCGTCGCCATCGTATCCTCGAAGAGGGCTTCCGTTTCGCCCGGAAATCCCAAGATGAGATCCGTCGACACGGTCAGGCCGTCGATGCGGCTGCGCAGGCGGGCTATGAGATTCTCATATTCGGCAACCGTGTAATGACGGTTCATGGCCTTCAAGATAGGATCCGATCCAGACTGAAGGGGCAGGTGCAGATGCGGGCAAATGCGGTCTGAGCTGTTCATGACGGCAATCATGTCGTCGCCGATTTCCAGGGACTCGATGGAGCCCAGGCGGATGCGGGCCACGTCGGTTTCCTTGACCAGGCGGTCCAGGATATGGGCCAGCGACGGATGGGTGTCGAGGTCGCGGCCATAGGCACCGAGATGAATGCCCGTCAAGACGATTTCTTTGAAGCCCGCTGCGACCAAACGGTTCGCCTCGGCGACAATGGCGTCTGGCTGGCGCGATTTCAAAGCCCCCCGCGTATAAGGAATGATGCAGTAGGAACAGAAATTGTTGCACCCTTCTTGTATCTTCAAGTCTGCCCGCGTATGTTCCACCGCTGACGGATAGAGAGGAATTTCCTCGAATTCGTCATGACGGCGCACGTCGTGGACAGCCGTGATGGCTTCGTCTTCCTTGTCGTGCAGGAGTTCGCCGACAATGGATACGATGCGCTTGCGTTCATTGGTCCCGACGACGGCATCGACTTCGGGCATGGACGTCAAGAGCTCCGGGTCGAGCTGGGCATAGCAGCCGGTGACGATGACCTTGGCCGCGGCGTTGCGTTTCTTCGTCCGCCGGATGAGCTGGCGTGATTTCTTTTCGCCGACCTGGGTGACCGAACAGGTATTGATGACATAGACGTCAGCCGGACCGTCGAATTCGGCTTCTGTGAAGCCCGCAGCCAAGAAAAGGCCGCGCATACTGTCCGTATCGTACTGGTTGACACGGCAGCCAAGAGTGGCAAAAGCGATAGTTGGCATTACTTGAATCCTCTTTCGTACATAATGATAGACAGGGCCGCCAGCGACGCCGTTTCAGCGCGCAAGATGCGGGGCCCGAGAGAGACCGTACGGCACCATGACAGATGCTGCGTAGCATAGGCGATTTCTTTTTCAGCATAGCCCCCTTCGGGGCCGATGGCGATGACGAGGTCACCGGTTCGCACGTCGTGGCAGGCTTCCGACAACGGCGCCGTCTCCTGTTCATAAGGGATGACGAAGCGCGTGTCCGCATAGGCATCGACGAGTTCCGTAAAGGTCATGACCGGCGCTACGTTGGGCACGTCGTCGCGGCCGCATTGCTTGGCCGCTTCCAGGGCCAGGCGCTGCCAGCGTTCGAGCCGTGCCTGCCGCCGTTTGTCATCTAATTTTACTACACAATGCTCCATTTGTACAGGAACGATCCGCCCGGCACCGAGTTCCGTCGCCTTCTGGACGACCCAGTCGAACTTGTCGCCCTTCAAAAGTCCGGCTGCCAAGATGACCTTGCCGTTCGCTGACGGTCCATCGGATAATTTGCGTGCCGGCGTGAGATACGCCGAATGGCCTTCCATGCGGGTGATGAAACATTCATAAGTCGCGCCGGTGCAGTCCGTGACGTTCAGCGTATCGCCAACGGTATGGCGCAGGACGACGACAACATGATGGGCATCGTCGGCAGACAATTCAAAAGTCCCGCAAATAGGGAAATCCGTGAAAATCTTACGCATAATCTCACCTCTTCATCTGGATGGCATACCAGCCGCTCCGGAACTGTTCATCGACTAAGGTGAAGCCGACGGCAGCGGCAGCACGGCGCACTTCGTCAATGCGTTCGTCAATGATGCCGCTGGCAATGAGCGTACCGCCTTCCTTGAGATATGGCGGCAGCGTCGGCAGCAGGGCCAGGACAGCGTTGGTCACCAGATTGGCTACGACAACGTCGGCTTTTTCCCCTGCCGGGATAGCCGCCAAGAGGTCGCTGTTGGCAATGGTCAATCTATCTTCAACGCCGTTCAGTTTGGCGTTGACCCCAGCCTGTTTGACGGCGACACCGTCGAAGTCGACAGCCGTCACATGAGACGCGCCCAGTTTAGCAGCGGCAATGGCCAGGATACCTGTGCCCGTGCCGATGTCAAAGACCGTGTCGCCAGGCTGTACCGTATCTTCCAGGTACTGGACGCACATGCACGTCGTGTCGTGGAAGCCGCTGCCAAAGGCCAGGCCCGGATCGATGGTGATGACGTCTTCGCCATCAGCCGGCCGAGCCGGTTCCCATGCCGGTGCCGCCCAGAAATGGCGGGAAATCTTCTTGGGGTGGAAGTGTTCCTGCCAGGCAAAGAGCCAGTCCTTATCGTCAGCCTTCTTTTCGACGACCTTCCAGTCGCCTAAGTCGACGCCCCGTTTTTCCAAGGCGCCCATCTTTTCTCGTATCGTTTCCACAAGACCTTCCTGTGCCAGCGGGAAATACGCCGTAATGCGGATGCGCCCTTTGTGGTCCGGGTGCTCGTCGTCGATGACCGAGCCATGGCTTCCACATTCAAAAACAAGAAGGGCCACCAAATCGGTGGCCGTTGGGGAAACGAGCAAATCTACTTCATTCCATTGCATCGTTCATACTCCCTTTATCTTTACAGATCTTCTTTTAACTTACTCCAAAAACTCTTTTTCGTCTTCTTCGTATCTTTCTTATCGCTTGTGGCGTCACCGTCGGCCGGTTGTTCAGCCGGCTTTGGCTCCCCCACCCACGTTTCGCCGCCAGCATAGGCGAATTCCCGCAGGAGTTCCTTCTGTTTGGCGTTGAGGTGCTTCGGTACAGAGACCGTGACCTGGACGTGGTGGTCGCCACGGCGGTTCTTAGACCCCAGGACCGGTACGCCTTTGCCGCGAATGCGGAAGACCGTCCCCGTCTGGGTGCCAGCCGGGATGGTCAATTCAATCTTGCCGTCCAGGGTTTCGACGAGAATCTTCGCCCCCAGGGCAGCCTGGGCGAAAGAAATCGTTTCCTGCGACAAGATGTCATTGCCTTCGCGGGTGAACTTCGGATCGCGGCGGACGAAGATGTAGACGTACAAGTCGCCGTGACCGCCGCCGCGGACGCCCGGTTCGCCTTCGCCAGCTACGCGCAGGCGTGCGCCGTCGTCGACACCGGCAGGAATCTTGATTTTCAGTTTCTTGCGGACTTTGACCGTCCCCGTGCCATGGCACTTCTTGCACTTATCATGGATAATCTTGCCTGTGCCACCGCAGCGGGAACAGGTGCGGACGTTGACCATCTGACCGAAAGGCGTGTTCTGGACGACACGCTGCTGGCCTGTGCCGTGGCAGTCCGGGCACGTATCTACTTTGCTGCCCGGTTCAGCACCGTTGCCGTGACAGTGGTCACACGTTTCTTCTTTCGGGACCTGGATTTCCATTTCTGTACCAAAGGCAGCCTGTTTGAAGGTGATGTCTACGTCGAAGCGCAAATCGGCACCGCGCTGCGGGCCATTGGCCGACTGACGGCTGCCCTGGCCGCCGAAGAAGGAATCAAAGATATCTTCGAAGCCACCGAAGCCCTGACCGCCCTGGCCAAATCCGCCAAAGCCGCCAAAACCTCCGAAGCCGCCCTGGCCGAAACCGGCACCGGCACCAGCCGCATTACCATTCTGGAATGCGGCCGGACCGAACTGGTCATACTGAGCACGTTTCTGTTTATTCGACAGGACGCTGTAGGCTTCGTTGATTTCCTTGAATTTTTCTTCGGCTGCCTTCGGGTTATCCGGGTTGCGGTCCGGATGGTATTTAAGCGCTAATTTCTTGAACGCTTTTTTGATTTCTGCGTCGCTGGCGTCTTTAGGAACGCCGAGGACTTCATAATAATCTCTTTTACTCATAGTGGGCAGCCCCTCTTATCTATCTTACTTCTTGTCGTCGTCGACTACCGTGTAATCGGCATCGACTACTTTTTCATCTTTCTGACCGTCGCTCTGAGCTTGCTGTGCACCGGCCTGGGCACCGCCTGCTGCCTGCTGCTGAGCCTGCTGGGCAGCGTCTGCATTCTTGTACATTTCGCTGGTCAGGTCATAGAGCGGTTTCGTCAAGGCTTCGGATGCGGCTTTAATCTTATCCGTATCGTCCGTCTTCATGGCTTCTTTCAAGGCAGCGATCTTATCTTTGATTTCCGAAACTTTAGAAGCATCGGCTTTGTCGCCCATATCCTTAATGGTCTTTTCGGCCTGGTAAATGAGGGAGTCTGCGTTGTTCTTCGCTTCGATGCCTTCTTTACGTTTCTTGTCTTCGGCTTCATGAGCCGCAGCTTCTTTGACCATGCGGTCGATTTCGCTCTTGTCGAGGCCCGACGAAGATTTGATGGTGATCTTCTGTTCCTTGCCCGTGCCGAGGTCTTTCGCCGAAACGTTTACGATACCGTTGGCATCGATGTTGAAGGTGACTTCGATACGAGGTACTCCACGGGGAGCAGCGGGGATACCGGTCAATTCAAAACGGCCGAGGGTCTTGTTATCGGCTGCCATTTCACGTTCGCCCTGAAGGACGTGGACGTCGACAGACGGCTGGTTATCGACAGCTGTCGAGAAGACCTGGCTGCCAGACGTCGGGATGGTCGTGTTGCGGTCGATGATCTTGGTGAAGACACCGCCAAGGGTTTCAATGCCCAAGGAAAGCGGCGTAACATCGAGGAGCAGGACGTCTTTGACATCGCCGACGAGGACACCGGCCTGGATAGCTGCGCCGATAGCAACACATTCATCGGGGTTGACGCCTTTGCTCGGTTCTTTGCCGAGGATGGATTTAATGGCATCCTGGACAGCCGGGATACGGCTGGAACCGCCGACGAGGATGATCTTGTCGATTTCGTCGATGGTGTAGCCCGAGTCAGCAATGGCTTTCTTCGTCGGTTCCATCGTAGCCTGGACGAGGTCTTCCGTCAATTCGTTGAATTTAGCACGGGTCAAGGTCAAATCGAGGTGTTTCGGGCCCGTAGCATCCGCCGTGATGAACGGCAGGTTGATGTTAGTCGAAAGGACCGTGGACAATTCAATCTTCGCTTTTTCAGCAGCTTCTTTGAGGCGCTGTTCTGCCATCTTATCCTGCGAAAGGTCGATGCCCGTTTCTTTCTTGAATTCGCTGATCATCCATTCCATGACTTTGTTATCGAAGTCATCGCCACCGAGATGGGTGTTGCCGTTGGTAGCCTTTACTTCAAAGACGCCGTCGCCGAGTTCGAGGATGGAAACATCGAAGGTGCCACCGCCGAGGTCGAAGACGAGGATCTTACCGTCGCCGCCTTTATCAAGGCCATAAGCAAGGGCAGCTGCCGTCGGTTCGTTGACGATACGGAGAACGTCGAGGCCGGCGATCTTGCCAGCATCTTTCGTAGCCTGGCGCTGGCCGTCGTTGAAGTATGCCGGAACGGTGATGACAGCCTGCGTGACTTTTTCGCCGAGGTAGCTTTCAGCGTCTTCCTTCAATTTCTGAAGAATCATTGCCGAGATTTCCTGCGGTGTATATTTCTTGCCCTGAATGTCTACGGTATAATTTTCACCCATGTGACGTTTGATGGACGAAATGGTGTTTTCCGGGTTGGATACGGCCTGGCGTTTTGCCAACTGACCGACGAGGCGTTCGCCCGTCTTGGAGAAGCCTACGACAGACGGTGTGAGGCGAGAGCCTTCCGTATTCGTGATGACCGTAGGTTCGCCGCCTTCCATGACAGCTACTACGGAGTTCGTTGTACCTAAGTCAATACCAATAACTTTACTCATAAAAGATTCCTCCAATCTTATTTAAAACGATGGTTAACCGTTGAATGCAACTTTTACCATGGCCGGACGCAATGTCTTGTCACCCAGGAGATAGCCTTCCTGGAGGACTTCTACGACGACATCGTCATCGTATTCGTCACTGGGCACGCGCATGACGGCCTGATGATAATTGGGGTCGAAAGGTTTTCCGACGGCATCGATTTTCGTGACCCCTTCCTTTTCCAGGACGCCCAGGAGCTGTTTGTAAATCATTTCATAGCCGTCGATGAAGGATTTTACGTCTTCTGCGACTTTATCCTGCGGAACCTGCAAGGCCCGTTCGAAATTATCGATGACCGGCAGGATATTTGTCAGGACATCCATCTTGACGACTTCTGAAATCTGAAGCTTTTCAGCAGCTGTGCGTTTTTTATAGTTGGCAAAATCAGCCTGGAGACGGACGAATTGCTGCTGGACCTTAGCGGCCTTTGCGGCTTCTGCTTTGGCAGCATCGTCTTTGGCATCCGGCGCCGTTTCATGGGCACTTTCATCGGCCTTTTCTTTGATAGCGTCTTCGACGACCTTTTCTGCGTCGTCTTTCAACACTGTGTCTTTTTCTTCTTTATTTTCTTTATTACTCATGTCTATGTACCCCTCCCTACTTATCGTCGTGGTAATGCGCCAGCATATGTGTCACATGCTGTTTCATGAAATCCAAGAGACCGATAATCTTAGCATACTCCATACGGGCTGGTCCCAAGACGGCCAGCTTGCCGAGGACTACATCATGGTCGGTAAAGGTCGCTTCAATGATACTGCAATCATTGATAGGCGATAACTTCGCTTCTTTGCCGATACGGACCGTAACGGCCTCGCCTTCTCCTTCGTCGTGAAGGATATTGGCGACGACATCCTGTTCTTCCAGCATGGTAAAGAGGCTCTTGGCCTTGTCGACATCTTTGAATTCCGGTTTATTCAGAAGTTCCATGGTCCCGCCCTTGTAGAACTGCTGTCCTTTATGGAGGGCCTGTCCCATGGACCGGAAGGCCAGTCGGTACAATTCGACGTCGTCGACGATGGTCTCATGAAAGGCTTCGATGGTCTTTTCATCGATATGGTCCATGGCCATGCCGGCCAGGTAATTGGTCAACCGCTGGGCGATGATATTCAAATCGTCCAGGCTGGCACCGGCCGGTCTGGGGTAAAGGCAGTTCTCTACTTGCCCCGTATCGGTGACGACGATCATGATGGCCCGGCGCTCATCGAGCGGTAAGAAGCGGATGTACTTCAGCTTGGAATTGAGTCGCTGTGACGCCATGACCAGGGTAACATTATGCGTAATCCTGGCCAGTACTTTGGCCGTCGACTGGAAAATCTGGTCGACGCTGCTCACTTTATCCTGGAACCAGGCACAGACGAATTGCTTTTCTGCGTCTGTAATCTTCGTTGGCTCGAGCAGGCAGTCGACGTAAAAGCGGTATCCCTTCAGCGACGGGATGCGTCCAGCCGACGTGTGAGGCTGTTCCAGGTAACCCATCATTTCCAAATCGAACATTTCGTTGCGAATCGTCGCGGCACTGACGCCTAAGTCATACTTGCGGGCAATCGTTCTCGACCCGACAGGTTCGGCAGAGGAGATGTAATCCTGAATAATGGCCTGCAGTATTTTTTGTTTTCGTGCATCCAAATCCATTATACTCACCTTCTGCTCATTTGACTATTCTTAGCAGTCTGACTATTTGACCTCTAAGACTATATATAAGATAGCATGGAGAATATGTTTTGTCAAGAGAATATAAGTCAAAAAGTCAAATTAATCGCAAAAAAAAGACGCTGTCCCATAAAGACAGCGCCTTTTTACGTCGATTCTTCGTCGTATAGAAGTGAACGTACCCCCGCCTACAGAGGCGGGAGCTTCCTACTTCAACGAGAACAGCACTACAGCTCCGAGGAACTGCTGCGGCTTATACACTCTCTACAGGCGTAGATTCCCGTGCGACCCACGGTACTTTATGCGTTATGTCAGGCAGAT
>ENA-UOJH01001229-UOJH01001229.1-human-gut-metagenome-genome-assembly--contig:-C148-NODE-1229-length-19804-cov-179.375260_pt1 | contig 19804 bp, 25 predicted proteins | sample MGYA00242345_ERZ723892 | MGnify/ENA metagenome assembly ERZ723892 | reverse complement strand
GATGCAAAGGTAAATACTTAATGTGTTAAAACCTTACGCTGTAATGGTGATATACCTGACCATCACGCAAAGCAGGCTTGTAATCCTTTACTACCGGATTAAGAGTACCAGGCCTCACGATATCGAGGTTATATACTTGAGCGTTAGGATAACGCTCCTTAATCAAATTTGTAAGATGGGTACCGATGAAACCGGTACCTCCAGTGATAATATAGTTCATTGCTTCTTTTATTTTGCAGATTCTCCAAAGACTATAAGAATCATTCAAAATAAAGAAGCACCGTCTTTTGTAATATATGAACAAGAGTTTTTAGAAACGCTTAGGAGATAAGCCATGCTTTCTAAAGAAAGTCATCATACTCTTCATATGGATAAACATTTTCTTGCCTATTTTAGAACTAGCCCTCAGATGATTATGAATCATTTGAGCCGTAGGCAGATATACTACAGGTCGTCTTAATTTCCACGACCTTAAACAGATATCTTCATCTTCCATATAAAGGAAATAGTCTGTATCAAAGCCACCTAATTCTGCATAAAGCTCTCTCTTCATAAACAAAGCAGCCCCTATAGCCCAATCCACCTCCTGCGTCTTAGAGCAATCCAAGTCTTTACAAAGATAACGGTTAACCTTCTCGTTGTTTGCGCTATCTTTTCCTTTGGTCATTCCTCTTGAAACAAGACTTTTCACATCAATGTATCTCCTGACACTTCTTTGTAAGGAACCATCAGGATTTAAAAGCTGTGGAACGATAATACCAACTTCTGGATGATTCTGTGCAAATGTAAGCATTTGGCATAAAGCATCAGCCTTGATTATGATGTCTGGATTGATAACAGCTATGTATTCCCCATGAGCAGCAAGCACACCCTTGTTATTATTTTCTCCAAATCCCAGTGCCTCTTGGTTTTGAATGATAGTTACTTGTGGATAATTCTGACGAATGAACTCTATAGAGTCATCCGTTGAACAATTATCCACATATATCATCTCCACCCAGTCAGCTACATTTTGAGATATGGGGGGGGTAATATTGTTATATACCGATGGCAACAAATCCTTGAGATAATTCAAATGATTCATCCCCACGGTTATGATAGAAATCTTTGGAGTTTCCATTTTTTTTAATCTTAAAAAATCAACATTTAACACTTAACATTCAACATTATTTTTGGTATCCCAGTTCTTTCAATAGTTTCTTGTTCCATTCAGAACGTTCCTTATCAAAGAACCAGCCCCATTTATTGAAGTACTTCACCATATTCTCCATATGAATCTTCAGCATTTTCTTACTCTTATAAGATGCAGCTCTATGAGCATGCACCACCGACACCATCGGCCAATACATTGTGCGATAATACTTATGCATTCTACGGGTAATATCAATGTCCTCAGGATACATGAAGTATCGCTCATCAAACAATCCCACCTTATCAAATGCAGACAAGCGGAAGAACATGAAACTTCCCTGATGATATGGTATGTTTGCAGGAGTCTTGTGATCCCAAAACTCCAAGGTATAGCGATAGTTCATTTTTTCTCCCATCTTCTTTGGCATAAACCTACGGAAGATAAGGTCGAAAGGAGTTGGCAACAAACGAGTGGTCAACTGTAGGCGACCATCAGGATAGCGAAGCATCGGCTGAAGCTGAGCCACATCCTTGTTTGCTTCCATATACTCTGTAATCTTCGAGATGACACCTTCTTCAAAATATACATCAGAATTTATAACCAGATGATAGTCGGCATGAATCTCCTGCGCCTTCTTTATAGCCACATTATGCCCAGGACCATATCCCATGTTGGCATTGTTGAAGATATACTCCACCCCATCCAACTGAGAGCAGAAATCTCTGAGTTCATCACGAGGCGAATTGTCACTGATATAAATTGGGGCAATACCATTCTTGCGCATAGAGTCTATGCACTTCTTTAATTCATCGTGATCCGTCTTATAGGTCACTATAGAAGCAGTTATTATCATAGCGAAAATTAGAAAGTAAATGGTGAATCAAATTCTTTTAGCAAAGGATGTTTTGTATCCTTATTACTGAGATTAGCATGTTCCGTAGGTATCATCCAATCTATACCGAGAGATTCATCCAATATCGAGATGCCACCATCAGCTTCTGGATGATAGAAATTATCACACTTATATTGGAATACCGCAGTCTCTGATAATACAGCGAAGCCATGAGCAAAGCCCTTAGGAATAAAGAACTGGCGATGATTATCCTCTGTCAGTTCCACAGCCACATGCTTACCGTATGTTGGCGACCCTTTGCGGATATCCACAGCAACATCCAGCACTCTACCCTTCACGCATCTCACCAACTTGCTCTGGGTAAAAGGAGGTCTTTGGAAATGCAAGCCTCTCATCACACCATAACTACTCATGCTCTCATTATCTTGGCAGAAGTGTACCTTATGTCCCAAAATAGGAGTAACTTTCTCATCAAACTCTCGCTCGCTGAAACTCTCGAAGAAGTAGCCACGAGCATCACGGAAGAGGCATGGCTCTATTATGAGTACGCCTTCAATATCTGTCTTAATTATGTTCATTACAATTAACTTTACTTTTTATGTTTATCATTAAAATCGCCATTTATCTTTCTTGATGTTACAAAGGCTATTTGCCTTTCGAAGAAAAAACTATCATCAAAGACCTATTATCATATTGCTATTTTCCATATATCAGAGATTGCGACAGGACATAGACCAGCTGCTTGATATACTCTGCAAAAGATTTCATAGACTCCAAAAGCGTTTTGTTTTTAGAAGTCTGCATGATATTGCTATTCATTTTTGAAATATAGCATCAATGAGAATTAATGTAATTAGAAATCAGCTGTTTCTGATAGTTGCTCATAAAACGTTCTTTGAATTCAAGCCGTTTATCTATAGATAGATTTATTTTGTTTATTATTTCAGCATACTCTTCTGGATTATTGGCATAAATCATAAAATCAGAGAATTCATCAGAAATACCCTCAAAAGCTATCTCATTTCCTATAACAGGGGTTCCGCAAGCTAGTGACTCAACAACTTTTACTTTGACTCCAGCTCCTGAAAATATTGGGGACACAGTTGCTGTCGAATTGGCAATTATCTCATACGGATTATCAACAAACCCCAAGTATTCAACATTTGATAAAGATTTTATGCGAGTAACAAAATTGTCTGGTAGCCATTTACCAATAATGCTTATCTTGTAACTCTTATCTACCTTGTCATACACATTATCAAAGAACCATTTTATACCTTCAAAATTATCTGCACGTTTCCATTTCCCCATAAATACAAGACGCTTTTCTATTTTAGCAGGAAAAGCTCTGACAACCATATCATCCAAAAAGAAATTAGTTACTTTGCTGTCTATTCCATATTCATTAAAGATAATGTTTTTATCTTTTTCACTAAACGAAAAAACAGTTGTATTTGGTAATCCCATAAGTTTTCCCTCTCCTCTCACGACAAGAGCTTTACTCACAACGCTTCCTTGCCGTGAGAAGCGTTGTGCCATCACATCGTGACTCATCAAAATTTTCTGCATTTTAGGAAAATACTTTCCATACAACGCCATTTGGCTATGGTCTAAAAATAACAAATCATATCTATTAGTAGCAACTAACTGCGTTATAAATTTGAGTATATTTCGATTGAAGCGAATTGAAAATATAGGATGCACAAAGGGAAACATCAAGAAATTCTTCAATTTCAAAGATGTCGAATTAATGATTTCCTTCACAACTCTGACATTATCATTTGGACACACGTAAGAAGGATCATCTGCATAGCGATAATACAGTAAGTCTATATAATTGCTTTTAGACAATTCATCAAGAAGCAAACGAGTAAAATTTTCGCCACCTGCACGACTACTTGGAACATATGGCGTCAGAAATAAAATCTTTTTCATTGTTATTGAAACCAAGGTGAATAATTATTTTCATAAATAAGTTCATTCTTTCTCATACCTATTTTATGAGCAGGAACGCCCCCCCATATCTCTAATTCTGGTACATCTTTACTAACAACAGCCCCTGCTGCGATAACAGCCCCTCGCCCGATATGAACCCCTGGCAAGATAGTTACACGTGAGGCTATCCAAACATGATCATCAATAATTACATCCGCACCATTTACCTTATGCATATTATCATTGACTTCATGCTCCAATGTCCAAATATTAGTTTCTTGGGCTATATCTACATTGGCACCAATAATTAGCTTTGCCTTTCTTCCATCTAACATCACACGCTTGTTGATGACAACATGGTCACCGATATATACATTCTTAGGATTCGTAACTTGTAAACCTCTTAAGAAAAAACAACCCTTGCCTAATTTCCCAAGAGTCAATTCAAGGAATAGCTTTCTAAGTTGCCAACAAGGAAAACTATACACCACACTACTTACTAATAACCATAAGCCTTTTATAAATTCATGCATCTCGTTTTATTTTTATTAATAAATTATTCCATAATAGGGATACTTCTATTGGACTATATTTCACCAATTTATTCAACCTACCCTTTTTCAAATTTTCTCTCTTAGCTTGATTATTCATGAGTTCCTGCAATCTAGATACAAATGCATCCTCAGAGTTTTCATCCACTATGATGCCGTCTATTCCATCTGTAACTATGTCTGAAGCACTTGCAAATGTATTATAAAGTATTGGAACGCATCCATAATTAAATGCTTCCAAAAGAACCAATGGAAGGCCTTCATAAGCTGATGTCATACACAATATGGATGCCTCTTGGTAATAAGGTACAGGATTTCGCTTACCAAGAATCTCTATATTCTTAATATGATGCTTAGCTGCGTAGGACTTAATCGTCTCTAGATATTCCCCATCTCCCAACATTATCATAGTCCAATTTGGATACTGTTTGGAGACTTTTTCCCAAATTTTTAAAGCCAATAATGGCCTTTTTTGGCTTCCCATCCTTCCACAAAACAATATGATATTCTCCTTCTTATATTCATTTGTATCAATTGAAAATGTAATTGGATTAGGGATAACATACAGGTTCTTCAAACTTTTTGGCTGACAGAAATCAACATACTCACTCTTATACTTGTCTGATAGGAGCACCATATAATCATTCGATTGTCCTAATTCTCGAAAATACCTGCCATATTTTATCTTAAACAATCTCAAGATAATCTTCCTTACGAAAGATGTAGATAACAAATCTTGTATTGGTAAATGTTGACTAATTTTATCCAAGCAACTTACCGTACTGAACATTCCATATAATGAATTGTGAAAAACCTGCACTATCGGTACAGATTTCCTTCTAAACAATAAACTTACAAAATTATCACGAGGAAGAATTGCTGCTTGATTAATCAATAACTCTATATTGTTTTCAGATATAAACTTTTCCAAAAACTTATCATTATCTTCATTCCATATTTCAGAAGGCATATATGATAATGGATAATTCAACTTAACATCTGATGTTTTTTTCCAACATATAAAATAGATTTGATGTCCTAAACGAAATAGCATATCTGCTAAAACAACTGACATTCTTTCTATACCTCCTTTTTGGGAATCAACCGTTTGCTCGGCATAAATAACAATGTTCATTTTCCTAAAAACGCTTTAATAGAACTATAATACCAACCTGTTAGTAGCCATAGAAAAACAACTGGACGAATCTTTTTCTTTTTGAGCCATAGAACACTGCTATCTGTATGCTTTATCTTTTTATATATATCTTTTAGAATTTTGTCATTTACTTTATCTTTACGGCACAACACTAAAGCTATCTTGAATGTGGCATAGATGATTTTATTAATTGTTATTCGCTCATTATTTTGCACTATAGGGTTGGATTTTTTATAGTCAGATACGTAATCATCAACAAGTCGCTTAGTAACAGTCAAAAAGCTTTTAATACTCTTAGCCTGACTTCTCGGATCTACAGTTTGTCCTTCCCTTCCTATATGATATTCATAAAGATCAATATCAAAAAATCTTAAAGACTTAATGTATTTCTGCGGGAAATAAACATATTCCAAATCAGTATAGCTCACACCTTCATCCAGTCTTAATGCTATATCTTTAAGAAGGGTTGTCTTATATGTTACGGCATGCATTGACAGAATAACATCATTGTCATCAAGAGAGAAATCGAAACTTTCATATTTCTTACCATATACAACATTTTTAGGTTCGATACGCTTTCTCTCATTGGTCAAATCATATAAATAACTATAACGAGTTACAAGCATGTCTTCTTCTGTTGTTGGCAATGCATTAAGCATAGATTCTAATGCGCACATCTGAAATGTATCATCAGCATCTAGTATTCTAAAATATTTGCCTGTAGCTTCTTTTAAACCACGATTTACACATGATCCATAATTGCCATTTTCTTTATCTATGGCTTTTACTATGTCTGGGTATTTTTTCTCATAGTCTTTAGCTATGGACATTGAGGAATCTTTACTACCATCATTGACTACTAGAATTTCTAAACTCTCCTTTCTCGAATTATTGATTAGCATGGAATCAAGGCAACGAGAAAGATATTTTTCCATATTATAAGTCGGAACAACTATTGTTAGTATCTTCATTTTGCTTTCTTATAATTTTTAAAGTACTTGCATTTTTAAATAAAGGACAAAGGAATAATCCTGTAAAAACAGAAATAGAATAATTGATGAAACAACCTGATGTAAATGAACTTATTATAAATAAGCAAATCAACTCCGCTTTTAAGTATTCACTTTTTCTATAACAATCCAATGCACTTAGTAAAAAGACTATATAGAATAATAAATTTCCAACATATCCAATAGTCAGCATGTTAATAGAATATTGGTCTTCTAGAAAGATTGTACTTCCTACTAGTCTTTCATTTTTAGGATTCATTTCTATATGAGCAAATCCTGTTCCAAAGATTTTTTCACCAAAAGTTGTTTGGAATCTCTTTATTCCTCGACGTCTTTGGTCACGCACATCCATTGTATCAACATCAAGTTCGGAATGAGAACCAGTTAATATTGCTATGCGATTTTGCAAGCTAAGATACATTGATTCGTAAAGACTTTCATCTACATGTTTAATTATCTGAGATGCTGCTGAAAATGATAATCCTACTATTATGAAAGTCATTAAAGGCGCTTTTATTTTTTTCTTGCCATTCTTTTGAAATAAAGGTATCAATATGGACCACAAAAAAATAAAAACTATCATAACAACACCTGTGCCTGATGCTAATAAAATATTCCCTACAACTAAAATAAATGAGAAAAGCACTCTTATTCCAAATTTAAGTTCCAATCTACTATACATTAAGCAAATTGCCAAGCTAAAGCTCAAAACTACAACATCTATAGTAGGATATCCTTGTGATATGCGCCCCCAATAGGGATGAAAACTCTTCCATATCGGTAATTCATAGAAATATAGAAACGTATTAATAACAACATGTGCAACTGCTACTTGAACTATGAATGTCAACAGTGATTGAAATGACTTTCCTGTTATCTTTTCATAAAAAGAAAATAAATAAATAGCAAATGGCAAAAATAAAAGATTTTTCAAAGAGCCTAATCCTGCCAAGCCAACGGAAAGAAAAGATGGTAAAGTTATGATTACGATTAATAATATATAGAAATATAAAAATATAAATTCCTTACTAAATAACGAGAACTTTACTTTATTTTTTTTATTAATTAGATAAAATACTAAATATAAAAATATCAGATATTTTAAACTTGTCAATCCTTCAAAGATTGACTTAGTTAAAATCTCATTAAAAAAAACATATATGACCAATAATTTATATAGCCAATTCAAAAATATATTATATTTCATTGTTTACACTATCTATGCTGGATTAATGATGTTTATGAACAGCAGGCATCATGTCAGCAGCCGAAAAGTAGCTTATAAAATAAGCTAAGGCAATCAGTCTGCTGAATATCTTATCTGTATTCATTAATAAAAGATTCTTTAAGTTCCACTTTAGGTGTTACCTATTGATGTCGCTCTATAATTATATGCACCTTCGATGAAGGCATGTCACATTCTGAAATTCTCTTATTCAATTCTTCACGAGATATTCCTGACTTGTCTGAAATATAATGATAGTGAGGCTTTGCCCCCATCATGCCAGACTCTAAGCCTGCAAGTCCTTTAAACGTAAAATAAAAACAATGCCAATGCTCGTTTCTATGATATATGCGTGCTTGTACAACTTTTCTCTGCTCTAACAACGCTTTCAGTTCACCATCCGACATGTCTGTTTTGCCTATTGTTTCAATTTCACCATTGTCCTTTTTAAGGAAGCAATTTGGAGTTTGTTTTTCACTGAATTTTTCTGGATACTTTTCTTCATGAAATACATCAAGCAAATAGCCTTGTTCTTGCGCATCTTTATTAAACCATAACAAATCACTAGCTGACAAAACTTGATTTTTCAAAAGAGCATTCTGTTCCTTATAAGAGAGTTTATTATCAGACAATAATCTCAACAAGTTATCATTACGAGTTGTATTGCTTAAAATATTTGATAACTGTTCATCAACCCTGTTAAGAACAAATGTATTTATAATCTTCTTAGGAATCTTGATAGGACATTTAACTTTCAAGGAATCTTCAAAAATATTGGCGAGATTCAAGGCTTGTCCGAATCTAAAGAAATCCAAAGGAGGCCAATTTGTATCATTAGAAGGTTCCACCCCTCTTATTACACTGTCGGTCTTTTTATCTTTAATATAATATTCACGCATGATAATTTTATCCATTCAATTCTAGAACTTTTCCATCACCTTCTCAATAATAGGTGCCATGTCGTAGTACTTATATTCTGCCAATCTACCACCGAAAATTACCTTTTCTACCTTATCAGCCAAAGCCTTATACTTGGCATACAGCTCAGAGTTCTGCTTATCGTTTACAGGATAGTACGGCTCCATACCATCCTTCCACTCCGTAGAATACTCCTTCGAGATAACAGTCTTCGGACAATCATATACTTCTTGACCGAACAGCTCAAAATGCTTATGCTCTATGACACGGGTGTAAGGAATATCACGCTCGGTATAGTTCACAACTGCGTTGCCTTGATAATTTGGCTTATCAATGACCTCTGTCTCAAAGCGTACTGTGCGATAGTTTAATTTGCCAAACTGATAATTATAGAATTCATCTATCTTGCCTGTGAAAACAATCTTGTCAGCTATTCCCTCCCAATAAGAGCGGTTTTCAAAGAAATCTACATTCGTTTTCGTCTCTACTCCTTCAAGCAAGCCATCAATGAGTTTGTTATAACCACCAACAGGAATTCCCTGGTACTTATCATTGAAGTAGTTATTATCGAAGATGAGACGAACTGGTAAACGCTTAATAATGAATGCAGGAAGTTCTGTACATTTTCTTCCCCACTGCTTCTCAGTATACCCTTTGATAAGTTTCTCATAAATGTCTTTTCCTATCAACACCTGAGCCTGCTCCTCTAAGTTACGTGGCTCTGTTACACCATCAGCTTTCATTCGAGCCACAGCTTCCGCCTTCTGCTCATCAATCTTAGCCTGAGCTTCCTCAGGTGTAATTACACCCCACATCTGATAGAAGGTGTTCATATTGAAAGGCAGATTATAGAGTTTGCCCTTATAGTTAGCTACAGGCGAGTTGGTATAGCGGTTGAACTCTACAATAGAGTTTACAAAGTCCCACACCTTCTTATTGGATGTATGGAAGATATGTGCACCATACTTATGCACGTTGATACCCTCGATGTTCTCACAATAGATGTTACCACCTAAGTGAGAACGCTTATCTATCACCAAGCACTTCTTACCCTGCTTGTGAGCAAGATGTGCAAATGTGGCTCCGAATAACCCTGAGCCAACTATCAAATAATCGTATTTTTTCATATAATCTTATTTAAAAATTCTCTTCCAATAGATTTAACAGGAAGTGGAACATGGTTCTTAATACAATATTTTGTCATTCTGAACTCTCCCTTCATCAAACCAAAAGGATTGGTACAAGACCATGCTGCATTATTAAAGATTCCAGCCACCCTATTTTTATAATAAAGAGAAAGTTCGTTATTTTGAATTTCCTTTGTCAGTTTTCGGAAGTGATATGCTAATAATATCCATTCCTCATTTTGTCGTTTCTTATGTGTGAGACCTTGCGATTTCCAAAGATAATGATAAAGTGGAACATCAATAATCTTCATGGATTTAATGTGATTACAATAGTTCAAAGTAAACACCTCATCTTCACTGATAGCCAGATTCTCGATAAAACGGATTCTATATTGCTCTATAATATCCCTACGGAAAACCTTATTCCAAGTGAAACCAAAATAGTTGATATCAATATCATTCTCCAGCAAATGAAAAATGCCCGTATATATATCTTTCTTATATTCTGAATTTTGAAGGCTTAAAGAACGTGAACATCCATCTTCGTAATGCCAAACAGAACCAAAGAACAAAATATCAAAATCATAAATTTCATCAACAATCTTCTGAAGGTACTCACTCTCAATCCAATCATCAGAATCGATGAAACAAATAAATTGCCCAGTAGCTATATCTATACCAGTATTTCTTGCAGCACTAACACCCGCATTCGGTTTATGTATAACCTTGACACGACTATCTTTTTGAGCGAACCTATCACATATCTCTCCAGAAGAATCTTTACTTCCATCATCAACTAGTATTAGTTGAAAATTCCGAAAGCTCTGATTGAGTACACTGTTGATGCAATTCTCTAAATACTGTTCCACGTTATAAACCGGAACTATAATACTAAAAGTTTGATTTTCCATATATACTCTTATTATGATGTTAGAGAGTAAATCACCGTTAGAACGTAACTACTGATTTTCAGCAGTTAGCACATCCAACTTTTTTTAAAAAAAGCATATTATTAATTGGTATTGCCAGAGCTGCCAATTAGGCAGCCTTGACATTCACCTTTTTGTTCGAGTTATAATTACATGGGATTAGGGACATGAAGTCTTGCTCCCCCTCCATCAGTCGGGTGAGTATATCTTCTATATAATCGCCAAAATTAATGTCATTCAACTTGCAGCTCTCAAAAAGTGAGAACATAAAAGCTATGTTTTCCGCACCTAAATGGCTACCGGTATGCATCCAGTTTCGCCTACCCATAGCCAAGTGGCGGAACATTCGTTCGACCGCATTGTTATGCATCTCGACACGACCATCCTGCAAGAACACCTTGAAGGCCTTCTCGTCATCAAGTACATAGTTGACTGCTCGCTGAACCATTGCACCATAAGAAGAATCAAGCTTGATCTTCTTCAACAACTTCATCAACTTGCCAACTATCGATGCACTGTACTTAAGTCTAAATCGGCGTCGCTGCTTTGCAGTATGCTTGTGTATCTTCGACTCTCGCTCTATCTGGAAGAGGTAGTTCATCATCAAGATGATTACACGCACACGATGGTCAGAGATATAAGCATCCACGAAGCGATGGCGGGCATGGAACCAGCAAGCTGTACGCACCAGTCCCATTTCCTCCAAATCCTTCTCAATTGTCTCATACAAGACTGCTCTGTCTGCAGTAATCACAGGTCCCAGGCGTTCACGAAGATAAGTCATGATTTGCTGCATCCAACCGTTCAGGGTTGACTGAGCTACCTTCATACCCATCTGTGACAACATATCCAACAAGCGGTTTTCGGAGAGATGATAGGCAAACTTCGACTCCAGATAGAACCTACAGAAGGATGGCATCAAAGGATTACCCTTGATGATACTCTGAGGATACTTGCTGCTCTGAGGATCAGAGCCAGGTACATTAAAGCATGCTATCTTGTATTCCTTGCAATAAACCTCTTGTTTCTGATAGAAGAACAGACGGACTACCCACATATCCTTCTTACCCTTACGTATGATAACCTTTGCATTCTCTGGAAGATCAGATTTATCTATGCCGAAGGACTTCAAGACTCTAGCTGTTGTTGTATAACGCTTGCGAGGGAGTTGACTATCTGATTCCTGCTTTTCTTTTTCTGTTTTCTTAGGCAGTTTTACAGCTGGTTGCTCTGGAGCAGAAGATGCCTTAGACTCTTCCTCCTTATGCTTTTCATCCAACGCCTCGTTAGCAGCATCACTGATTTTCTTTTTCAATCCATCAAGCCCCAACTCACTGACCTCAGCATCGGATGTATCCAATACACCATTCAAGAGCTTGGTCATATCTGAGTTATGAGCAAACTTCCTATGAAGGAGAACCTCGATGATAGTTTTATAATCAACCTGAGCCTTGTCTGCTATATCCAACAAGGCATTTGCCTTTTCATAATCATCTGCCTTGGAATGAAGTCGAGATATCTCTGCTCGTAATTCCGAGTTATCAGATTCCGCTTGGGTCAAAGCCACCTCCAACACATAGATACGAGCATTTGCATCTGATAAATCTTCGCTTAACATAGAGATACGCTCGTTTGCCTTGTCAAGTTCCTCCGACAACTCTGTATTACCTTGCTCAATCTGCTGTTTGAGCAAGCCAACAAGCTGTTTGGACTTGGCAAGGTCATTGCTAGCTTTAGTCAACATTGACTTATACGTAGCAAGCTGCATCTCTATATTACTCTTGTTATTTATCATGTGTACAAAGGTACTAAATTTCTGCGACATATACAACTGTTTCTTGTTAAGAAAAGTTATGTAACTACTTGTTTTTCGGAAGCTTACAAGATTTCAAAAACAACTTTTCCTCGTATTCCTTGTTTTTCTTTTCCAAAGCTTCTTTTGCTGTCAGAAGAGATTCGCGCTCTCTCAATAGAGCAAGCAGTGCTTCCTGCTTGCCCAAAATATACTCTTGTATCTCTACCATCGCATCCATGATTTCAACCTGACGCAGATTCATTCGAGAAATTTCCTCTCGAATCGCCTTTTCATCAGATGAACCTTGCTGTAATGAGACTTGAAGCTCTGCAACACGAGACTGCATACGCTTCAGTTCTGCATGCATGGATGGTATCAAACTCTTAATATCAGTATTCATAATATGATTTCCGATTGTACGGATGTTGATAGCAACAGTATCAATGTCTCACGGCTTATCTTATGACAGCGAGCTGCCTCCAAGAAGCGAGGCTTGAGAAACTTACCATCATCAAACCACTTCTGGTATAAGACAAAACCATTGATATCATAATGTAATATTTTAACCTTGCGGTAATCCTTGGAATAGAAGATGAAGGCTTCATCATAACTATAAGGATCATGCTGCATTTTTTCACGGATGATTCCTGCCAAGCCCTCACGACCATTGCGCATATCAGTTGGCGTGGAACTCAAATAATAAGTTGTTCGAGAAGTGAAGTTCAGCATGGCTATGACATTTTACGCAGCAGTTCTGCAACTGCAAGCAGGTTAGAACACTTGATTTCCATCTCATCACCTGTCGGAGACTTCAATATCAGTCTCTCAACTTGCCAACCTGCAGGAGTTTGTTGCTCGGGAACAAAATTCTCCTCAACTGTCAAAGCGATAAACTCACCTTCGCCTAGCTTCTTGTTTTCATCTGGTTGAAGCTTATTTGAACGATATGATTTCTTAAACTCAATGAGCCAGTCATAATCCACTGCCTCATCCTTACAATACTTGCGCAAGCTACGACCTTTACGATTTTGGTTGTAATCCTGCATCACTTTTTCGAAATATTCCCTTGTTTCCATTATCAAACTGTTTTGATTACGGATGCAAAGGTAATATATTATAAAGGTACCGCCATACGGGCTAACGGTGATTTACGTACCATCTTCAAAATGGCGAACATAGTCACATGACAGGAACGAGGCATCAACCTCCTCGCCACAAAGTATGCGAGTAAGGATATCCTCGATGTACTCACCAAAGTTCACTTTGTTCAATTTGCAACTTTCCAACAACCCGAACATAAATGCCAAATTCTGGGCAGAGAAGTGACTTCCTGTCTGAAGCCAATTGCGTCTTCCCATAGCGATATGTCTAAAACATCTCTCTCTGGCATTATCACAACTTTTGGATAATGCCAGTGAAAGCATCTTGCGATGGTTCCTGCTGTTTCTCCTGTAAAGGATAGTTCTTCTTGTACTGGATGAGCCAGTCATAATCGACTGCTTCATCTTTGCAATACTTACGCAGGCTACGCCCCTTTCGGTTCTGGTTGTAGTCCTGCATCACCTTTTCAAAATATTCTTTGCTTTCCATTTTATATGAATTTTAAAACGGCTGCAAAGATAATATTTTTCATTCACACCTTACACTGTATTGGGGTTTACTGCTATCTATACAGCGTTGTAGAAGTTTTTCTACATTATATACAGGTACAATAACACTTACTTTTGGATTATTCATATTTACTCTAGTTACGATTTCTTACTTTATTTATCAATTCAAATATTTTCCCTTTTATGAATATACGTTCTGAACAAGTACAACCTACGGAGTAAATTACCATACTAGAACAAAGTACACAAATGCTACATTCAATAAAAAATGATGCATACCCCTCATTAAGATTGTTATATATAACATACGGCAATATCGGAGACAATACTACCACAAACAAAATGGGTTTTACAACCCGTCTAAAATAATCAACTAGATTCATATTTATCATTGGCAGAACTATTCTAAGTCTTGCATATTGGGTACATATTTCTACTAATATATGTACAACAAAGACATATTCTGGTCGAATTCCTAGAAATTTTAAGCAAACATAAGCTATGGGTACTATCATCAAAAGCATAGAACCTTCAATTAACTGAAATTTTTTCAGACGTCCTGTTGCATGAACTGATACTATAATCGGATTTGACAAGGTAAAAAGTAAACCTACAATCAATATCAATCTGAGAAAATTCACAGTATAATCTGGTACAATACCTAACCATGTCTTTAATACAATATTTGCTTCAAACATGAGAGGCATAGCTATAAAAAACAAAATGAAAAAAGAAAATTTAGAACTCTTTATCAATAAACCATGCATCATTTTCAAATCACCTTGTGCATAACTTTTTGTCAATTGGGGATTTAGTGCCATTTGAAAATTACTACAGAATTGCTGACATATATTCTGAACTTGAACAGCAACTCCTCTGGCAGCATTTACAGCTGGACCAAAAAACATATTAAGCAAGATATTCAATCCTTGCGTAAATCCTATTACTGCTAAATTTCCATTCATAGTCCAACCTGCAAATGAAAATATTTCCTTAAATAGCTTCTTGTCGTAACTACATTTTGCATGTACTTCTTCAAAATGCCGAGAGCAATATAGCATATAAACAATTTGGTCAAAAGCCTGAATGCAAAAGAATAAAAGAGAATATATAATTAATTTATCGAATGGTATAACAACCAACAAATAAACAATCAATAATTTTAAAACTGCATCGACAATCGTTATGTAAGCAAAAGCCGACATTTTTTCATGAGCAATAATAGTTGAATTATAGGGAACAGAGATAACTGCAATCATAGCAGAAAGTATGGAAAATTGGTAAACCCAGAAAGCCGCTGTTTCACGTTCTGCCGGAATTTGTAATTGGGTGGTCATAAACCATAGACCTATAGTTTCACCTACAAGTAATATAATACCTGCTAAAATATAATGAATACTCTTGATATTACCAAAAGTTCTTTTCATCACACCCATATCACCTTTTCCTAAATCAAAAGTGATATACCTAGAGGATGCTGCACCAAGAGATCCTGTCAAGAATCCCAACATGGTTATAACTCCACCCACCACATTATTAATACCAAAATCAACTACTCCCAATGTATTTAATATGACGCGGCTCGTATATAACGACACCAACATCATAAAGAGCATTCGCAAGTAAAGAAGCAAGGTATTCTTCGCAATTCGTTTATTATTATCTGATGTTTGATTTGACATAAATTACTTTCCAAATTCTTTAATTCTCAGTTCTTCTTTCAATGAGCAAACAAGCAGCTGTCCATTCTTCTCGGCTACGATATAGCCATCCAAGCCTTGAACTACCATCTTGCTTTCATCGGCTGCATGAACCACGCAGTTCTTGCATTCATACAAGCGGATGTCCTTGCCTACCTTGGCGTTTCCATCCTCATCTTGTGCGAGCAAGGTACCAAGGCTGCCCCAGCTGCCTAAGTCGCTCCAGCCAAACTCGACTGGCAGGGTATAGATTTCCTTCGACTTCTCCATCACGGCATAGTCAATGCTAATCTTCTCACAGGTTGGGAAGAGTTTGCCGACTACCTCGTTCTCCTGTTCGGTATAGAAAGAAGGAGCCATCTCATCCATGATACTAGCGAGATTCGGCTGGAAGGTTCGGATTGCCTTGCTGATGGTATCGATGTTCCATACGAAGATTCCGGTATTCCAATAGTAATTGCCAGCGGCAAGGTATTGCTCAGCTGTCTTCAGGTTCGGCTTTTCCTTGAAAGCCTCTACCTTGTAGATTTCATCTACGGATGTTGGCTCAACTGCAGCGATATAGCCATAGCCTGTTTCTGGGCGGCTTGGCTTAATACCTATAGTAACGATGGCATTATTATCGGAAGTATAGCTCAAAGCCTTGCTGAGCACTCGCTGATACTCGGAGATATTGATTACCAGGGCATCGGATGGTGTCACCACGATGATGGCATCAGGATGCTTCTTCTGGATCTTCCAGCAGGCATAAGCAATACATGGAGCGGTATTGCGAGCCTCCGGCTCTGATAATATGTTATCTGCTGGCATGTCAGGGATTTGCTCCTTGACAATGCTGATATATTTCTCGTTTGTCACTACCCACATGTTCTCGACAGGACAGATTGGTTTCAATCTATCTACTGTCAATTGAATGAGGGAACGGCCCACACCCATCACATCAATGAACTGCTTTGGGTAATCGGGGCTTGACATTGGCCAGAAGCGGCTGCCTACGCCGCCGGCCATAATAATGATTTGAATATCGTTGTACATTATAATATATATAAGGCCACACGATTTAGTCTCTTCCGAAAAAATCTCGTGTATAAGCTATAACCATTACATAAGAGACTAACAAGAACAACGTATTATTTATTTGTATAAATCCACACTGATATCAAACGGACTATCGAAATCCTTCAGCATCTTATGCTTTGTATCTTTCTCTGAGAGATTAGCATGCTCTGTTGGAATTCTCCAATCGATACCGAGAGTGTCGTCGAGGATGCTGATGCCTCCATCTGCCTCTGGATGATAGAAGTTATCACACTTGTATTGGAAGACTGCTGTTTCTGAGAGAACGGCGAAACCATGAGCAAAGCCCTTTGGGATGAAGAACTGGCGATGATTATCTTCTGTCAGTTCTACAGCCACATGCTTGCCATAGGTTGGTGATCCTTTGCGGATATCTACAGCAACATCAAGCACTCTACCTTTTACGCAGCGTACCAACTTGCTTTGGGTATAAGGTGGACGCTGGAAGTGCAGGCCTCGCATCACGCCATAGCTGCTCATAGACTCGTTGTCTTGGCAGAAGTGAACACTGTGCCCCAGGATTGGGGCAACCTTTTCTTCAAACTCTCGCTCGCTGAAGCTCTCGAAGAAGTAGCCACGAGCATCACGGAAGAGGCGTGGCTCTATAATGAGTACGCCTTCTATTTCAGTTTTGATTATATTCATTGTTTTATATTTTAAGAAAGGCAGGCTCCATACCAAGAGCCGAAAAGTAGCTTATAAAATAAGCCCCAGGCATTTCACCTGCCATAATTATTTCCTGCTAAAATTCTAAATTCTTTCTTAATGTTTCGTCTGTTTCGCTGAGGATTGAAAGCAGATACTTGCCATAGTCATTCTTCAGCATAGGCTGAGCATTCTCACGCAACGTATCACTATCTATCCATCCTTGGCGATAAGCAATACCTTCCAAGCAAGCGACCTTCAAGCCCTGACGTTTCTCCAAAACCTCGATAAAGGTAGATGCCTCAGAAAGGGAATCATGGGTTCCGGTATCGAGCCATGCGAATCCCCTAGCCATGGTCTGTACCTTCAACTGCTTATCCTTCAGGAACTCCTGGTTTACGGTGGTAATTTCCAATTCACCACGAGCGGATGGCTTGATATGCTTAGCTACATCTACCACCTTGTTAGGATAGAAATACAAGCCTACCACTGCATAGTTGCTCTTAGGATTCTCAGGCTTCTCTTCGATACTCAGGCAATTGCCTTGTTCATCAAACTCTGCCACGCCATATCGTTCAGGATCGCTTACCCGATAGCCAAAAACGGTAGCCTTGTTGTTCTGCTCTGCATCTACTACTGCCTGATGAAGCATTTGGTTCAATCCTGCACCATAGAAGATATTATCGCCTAATACGAGGCAAGCGGAATCATTACCAATGAATTTCTCACCGATAATGAAGGCTTGGGCTAAGCCATCTGGTGATGGCTGCTCTGCATACTCAAACTTCACACCTAATTGGCTTCCATCGCCTAAAAGGCGCTTGAAGCCTGGCAAGTCAAATGGTGTTGAAATAATGAGTATCTCACGGATACCTGCCAACATCAATACTGATATTGGATAATATATCATCGGTTTATCAAAGATAGGAATCAGCTGCTTGCTGATACCCTTTGTGATGGGGTACAAGCGTGTACCACTACCACCTGCTAATACTATTCCTTTCATGATATGATATTAATTATTTTCCAAACTCTTTGATTCTCTGTTCCTCTTTCAAAGAGCAGACAAGCAGCTGTCCATTCTTCTCAGCTACGATATAGCCATCCAAGCCTTGAACTACCACCTTGCTTTCATCGGCTGCATGAACCACGCAGTTCTTGCATTCATACAATCGGATGTCCTTGCCTACCTTGGCATTGCCAGCCTCATCTTGCGGAAGCAAGGTACGGAGACTACCCCAACTGCCTAAGTCGCTCCAGCCGAACTCGGCTGGCAAGGTATAGATTTCCTTCGACTTCTCCATTACGGCATAGTCAATGCTGATCTTCTCGCAGGTTGGGAAGAGTTTGCCGACTACCTCTTTTTCATGTTCGGTATAGAAAGAAGGTGCCATCTCGTCCATGATGCTGGCAAGGTTTGGCTGGAAGGTTCGGATTGCCTTGCTGATGGTATCGATGTTCCATACGAAGATTCCGGCATTCCAATAGTAATTGCCGGCAGCAAGATATTGCTCGGCTGTCTCCAGGTCTGGCTTTTCCTTGAAAGCCTCAACCTTGTAGATTTCATCTACGGATGTTGGCTCTGCTGAGGCTATATAGCCATAGCCTGTTTCCGGGCGGCTTGGCTTAATACCGATGGTAACGATGGCGTTCTTATCGGATGTATAGCTCAATGCCTTGCTGAGCACTCGCTGATACTCCGAGGTATTAATGACGAGGGCATCGGATGGTGTCACCACGATGTTGGCATCAGGATGCTTCTTCTGGATTTTCCAGCAGGCATAAGCTATACATGGAGCGGTATTGCGAGCCTCCGGCTCTGATAATATGTTATCTACTGGCATGTCAGGGATTTGTTCCTTAACAATGCGAATGTATTTCTCGTTTGTCACTACCCACATGTTTTTGACAGGACAGATTGGCTTCAATCTATCTACTGTCAATTGAATGAGGGAACGGCCGACACCCATCACATCTATGAACTGCTTTGGGTAATCGGGGGTTGACATAGGCCAGAAGCGGCTACCTACGCCGCCGGCCATGATTATGATTTGTATGTCGTGCATAAATCTTGTTCTTTAAATAATGAGCCCACTTTAAAAAGGGGCATATTTTGAATCCAGTCTGACCAGTGTGGTCAT
>ENA-UOJH01001223-UOJH01001223.1-human-gut-metagenome-genome-assembly--contig:-C148-NODE-1223-length-19859-cov-128.234852_pt1 | contig 19859 bp, 16 predicted proteins | sample MGYA00242345_ERZ723892 | MGnify/ENA metagenome assembly ERZ723892 | reverse complement strand
CAAGCCTTATTTGAGGCTTGATACCCCGCCATGCCCTTTCGCTGAATAGTTACTCATGCCAATTCATTTTATAAAAATCTTTAAGTTGTCAAACAATTTTCACTGCCAAAGTTTTGATTTGGCAGTGAAAGTAAAAAACTAATCTCCAATACGTTTTAAAATAGCATTATAAGTACCCATACGTGTATGTCTTTTCTGTAACGCTTTTTCCGTCAAGTGTCTTGGGACGTCCAGGCTTGTGGGAACGAGGCCCCGTATACACATAGTATAGGCTCGCTGTATCCATAAAGCGGCTGACAAGATGGAAACCGCACTCTTTGATTCCGTCCACAAACGGACGGATAGAGAAGAATGCGTCAGCAACAACAATATCGGTGGCCTTCAACAAATCCTTCTTGTAACGCTTGTGACCGCTATGTAATGTTACACGAGAGTCATGTTGCGCAGTTTCAACTCTCCAGTAGATGGAGTCTGATGGGCGCGCAACATCATGCAACTGTTGGCATAGACATCAACAAGAGCCAGCACCATGATTTCAAGTCCATGCTTCATGGAACTTGCACAACCAGACCATTATCCCAAGCGGGTCTAACCATCGGAAATTAAAGGATAGTAAGGTGATGTAATATCACTGATTTACAGTCTATTAGGAATGAAAGCCGATTTAGGATTGGTTCGTTATTCTTTCCTAAATTGGCTCTAAGTTTGCAGAAGAAAGCAATTAGGCTAAATAATCAAGGTAAAAAAATGATTGCTAAAGACAGTTTCGTACCTTTGTTGTAAAAAGAGTAGAATCGGTCTGTCGAAGAGGTAAACCTGGAATTTACATTATTATGATTTAGTTATGAGTAGTATAATAGAATCGTAAAAATAATATCATAATGATGCACATAGCAATGAAAGATTACGTTCGACATATTGTTTGCGTACACGTTTGTAACATGTGTTAAAATGTCCGCAAAAACAAACTTTTTTAGCTTGTTAGTTGCTTTCTTGGCTGATCTTATGTAAATTTGACGGCGTGAACCCAAATATGGATTCAATGTGTTCATCAACAATAGTATTAACTTATAACATTTGGTGGTATGAAAAATGTATTACTCTTACTAAGTGTTCTTGGCTGCTTGTCTTCTGTATATGGTCAGAAGGTTGATACAACTTTAATCGGTAAGCAACAGACTGCGATATTTAATCGTCCTATTTATGACTATTCAATTAAAGCTCCTAAAACCATTGATGACAACCAAGACTTTCAGAGTTTGGATATAACGTCTTATGGAGGAGATTTGGCTGATGCATTGGGAAACAACATTTATAATGTAGACTCCTTGGTGGTCAGAGGAACTGTGGATGCTGCTGATATTCGTACTCTTTGGGATGCTTCCTTCAAAGGAAGGCTTTCTGTCATAAATCTTGAAAATGCTGAGATAGAGAATGGCATTGTCCCAGAAGATGCCTTTTGGCATCAAAAAGAACAGTTGGACCCAAGTGGGGAATTTATAAACACTATCCATCTAAGAAGAATCATCCTGCCAGATGGAGTCAAACGAATAGAAGAAGGTGCTTTCATGTATTGCATCAATCTGGAAGAGATAAACATACCATCGTCCTTACAATATTTGGGAACTTACGCATTTTCGGATTGTGTAAGTCTGAAGACTGATCCATTGATATTTCCTGAAGGCTTTGAAAGGTTTGGACAACTGGTTTTCTCAGACTGTAGTAGTTTGACAGGTAAAGTAGTATTGCCTTCTACCATTAAGGAAATAGATGATGGTGCTTTTTTCAGGTCAAAAATTACGTCTATCAATTTACCAGAGGGACTTGAAAGAATAGGCCTGGCTGCATTTTATGCATGCCGTCTAGAAGAAATATGGATTCCAAATTCTTGCCAAGACCTATCTAGTCCTACTCTTTTTCAACAGAACTATTTCTTGAAAAGAATACATTTACCAGAAGGATTAGACAGGATTCCTAAGGGCTTTGCTGATGCTTGTTTTAAACTACAAGAGGTAAATATACCATCCTCTGTAAAAAGTATTGGCATAGAAGCTTTTCAACAATGCTACTCATTAAAAAAGATAGAGTTACCAAATGGACTTGAAACGATAGAGAAAGATGCCTTCTGGCACTGTGACTCTTTGGAACAGATAGTCTTTCCTGCAACATTGAAAATGTTGGGACAAGAAAGTTGTTCCTACATATCAGAATTAAAACGTATATATTGTATGGCCTCCGAACCTCCTGTATGCGAGGAAAGCACCCTTAATCCGGGGAATACCCCATTTGGCGATTACGAGCCAGTTCATAATCTAAGTACTCCCAATGACATTCCGGTTTATGTTCCTGTCGGTACTGCTGAAAAATACCGAAAGGCTTGGGGATGGGATTATTTTACTAATTTTATAGAGACAGATGATTTCCCGACAGCAATACACAATGTCACCATCGAACACTCTAATTCCAACAATCGAATTTATGATTTAAATGGCAGAGAAGTGATAAATCCGCAAAAAGGACACGTATATATTAAAAATGGAAAGAAGATAATTTTTGCCCGTTGATAAAGTGGAGGAGGAGCAACAATAAGTATCTCCTCCTCACTTTTCGCATCATATTCTTCTCCTTTACCTATTTTGTTTTATTATTATTGATATCATTAGAAAGAATAGATTTCTCTGCCTCATAGTACTCATTGTCAATACGGAAATACCTATTGTCTTTTCCGTAGACAATGACAGATAGTGTGTCTTTGTCATTACCTTTATTCACTAAGCGTAACAGTTTGGCGCAGTAGCCAATCACCGGACCTTTTATTCTTTTTGAGTCTCTAATGTTAGCTATAACGTCAACATCATTTGGCTTCTTTATTTCTTTTCCCAACTCAGTCAGAGAGCAGAATTCATAATCATCAATTCTTATGAAATCTTCAACTGTGTGCTGGCAGCCATATAATAACATCAAACTAACGGTCAATAATAGCATCTTCATAACTTTCATTTATTGGCACTCTAACGCCACCTTATACCTTGATCTTACCTTAGCAGGAATGCTGTCTTGATTCTTGAAATAGTACGTGTAGTCTGTGGGCGTTTTGTATTTCTTCAGTAATGGGATGTAATTGAGGTCTTCTTTGTCAAAGAAGTCAAAATATCGTGCAGAACATAATATTTCATAAAGGATGGCATCGCTTTCATAAGCTGTGGATTAGGTTTAACATATCGCAAATATAGCGAAATAATGTATAGGCTGTATGCGGAATAGTCGTTTTTAACATTGGTTAAGAAAGCCGTCTAACGGGGCATAAACGCAAAAAGAGCATATAAGGCTTGAAGAATCGCAAGCCGTATATGCTCTTTTGTATAAATGAAACGTGTGCTTACTGTGCACCGGCAACTGTAGCGCCGTCGTAACCCCACTTGTAGTAAGAAGCGCCGTGAACGAAACCTGCACCGAAAGCGGTGAAGATGATGTTGTCGCCCTTCTTCAAGTGACGCTCGTGATCCCACAAAGCCAAAGGAATTGTGGCAGCACTTGTATTGCCATAACGCTGTATGTTCACAACTACCTTCTCGAGCGGAAGATTGATGCGCTTAGCAACAGCCTCGATGATGCGGAGGTTAGCCTCGTGAGGGATAACCCAGTTGACATCTTCTGTAGTCATCTCGTTGCGCTTGAGCACTTCCTCGACGTCGTTGCCCATGTCGGTAACGGCGTAGCGGAACACGGTGCGTCCCTCCTGATAGAGGTAGTGCAGACGGTGGTCCACTGTGAAGTGGGACGGCGGACATACCGAACCGCCCGCCTTCATGTGAAGGAACGGAAGTCCGATGCCGTCGGTGCGCAGGAATGAGTTCTGCACGCCTACGTTCTCCTCCTCGGTAGCCTCAACGAGCACTGCGCCCGCACCGTCGCCGAACAGCACGCATGTAGCGCGGTCGGTATAGTCGACGAGCGACGACATCTTGTCGGCTCCGATAACGATGATCTTCTTGTAGCGTCCGCTCTCAATCATGGTAGCGGCAACGTCGAGCGAATAAAGGAATCCGCAGCATGCTGCCTCAAGGTCGAAGGCGAAAGCGTTCTTCAGTCCGAGTTTGCCAAGGACGATAGAAGCTGTTGAAGGGAACTTGTAGTCGGGGGTTGTTGTTGTGACAATGAGCGCATCGATTGTGTCAGGATCTACGCCGGTCTTCTTCAGAAGCTGCTTGGCTGCCTTGCGCGCCATGTAGCTTGTGCCGAGGCCTTCCTCTGTGAGGATGTGGCGTTCCTTGATACCGACACGGGTCATAATCCACTCGTCGCTGGTGTCTACCATGCGCGACAGCTCCTCGTTGTTGAGGACATAGTCGGGCACATAGCCGCCAACGCCTGTGATTACTGCGTGTATCTTACCCATTGTAATTATTCAGCAACTTCCTTAACGATAGCCACCTTACCACGATAGTAACCGCAAGTAGGGCAAACTGTGTGGTATACATAGTAAGCGCCACAGTTCGGGCATACTGCCAATGTAGGAGCTACTGCCTTATCATGAGTTCTTCTCTTAAGTGTACGTGTCTTTGACTGTCTTCTTTTAGGATGTGCCATTTTTCTTTAATCTTTAATTATTGTTTTTAATTTTTCTAATCCATTCCAGCGCGGATCTACCGCTGCCTCTTCATTCTCGCCACTACTTCGGGTAGCTGAGTGTTCTTCGAGAACCTTTATCATCGCCGCGTTACATTTTCCAGGTGTATGCACGTGCTTAGCGGGAATGTTGAGTGCTATAAATTCGTAGATGAACCATGCCACGTCGAGTACGCCTTCGCGCTCGTCGACGGTGATGAGGTCATCGTCTTCGGAATATTCTTCTCCAAACTTGACGACAAGGCGGTCGTCGCTTTCTACGTCCTGGTCCATATCGTCGAGGCAGAGGTCGCACGGAATAACGACCGAGCCTGCGGTGTGGAAGTCGAGCTCAAAATAGTTCTCCGTGCGGCGCACGTTTAACGACACACTGACAGAGCCACGCTTGATTTCGTCCTCGTCTAACGACTCGAAATAAGCGTCGCCCAGGTTGAAATGGAGCGTTGTGAGGCCCTCGTTCAACTCCTTTAAATCTATCTTAAGCGATTCTAAATTACACATTTGGTGTGCAAAGTTACGAATATTCTGCGAATTACACAACTGATTACCAGAAAAGTTCTATTCTAAAGGTAGTTCCGACGCCCAATTCCGACTTTTTCACGTAGATTTTGCCGTGATGATACTCTTCTACAATGCGTTTGGCGAGCGACAGGCCCAATCCCCAGCCGCGTTTTTTCGTGGTGAATCCGGGTTTGAACACGTTGCCGATGTCCTTCTTGCGTATGCCTTTGCCGGTGTCTGCCACCTCGACTACGGCGCGTGCGCCTTCCTTCAGTATAGTGAGCGTGATGGTGCCGGCGCCTTCCATGGCGTCGACGGCGTTCTTGCAGAGGTTTTCTATCACCCACTCGAAGAGCGAGGCGTTGATGCGCACTATGACGTCTTCCTCGGGGAAACGGCATATCATCTGCACCTTGCGCGACGTGCGGCGGTCCATATAGTCGACCACGTGCTGCATTATCTCCTTCAGATTTGTCTCCACAGGTTCGGGCAGCGAGCCTATCTTCGAGAAGCGGTCGGCGATGAGCTGCAGGCGCTTCACGTCCTTATCCATCTCGGGTATGAGCGGGTCGTCGGGGTGAGTTTCCTTCAGTATCTCGATCCACGCCATGAGGCTCGATATCGGCGTACCGAGCTGGTGTGCCGTCTCCTTGGATAGTCCTACCCACACCTTGTTCTGCTCGGCGCGTTTCGACGTGAGCAGGGCGAAGATGGCTATGACGACGAATATCATCACCACGCCCAGCTGTATATAAGGATAGGAGGCGAGTCGGCGCAGCATGACGGAGTCGGCGTAACAGACATTGATGTACTCGTCGGAGTGAGATATGCTGTCGGCGTCTTCGTTAAGCGCGATACGTATCACCTGACGCTCGGCGAGCATTTCCTTGCCGAGTTGCTCCACACGTCGCACGGAGTCGGCTGCCGTGTTGCATGTTTTCAGATTGATGTTGCGGTAAGCCTGCACGTCGCCGTTCGAGTCGAGCACGATGACGGGTATCGTGTTGTTGCCGTTTATCACCTTCAGCACCAGATTGATGTCGGTGTTCTCGTCGGCGTTGTTCAGCGTGCGCATAGCCTCAGCCCAGACCGCCATCTTGTTGTGTTCCTCCCTGGCGAGGTCGCGTATGAGGATATGCGACACGACAAGTGATGCCACGGCGATAATCACCGCGGCGAGCACAAGAAATATCTTCACTCTACGTATTTGGTCGGTCCATTGCATATAACTAATAACGCAGTTACGGGCAGAATATTATTGAAGAAAGAAGGATTATTGCGCTTTCAAACGCAATAATCACCAATGATCACCAAAGATTGCTGTCCACCACTCTATTCACGCCATCTGCTGCAACCGAATCTGTAGCAACAGTTTCCGGGCGTGTGTCTTGGCGTGCGTTGGTCATCACACCGATAACGACAAGCAGCAGCACTATCAGTGCAACGAGCGCGGCGTTCACAACGGCGAACGACTTGCTCTTGCCTGCCAGCAGGCGCCTTATCTGAGCGATGTCGGAGGGTCGATGCTCGCGGTCGGCGGCGGCACACATGCGCCCTACTCTCGCAAGACTCTTGCTGTGCGCAGCCTCAGCCATGAACTCGAGCACCTTGCCGAACGAATAGATGTCGGCGCTGGGGTCGCTCTTGGCTCCGGGCAGCAACTGTTCTGGCGCCATATAGCCGATTGTTCCTGCCGGAATCTTAAGCACGCAGAAGGTCTCGCTGTCTGAAAGTCCGAAGTCGATGAGCTTAACGTCGCCTCCGCGATGGGTCACCATGATGTTCGAGGGCTTTATGTCGCGATGAACGGTCTGCTTGGCGTGCATATACTCCATCGCGTCAAGCAGTTGGGCGGCAATCTTGCGCGCCTTCTCTTCTGTAAACGTTCCGCTTGTGACGGCTGTCTCAAGATTCTCGCCGTCTACATATTCCATGACTATGCACTCGCCAAGTTCTTCTACCGGCTCCATGCTTATGGTGCGGCAGATGTTGGGATGGTCGAGCTGCAAGCCTATCTCAAACTCCTTCATGAGCGCCTGGCGATATACGGGCGTGAAGGCGAAGTCGGGCTTCAGACACTTCAGCATATAGCGCTTGCCGTATCTCACGGCAGAGAGCAAGCGCGAAAAACCCGACTTCGAGACATATACTTCGCTAATGTTCGAAAAGCCGCTGTCGTGCTGCGCGCCACTGAAGCCGCACTCACCGCCAAAGCCTGCCACGAATCCTGATGTGGGTCGTTTCTCCTTGTCGTCCATCAGCACGATTCTTTAACAACCCTAACTATCGAAAGTCCGCCGTTGCGACCCGCTACGAACGGCGGTGTGCGCACGCCGGCGCGCTCGAGGAACGGCAGATACAGCGGCTGCTCGGCGATGAAGCAGCCCGTAACGAAACTGTCGCCAGGCAGCATTTTGCTGTTGTGCGACATGAGCACGGCATATCTGCTGTCGCCCTGATATTCAAGTCGCACAATGCGGTTGGGGCTCCAGCCTATCTCTACCTTGTCGCCTCGATTGAGGTCGCTGCTCATGAGTTGGTTGGCGTTAAAGAACGACGAGTTGTAGCACGGACTCGTCTTCAGCCATGCCACAAACTTAGTGTAGTCGGCATGACCAATATAGCGCGCCAGCACATTCAGCGTAGCCACGCGTGGCGTGTGCTCGTCGCCTACATAGTTGTAAAGACGCTTCAGTGTGGATGTCGACACTGTAGCATTGTATTTCTTCTTAAGCATCAGCGAGAACACCTCGAAGTCGGTGGACGTAGCAAGTGTGTCCTCGTATTTCTCCTTTACGAGACGCTTGAGTTCTTCTATTTCTGGTGAGTTCATTCTTCTACAATATTATCAAAAACATTCCATTTTGCATTCGCACGATAGTATTTCTTCCTGCCTTTCGGCACATGCAGTCGGCAGGTCTTCACGAAGTCGGCGCCGGTTGTGGCGAAGGTGTTGCTGCCACATACTGGCGGAAGTGGGGCTATTATGTACAGATCGGTGAGCGGACAGCCGTCAAACACGTAGTCGGACAGTAGTTCGACATCGTTGCCAAGGCGCACTGTCTTTAGGTCGGCACATTTCTGGAACACGCCGGTCGGCAACATCTTCAGTGTTGAAGGCAGCACTACTTCCTTTACCTTACTGTTATAGAAAGCACATTCGCCTATTTTGGTGAGTCCTGCCGGAAACACGAACTTCTCAATGCTACAGTCGCGAAAGGCGTACGGACCAACTGCTGTCACTGTGGCTGGCAAAGCGTAGTCGCCTCGCTTGCCCATCGGGAACCACAATATGCTCTTGGCGTCGCCGCTCAGCAGTACGCCGCCACTACTTGTGTATGATGTATTGGCACCCGACACGCTTATCTCTTCAAGCGATGTGCATCCAGCCGACGGAACGATACTGCTTACGGTAGCCGGTATCACTATGCTGCGCAGCGACGAGCAGTTGAGGAAGGCGTCTTTTTCTATCTTCACCACGTCCATCGGCAACTTTATATTCTTCAGATTGCTGCACGCGGCAAACAGTCCCACTCCTACGACGTCGTCCTCCGAATAGCGCGCAGCATCATACACACCGCCTCCTGCGACAATGCGCGCGCCGGATATGTCTATATCGGCAAGTCGCCCGTTTGTAGCACTACCATCTATGCCGCGTCCGGCCATGTGGCGCAGGGTGCGAAGGTCGTCGCCGTTGAGCGGTCCGGCTATAGAGATGGTGGTGTATTTGTAGATGTCGTCGCCAATGACTACCGAAAGCATGCCTGCCTCATCCAAAACCACAGCGGTTGGCGTTGTGAACGAAAGCGGTTCGCCCACAGCCTCGCCGTTTCTGTTCTTGGCGAACGGGCATATTGTGTATGCCGTGCTCGGCTGCAGATTGCCTATGCGCAAGCGGTAGAATCCGTCAGCGCCCACTGAACCAGTCTGCATTATGGTTGTTTCCTTCTCACCGCCGCTCATCGCGGCTCCATCCTGACGCGACACGCGGCAACCGCTTTCGGCGATCTCGTCGCCGCCGTCGTCAGCAATGCGATAGCCCACGATTACACTCATCGGACTGCTGCTCAACACCTTCACGTCGCCGATAGTTGGCTGCCGATTCGGTAGTGTTGTGAAGTTGAGAGTCTCGCCAGACAGTACGGCGGTGCCGTTGCCGCCTTGCAACATATAATAATATGTGGTGCCTGCCGTGAGATTACGCAAGCGCATGCTCACACTGCCGTCCGCAGCTTCAAGCGCTTCCGAACGTTCGCTCATACTCTCGTCGGCTCCATAGCGGAACCACAACTGCGGCATCTCCGCACCATTGTCCGTTTGGCACAGTCCTGATATTGTAGCTTCCGTTCGGGTTATGTCCGTAGCCGGCAGAGTCTGCAAGTGCGGCTCAAGACTGTCGGGTTTGTCGCTACTGCACGAACACAAGAGCGCCACTACTGCCACGAAAGTGATATAGAGCCGATTGAACATATTATTATAATGTAAGCTATGATTCATATCTCAAGTTGTTTTCACATATATTATATAGAAACACTTTCTCAACGCTTGGCGGGTTTCGTTATCACGTTATTCTTTCCAATGCGTATGCCAATGCCCACACATTCCTGCCACTGGCTGCCGCCGATTGTAAGCGCAGAGGCGCTCACACTCAATCTGCCCTTTGTAAAGAGCACGCCAATCTCCGCTGCCACGCCTTTATGTGTGAGTCCGTCGTTGCGCAACCATCCTCCGCCTTCGCTTTTTGCGAGTTGCCATGCGGTAGTTTGCTTGGCGTAACCGGCTCCCTCAAAGACGTTGAAGTTGGCGTTTATGCGGTGTATCAAACCCACTGTGACGGCATATTCTGAAGTATGCGTGCTACCCGAATAGTATGGTTTCGCAGTAGCTCCGTCTCTATAGCCCTCGCGGTTGCACGCTCCTATGGTCTTCTTGCCAGAACGCAGATTGGTGCTGGCATGAACGTAGCCACCGTGACGACTCATCACGGCTATCATCGCTCCCCACGACGGACCGTCTGTGTGCATCGAGGCTGTGAGCAACGTATAGAGATGCAAAGGCACGACGCGACGCGGTGGCGCCACGGTAACTGTGTCTACAATAGTCTGTGTGTACACAACGGTGTCGTGCTTCTCCACAACAGCTGCCTGCGGCAGGCGAAGACGCATCTCGTATGTCATGCGACTCTCCAGCTTTGTACCGAACGCATAGTCGCGCAGCACTCCCCATTGCGGGTGTTTCAGCGTTATGCTCTTTGTGCCTTTAGGCATGAAAAGCCATATCTCGCCCACCTTGTCGCGACGCTCAACGATGCCTAACGGCGAAGAGAAAGCGAAGTCGGCTGGGGCTACCACCTTCAGCAGGGCGCACGCTTCGTCGTTAAGGTCGCGCACAGCGTCGATGAAAGCGCTCACATCGGTGGGCAACTGACGGAAGCTCTCTACCGAGAACGTGCTGTCGGCAGGCGCTGGCGCATCTGCGGCTTCCGCTGCAGACAAGAACGGCACAGCTGCCTTAGCGTCTTGCAACGAGAGGCAGCATAAAGCTATGGTTAAAGCCACGCAAAGCGCCACTTTACGTAGCGAAAAGCATGGGTTTATTGTCCGAGAACTATTGTTTAGCATAATACAATGTCTTTTTATTCAGGATTAAAGTCGGCTAAGATTAAAGCCGACTTCCTTTGTCTATTCAAGATTAAAGTCGGAGATGTCTATCACTCCATCCGAACTGCCGACGGTTGCCGACGGTTGCCACGTTCGCACGTGTATGAGCGGCATGGAAGGATTGCGGAAGTCCCACAGCAGAAACAGCCAACCGTCGTCCGAGTAGCGGTCGCTGCTGTAGCGTTGGCGCAGCGAAACGCCGTAGATGCCGTCTTTCGTAGGATGGCGCATGATGCGGAAGTCGGAGAACTTCACGTCGACTGTCTTGTTGACGGCGAGCACCTTGGCGAGTCGCGAGAGATAGTCGCGCTTGGTGTGCAGGGCGTAAGTAACGCGCGAGTCAGACCCAATGCCGGCGGTCGTAGCCGACTCCTTCACCACATTGCCAACAATGATGAGTGCCTCGTCGCTGAACACCTGTCTGAGAAAGTCGATGTCCTTCGTGGTGTATGCCGTGCGCAGATGCTCGCAGTAGTTGAGTATCTGACGGCGGCGCGAGACATCGGTCTCCGTCAGCTTGCCCTTCAATATCTTCGCCGCCTCTTTGTAGAACGGACTGCTCTGCGCTATCTTGCGTATGTCGGTCTGCGTGAGCTTCACCGCGTGTCCTTTACTCTCACGGTGCGACTTGCTGTCGGAATGACCTGCCGACTCTACAGACCGATTCTCCATATCCATGTTCTGCCTCGTCAGTTCGTCTTCGGGCACCACAGCCTTTGTTTGCGCCGCAGCATCAGCCGTGAATGTCACCATTCCGTTAGTGTCTACGTATCCCTCGCGCCCGGTAGCCATCTCGCGGAAGCGGAGTCTGCCGCCACGGAAGCGCGTGTCTATCATACATCCGCGCAGAGGAATGCGAAAGAGCGTGTTGCCTTGGGCGTCTTCCACCACATACTGGCGCTGTCCCGATGCCACAATCTGCTCCACGACCTCCATGCCTTCGTTCAGTCCGTAGCGCGTCTCCTTCATGTTTTTATTATAACCACCAAAGGGCAGCAGCCATAAAGCCACTGCCCATAGGAGGAGCGCCAGCGCTACGGCTGACAATATGCCGGTAGTTTTCTTCATACGAATCGTTTTATTACCAGTTCTGCTTCTCGCCGCCAATGTTTATCTTCACCTTGTCGGGATTTTCGGATATGACGAGATTGACAAGATGCTCCGTACCGGGCTTGAAAAGGAACTTGCTCTCGAAGAGATAGCTCACGCCCATCATCTCCACCTCGACGAGCGGCTGACGGTTGTCGATGCGCTGCGGCACGATTATCGCCGAATAGCTTGTATCGCCGTCCTGGTGGGCTACGATGGTCTGGCGCGTGCCCTTAACGTAGCGTGTCGCCACTCCTGCCTGAAGGTCGATAGTGGCTGTGGGCACGGTGTTGTGGATGTATACCTTGGCGGTGGTGGGCATGTCGCCCTCGAAGTCCTCACCCTTTATCAAGCGAATCTTCAGTTTGCTCATGATGTGCTTGAAGGTGAGCCTTACGGGCGAATCAGAGGCCTTGACGTCCTTGGTTGTGGCGAAGAGAAGGTCGCTCGCCTCGTATCCGCCGAGAGCGGTAGCTGTCTTTTGGGTGCTCTGGTCGGTGCTTACGCTGAACGGCTGGTCGGTTACGCTCGTCACATTCTGCATGTACGGATAGTAGGCGTAGGCGTTGTACGTCCCCTCGTCCCAATACAGCGTGCGACCGGCTTCCCATTTGTTGCCGTCGAAGGTGAGCGCCTCGTTGTTCACCAGATTGCCTGCCAGCTCCAGCGGCAGTTTCGCGTCGGCTACGTACAGACCGATGCGGTCGTTGCGCTCGAAGTCGGTGGCTGTAGCGCGGGTCTGCCCAGGATAGTCTACGACGAATGTCATGGGTGTCGACTTAGGGTCTTGCGGCTGAGTCGGTTGCAGATCGTCGCCGCAAGCCGCCAGTGCGAACACTACCAACGCCAGTGCGACACATCTTATTATATGGTTGTTCATAAATCTTCGTTTTAGAATTTTCTTACTGACGACTTTCTTAGCGATGTCTTCTCACCTTCTTCATCTGCAGCGGACTGCCCTTGTGTATCTTCGGGGCATGCTGATAGGTATGGGCGGTGCGCGTGTAGCTTGTGCCCATGCTGCGTGTCGCTGTTCCGGCGTCGCGCTTGTCGTTTCTGACGAACTCCTCGAACGAGAAGGTCTCGCCGGCGTATCTCATGATGCGCTTCACGATGCTCTCGCGACTGATGGTGCTATAGTAGGGTATGTCGTTGTTCATGCATGAGTTCTGCTCCGAGCGGAACACGCCGCGGTTGTGCATATAGCCGCCCTCGTAGATGTCGACGATGTCGCTGTAGCGGTCGTCGAAGATGAGGTGGCTCCAGCCTACGTTGTGCATCTTGCCGGTGAGCGAGAGGTTGTCGTACCAGCCGAGCGACTTCGCGCTGTTGAACTCCAGCACGTGTCCGCAGCAACTGCAGCCGCAAGCGTCGATGAAGGCGTTGTGGTAGATGTACTCGTCGCCGAGCTTGCCGAATCCGTGGCCGCCTGCCTCGTGCTGAACCACGCCGCGCGTGTCGAGCGGATAGTCGTATGTGCTGAGCGGACAGAACGCTATAGCCGATCCGTCGGGCCACATCTGGCAGATGCCGCCGTAGTCGGTGGTGTTGGGCACGACGATTATGAGGGTCTGCTTCAGGTTTTCCTTGTTTACGGTGGGCGCACCGAGGGCATAACTGAACAGTTCGTCGTAATTGGCTTTCAGTCCGACGCCACCGGTGAAGGTTGTGCCGAAGCGGTTGTAGCGAATGGTGTTCACCGTGCCCACTCCGCTCTCGGTAGACAGCGGTATGGCGGTGTAGACGTTGAAGTATTTGCGGTAGGTCTTGTACGGCTCGATGCCGAAGAAGTATTCCACTTCCTGACGTATGTGCTTCAGATAGTCGCCGCTGGCGAGGTCCTTGGCGTTGTAGCCGTCGCCGAGCAGCACGATGTTGATGCCGCCGTTGCGTCCCTTGGTGGCTTTCTGCAGGGTTATCCATTCGTCCTCGCCGTACTCGTAGCCGTACTGCGAGACGGTGCACGCGTGGGTATAGTCTTTGTTCTTCAGTCGGAACACTATCTTGCCCTCGCGGTCGCTCGCGTTCTTCGACATGCTCTTGATGGTGAGCGTCACTTCGGTCTTCTTGTTGCCGCTGGCTGGCGACACCTCACACCAGTCGGGCTTGCTCTCCACTTCCCACTCGCCCTCGGCGTTGACGACCAGGGTCTGCTTGTGCTGGGTGCTCAACGCGCATGCCACCGACGGGCGGCACACCAGCTCGTGATGGGCTGCGATGCGCTTGAACTCGCACCAGCCGCCGGCTGCCTGATACTGCTGAACGGCAGACTCGGGCACTTCGAGCGTGAAGTTGTCTTTTGCCACGCCGTCGAAGGCGCCACTCTGCACATAGGGCGGCATGGTACCCTTGCATACTATAGATCCGACGCCGTAGCAGTTCTTGAATGCTCCTCTACGTATGGTTTCCAACGATTCTGGCAACACCAAGCCTTCGAGCATTCGGCAATTTGAGAATGCACTCTCACCAATACTTTCAACCCCATAGGGAATGTCAAGAACACCCATCAAACGCCAGTTGTTTGCAAAGGCGCTACTGCCAATATGCATAAGCGTTGACGGCAAATTCAGATTGCCAGAGAAATCATTGTTTCCAAAGGCATTGTTAGAAAGGGTCTTCAGATTCCTTGGTAAATGTAGCTCGCCCTTGAAATGGCAGTTGGCAAACGCATCGTTAGCAATATTTACTATTCCATCATGCAAAGTCAGCGTACCATCAAAGCCACATTTATTAAATGCTTCTGAAGGTATGGATATTACACCTTGCGGTATAGTCAAAGAACCGGTGAGACCTGAACAGTAAGAAAAAGCACAAACGCCCATTCTTTTCAACTTTGATGGCAATCGTAAATCGCCATAGAATCCATTGCATCCAGAAAAACAATAGCCTCGGATCAGCTCCACATTATCCGGTATAACGAGATTTCCGGTAAACCCGGAACATCCTTGAAATACGCCACCATAATAATCTGTGCCCTCATCATCCGTTTCACTTGTCGGTCCATTGCCATATCTTCCAAGATACTTCAAAGTAGAAGGCAAAGACAGAGTGCCATTTAGGGCTACACAACCATTAAAAGCTCCTCTTTGAATATCTATAACACCTTCTGGTATGTTGAGCGAACCTGAAAGATACTTACAACCATAAAAAGCATTAGCTCCTATAGACACAAGATTATCAGGCAATACAAGTCTCGTAAGAGTCTGATTTCCGCCCAACTGACTATTTCTATAAAATGCGCTGTTAGGTATCTGGTCGTCCAAGTTCTGACCTTCTCCAAGTTCTACATTACCATAACCTTTGATTCTGACTTCCTTTAAATTTAAAGAAGAAAGCGAACTCATAGAGTCTCTCATGAAATAGAAGTCACGAGAATCTATAGTACCCTTAATCTTCAGATTCTTCAGCTTTGTATAGTCCTTGTTGGCTGCGGCAATGGCTTCCTTGAGGTGTCCGGCGGTAGAGTTCACGATGACGTATTCCTTGGCTGTGGCGTCGTGACTCACGAGGTCGTTCTCCCACGGGGTGATGCTCTCGTTCACGAGTGTGAGGTGATACTGTCCGCTGGCTGCTTTCTTGTCTACACGGATGCTGAAGTTCATCATCTTGCCCGATACGTATGTGAGCGCCTCGTTCTTCACGAACTTGTAGGGCATACCGCCGATGGTGATGCTGAAGAGCGTGGTGCCTGCCTCTACGGTCTGCGGCACCACGATGGCGCGCCATTCGTCGTCGACGCGCGAGGGGATGGTGGCTGTGCTCTCCACGCTGCCTGAGGGCTTCACCTCGCCGGTGGCAAGGTCGATGCTCGCCTTGCGCACCAGATTGGGCGCAAGCACTATCTTCTCGGTGTTAGCCCACTCGCCGTCGGCAAAGCCCGAGCCTTGAATCAGGGTGACGCGAGCGTTCGACATGCGGTGGAACAGCGGCAGACGGATGATGCTGGTCGTGGGAGCCACGTCGCCCACCTTGCCCCAAAGGAAGTCGCTCGCCTCGTAGCCGCCCATCTCGCCGTCGGCAGAAGCGCGGCTCTGGTCTTTCTGCACCTCAAACTGATAGTCGTCGATGCTCTCGGGGTTGGCGAAGGGATAGTAGCCGTAAACGTCGATGTGCGTGTGCTTGTCTTTCCAGTAGATGTCGTAGGCGGGTTCCCACTGGTTGTTGGCTTCGTCGAACGTGTGGCGCACGTTGTCGCAACGGTTGCCGCGGGGTTTCAGAGTGCCGGGCGTGCCGCCGTTGTAGTCGACGACGTAGACGCCCATCTCGTCTCCGTCGCAGAAGCCGTTGTCGCAGACACGTGTCAGCGCCAACTGCTCGATGCTGCCCGATAGCTGTATGCGGTCTTCGCCGTTGAGCTTGCCGCCGTCGCCGTCGAACAACGAGTCGGAGCAGGCAGCAAGCAGAATACAAAGCATCAGTACAGCTGTGTATATATGGAAGTTCTTGTGATTCGTATGGGTCATATCAAATGCAATGTTCTTTTAATCGTTTCTGTTTCTTTACTGCGTCAGCTTGCCACACCGCCGTAATCTATGCCGTCGCTCTCCCATGCGCTGATACTCACGCTCAGTCCGCCACCTTCCTTGCTGAGCGTGGCGGTGAGCGTGTGGCGCTTGCCACCGACGAAGGTTACGGTCTTCGAGATGTTGGGGTCGGCGCCGTCGACGGTGATGGTTATGAGGTTGTTGCCCGTGGCGGTCTGCGGCACGACGAAGGCGCGGTAGACGGCGCCGTCCTTATAGGGCGTGAGGCTGCGCACGCTGCCGTTGGCGCTTACCGTGAAGGTAGCGAGGTCGACGGTGGCGGAGATGGCGAGATTGTTCATCTTCACCGACACATCTGCGTCTGCGAGTGAGCTTTCGCTATATCCGGCACCTGCCTTGAGCACTATCTCCACCTGACTCATCAGGTGACGTGCCGCGATGTTCACCGGCGATGCCGATGGAGCGGCGTCGAGCGTGGAGCCTACGATAAGGTCGGACGACTTGTATGCGCCCAGACTGCTCTGGTCGGCACTGACGCCGAACGGCATGGCGCTCACGCTCGCAACTGTCTGCGTGTAGGGATAATACATATAGAAGTCGGCATGTGTCTGAGCGTCCTTCCAGTATACTGTCTTTTCTGCGTTCCATGTCGTGGTATAGGTGTACGGCATGTTGTCGAGATGATTGCCCAAGGGTTTCAGCGTCGCCGCGCTGCCGTCTGCGTTGCGGTTGACAACGAACAGCCCTATACGGTCGCCACTCTCGAACGCCTCCTCCGTGGCGCGGGTTATCGTGGCGCTGATATTTATAGGTATCTGTGCCGCGGGCTCGTCTGGCTCATCGGGTTTATCGGGCTTGTCGGGCTCGGTGGGCTTGTCGGGCTTGTCGGGGTCGGTAGGGGGCTCGATGGGCGTAGGGGGCACGTCGGGGTCGTCGTGTCCGCACGACAAGCATGCTACGAGAAGAGCTAAAGCAATTAGAAAGACAGGTTTCTTATCATAAGCACTCATATTATTTGCGGTGTTAAAGCTTAACAAATACAAAGTTAAGCAATTAAACGATAAAATACAAGTTCACAATAGTTCACTTTTCACAAAAACCAATAGTATGAGCCGATGTTTGCTTGGCTTAGTCTGATAGTATATGTGCTTCGAACGGGTGTTACCGCGTACTGGTAACAATATTCCCAATACGCGGTAACGATATTACCACGCTGCGGTAACGGTGTTACCACACTGCGGTAATTCTGTTTGCGCTTCGCCCTTGCGGAATATTTTGTAGCCGATTGCCGCCACAACGACGCTCATTATCGGCGAGATGATATTGAAGAAGCAATAGGGCAGGTAGGTGGTCGTCGCCACGCCGAGCACGGTGCTCTGTGTCATGCCGCAGGTGTTCCACGGCACAAGCACTGAGGTCACGGTCACGGCGTCCTCTGTCGTGCGGCTAAGCAGGCGGCGATCGTAGTTCTCGCGGTCGTAAACGTCGCGGAACATGTTGCCGGTGAGCAGGATGCACAGATACTGGTCGGCGATGGCTACGTTGAGCATCACGCCGGTGGTGGCTGTAGACGCCACGAGCGACGTGCGACCCTTCACCATGTGGATGAACAGTCGGGTGATGCCGCCCACCATTCCGCTTGCTGCCATCGTTCCGCCGAAACACATGGCGCAGATGATGAGCCAGATGGTGTCGGTCATGCCTGCCATGCCGCGCGTAGACACGAGCTCGGTGAGCATCTGGTTCGATGTGCTCAGCGTCGTCTCGCCGTATACGCTCATCATCGCCGCCTTGAACATTGACGGGTCGATTTCTGCCAACGCCTCGCGCTGGAAGATGAGTCCGCAAGCCACGGCGAGCAGTGTCGATAAGAAGATAGTGACGATTGGCGGGGTCTTGCGCGCGATGAGCACGCCGGTGGCTACGGGCACTATGAGCAGCCACGGCGTGATGTTGAAGCGTCCGTCGAGGGCTGCCATGAACGAGGCTACTTCCTGCGTCTCCGTGGTGTCGATGGTGAGTCCTGCCACGACGAAGATTATAAGTGCGAGGGTTATCGAGGGCACGGTGGTGAGGAGCATGTAGCGTATATGACTGAAGAGCGACACGCCCAGACTGCCCGAGGCGAGGGTGGTTGTCTCGGAGAGTGGCGAGATCTTGTCGCCGAAGTAAGCGCCGGAGATTATCGCTCCTGCCACCCAACCGTCGGCGAAGCCTTGTGCTCTGCCAATTCCCATGAGCGCAATGCCGATGGTGGCGATGGTGGTCCACGACGAACCGGTCATCAGGCTGACAAGGGCGCAGATAAGGCAGGTAGACGCCAGGAACACAGACGGATGGATGATGTGCATACCATAATATATTAAGGTGGGCACCACACCGCTCACCATCCATGCACCGCCCAAAGCTCCGATGAGCAGCAGTATTATCAGCGCACTCGACACGCTCGACACGTTCTTCGTGATCGCTTTCTCAAAACTTGACCACGGCACATTCAGATAGCCCATGCCGATGAGAACGCAGAACGCCGATACGGCTATCAATGTCACCTGCGACGCTCCTGCCAGCGAGTCGCTGCCGAACGCTCGTATCGTCGCAACGAGCATTATCACAAGCAACGCAATCGGCGTGAACGACAGCAACGCCGACGGACGCTTCTTCAAATGTGCGGTTGCTGCGTGCTTCGCCTTTGCAGCTTTTGCAGCGTTCCCTGCATTTACAGATTCCTCAGCATTTACGGATTTCTCAGCATTTACACATTCACAATTAATTCCGTTCTTATTATTTTCCATTGTATTCATCCTGAAACATTACGTATATTTATACATCATCATTTACTATTGCAATATGCAAAGTTACTACATTTTCTGCATATATACAACATTTCACACCGCAAAAGCGTATATATTTACAATAAAGAATAAACTAACGAATAAAATACCGTATAGATATACGCCATTCGTAGCGGAGGTGAAAGCCTCCGCAGCAAGCAATGATATCAATCAAAAATTTCTGGAAGATATGGAAGTTTTTTTCACGTACTTATGTTTTATATCTGCAAGAGTAAATTGATGAGATTTGCTCAGAATTAACTACCTTTGCGGTAGAATCACCAACAGATAAGGCAATTTATTAATTGACTTATTAGTTATGATAACATTCAATTAGAGTTATTGATAGTTGCCTAGTATGGCAAATGGCTGGCAGATGGCTAGTAAATGGCTGGCAGATGGCTGGAAGATAGCCCTCTCTGTCAAGTTATCTTCCAGCCCTTATCCTATTCACTACCAACCCATTACGTCATTTCTGGAAGATATGGCAGATTTTTTCACGTACAAGTTAAATATAATGCTAACCATAGGAGGGTATAGCATCTGTGCCATACTCTCCTACGGATACAAAAAAAGGTCTCCAAAGTCGTTTGACTCTGAAGACCTAAACTAAAGAAGGCAGCCACCTACTCTCCCGCATTGCATTGCAGTACCATCGGCGCAAG
>ENA-UOJH01001213-UOJH01001213.1-human-gut-metagenome-genome-assembly--contig:-C148-NODE-1213-length-20010-cov-6.916462_pt1 | contig 20010 bp, 18 predicted proteins | sample MGYA00242345_ERZ723892 | MGnify/ENA metagenome assembly ERZ723892 | reverse complement strand
GCTTGATGGCTTCCAGATGGAACATATCGGAGATGGTGCAGTGGCCCTTGGTGATGTAGCCCTCGATGGCGTGGGTCAGAGCATCCATACCGGTGGCGGCGGTCAGGCCCTTGGGCATGGAGGACATCATATCGGGGTCAACCACAGCGATCTCGGGGATGTCGTTGGTATCGACGCAGACGAACTTGCGCTTCTTCTCCACGTCGGTGATGACGTAGTTGATGGTGACTTCAGCGGCAGTACCGGCGGTGGTGGGGACTGCGATGGTAAAGACGGCGTGCTTCTTGGTGGGAGCGACGCCTTCCAGAGAGCGCACATCGGCGAACTCGGGGTTGTTGATGATGATGCCGATGGCCTTTGCGGTGTCCATGGAAGAGCCGCCGCCGATGGTCACGATGCAGTCAGCCTCTGCGGCCTTGAAAGCGGCCACGCCGTCCTGCACATTGGCGATGGTGGGGTTGGGCTTGATCTCGCTGTAGACGGTGTAGGCGAAGCCTGCAGCGTCCAGCAGGTCGGTGACCTTCTTGGTGACGCCGAACTTAAGAAGGTCGGGGTCAGAGCAGACGAAAGCCTTCTTGTAGCCGCGGGCGGTCAGCTCGGGAACGATGTTCTCGATGGCGCCGTGGCCATGATAAGAAATAGTATTCAGAACGATACGATCAGCCATTGGTAAAACCTCCTGATTTTGCGCCCCGCCGGGCGGCGGGTACGACTCTCTTTGCTTTTACTTTACCATTTTGTTAAAATTTGTTCAATACCCATTTCTTATGATTTCCATGAAATTTTTATACTTTTTTGAGTTTTTGCAGAGAAAGTAGACAAAATCAAAGGTTTGTTGACAGCAAAGCGCCCTCCGGCGCGGGCCGGAGGGCGCTTTGAATGATTCTTTACTTTCCTGCGCCCTCGCCCGCGAAGAACTCCTTCGTGAGCTTTGCCACCGTGCCGGACAGCAGGAGCAGGGCCATGAGGTTCGGAATGCTCATCAGTCCGTTGAAGGTGTCGGCGATGCTCCACAGCAGGCCCAGATCGACCGTCGCGCCCAGAATGGACACGAAGGAGTAGACCACGAGGAAGGGGCCGACCACCTTGTCGGTGTGGAACAGGAACTCGATGCACCGGGAGCCGTAGAGGCCCCAGCCGATGATGGTGGAGAATGCAAAGCTGCAGAGCGCCACCGCCGTAAAGATGGACGACCAGCCGCCGTAGGTGGCCGTGAAGCCGGAGATGGTCAGCTCTGCGCCTGCCGCACTGCCGTAGCCCACCGGCACGCCGCTGCACAGGATGACCATGGCGGTCAGGGTGCAGATGACGATGGTATCGGCAAAGACCTCGAAGATGCCGAACATCCCCTGCTTGACCGGCTTGCGGGTGTCGGCGCAGGCGTGGGCGATGGAGCCGGTGCCGAGGCCGGCCTCATTGGAGAAGATGCCGCGGGAGACGCCCTTCTGCATACTGAGAAAGATGCTGCCGATGGCACCGCCGGTGAAGGCCTGCGGGTCAAATGCACCGCCGACGATGGAGGCCAGCACCGCCGGGAAGCGCCGGTAGTTGATGACCACGACACCCAGCGCCAGCACCACATAGAACAGCGCCATGAACGGCACCAGCTTTTCGGTGACACTGCCGATGCGCTTGACGCCGCCCAGCAGCACCATAGCCACCATCATGGCCACCACCACGCCCACGACGAGGTTGACCGTGGGCAGGATGCTGTTCAGGCTGCTGCCGTAGGCCAGCAGGGCCGAGTCGATGGCTGTGACGATGGTGTTGACCTGGGTGGCGTTGCCGGTGCCGAAGACCGTCAGCACGCCGAACAGCGAGTACAGCACCGCGAGGAACTGCCACCGGCTGCCGAGGCCGTTTTTAATATAGTACATGGGGCCGCCCACCAGCTCGCCGTTTTTGTTCCGCTCGCGGAAATGCACGGCCAGCGTCACTTCGGAGAATTTGGTACACATGCCCAGCAGGGCCGAGCACCACATCCAGAACACCGCGCCCGGCCCGCCGATGGCGATTGCGCCTGCCACGCCGGCGATGTTGCCGGTGCCGACGGTAGCGGCCAGCGCCGTACACACTGCCTGGAACGGAGTCATCGCGCCGTCGGAGGCATCCTTTTTGCGGAAGATGCGGCCAATGGTCGTTTTGATGGCATAGGGGAATTTCCGGAGCTGCAAAAAGCCTGTCCGCACACTGAGCAGCAGGCCCACGCCGATGATGCAGACCATCGCCGGGATGCCCCAGATAAAGCTGTTGACCGCCTGATTGACGGCTGTGATGGTTTCGAGCATACTTTTACGCCTTTCTTTTTCACTTTGACACAACGAAAATTATTTTATCGTATTTTAAGCGGCCTGTCAATTTACTTTGAACGTGAAATCTGCACGTCCCGGCTGAAAGTTTGTTAAAATAGCTTCACCTTTATTTTCTCTACATCTTTGCCGCTTTTTTGCCCGTCAAAGCCCTACACAAACCGCGCGGGTTGTGCTATGATAAGAGTGAAATTTCGGTTTGGCACTGCCAACCGCAAGGAGATGTCATAGATGTCTGAAACATCTGCTCTGATGGATACGCTGCGGCAGGAAGGGATTTCCCCCGACCTGCTGCGCGCTGTGGAAGAATACCGTACCGCCCACCCGCTGGCGGAGGCCCTGCGCCCCCGCATCCCCTCCCCTGCCTTCGTCTACTACGGCAGAGAGGTGTGGGAGCAGGCGCTGGCCGCCCTGCTCTGCGGCGAAAACCTGCTGCTGGCGGGCGGCAAGGCCACCGGCAAGAACGTGCTGGCCGAAAACCTCGCCGCCGCCTTCGGACGCCCCGCGTGGGACATCTCGTTCCACGTCAATATGGACGCGGCGTCCCTCATCGGCATGGACACCTTCGAGGGCGGACAGGTCAAGTTCCGGCCCGGCCCGGTCTACCGCTGCGCCCAGAGCGGCGGCTTCGGCGTTCTGGACGAGATCAACATGGCCAAAAACGAGGCGCTGGCCGTCCTGCACGCGGTGCTGGACTTCCGCCGCGCCATCGATGTGCCGGGCTACGAGCGCATCCCGCTGGCCGAGGAGACCCGCTTCATCGCCACCATGAACTACGGCTACGCCGGTACCCGTGAGCTGAACGAGGCCCTCACCTCCCGCTTCGTGGTCATCCAGATGCCCACCATCACCGAGGAGAACCTCGAAAAACTCCTGCGCACCCAGTTCCCCGATTTGAACAGCAGGTACGTCAGGCAGTTCGCCCTGCTCTTCCTCGATTTGCAGAAAAAGTGCGACAGCGCGGAGATCTCCACCAAAGCTCTCGACCTGCGCGGTATGCTGGACGCCCTGCGCCTGATGCGCCGGGGCGTCGCTGCCGGGGCTGCGCTGGACATGGGCATCACCAACAAAGCCTTCGACTCCTACGAACAAGGCCTCATCCGGGATGCCATTGCCGCCCGCATCCCGGCCCAGCTCACCGCTGCAAAGCTCTTCGATTAAAAAAAAGGGGCGTTTTTATGGAAGCGCAGAGCTACACCGCCGAAGAGCGGCGGGCCGCCAATCAGGTGTGGGCGGCGGCAGGAGCCTACGGCTTCGAGCCGCTGTTCCTCGCCCGGAACACCGACGGCACCATTGATTTTTACATGAACTGCGTCGTGGGGCTGGTCCACAAATACTACGGCGACGAGCTGGTGCGCAGCCTTTTTGACGCATGGGAGGGCGACATCCGGCAGGCCATGCTGGACGATTTGACCTGGCTCTACCTCGAGAGCGCGGCCTACGCGCTGGAACTGCCCCGCCGCCCGGTGCTTTCGGCCCTCCGCCGCGCCCATGCGGACTACTTTTTCGGCATCCAGTACAAGCTCTCGCGGCAGGAGTGGATGGCGAAGAACCAGCTGGTCTACTCCATGCAGGCCGCGCGCTGGCGGGCTGTGCAGGGGCGCACGCCGCCGGTCATGACCCCCTACGAAAAGGCTCTCGACGCTGCCCTCAGTCCCGAGACGCCCCCGAAGCCGGACGAGCTGAAAGCCGCACTGCTGGCCGTCTACGCCAAATTCGAGCTGTTCAACGGCACGGTGCATCAGAAGGCCGGGCTGCATCTCCATCTGGACGGCCTGCTGGCGTCCCTCATGACCCGCACCATGCCCACCCAGATGATAAAGACCGACCGGGTCACGGTGGAGCATTCCGGCTCGGTGGACGCCTCCGGCGGCGGCATCCACGCCGACAAGCGGCTGGCCCACATCACCCTGCGCCAGCGCGCCGAGGAAGACCGCGCCTACATCGAAAGCTGCTTTGGCCGGTCGCTCTACCCGCCCGAACGGCTGCGGAAGGCCGAGCAGGAGCTTTGCACCGGGGAGCATCTGGGCTGTCACCTCTGGTTTGCGTCCGGCGTCCCCAGCCCGGAGCAGGCTCCTACCCCCGAGGCAAAGCACCTGGCCGAACAGGCCCAGCTTCAGGCTGAGCGGAACCGGGCGTACTATTCGAAAAATCTCGAGCTTCACCGCAGCGTCGTGCTGCGGCTGACCGAACAGATACGGAACTGCATCCTCGTCCACCAGCAGCCCAACGCCCGGGTCGCCCGCAGCGGCAACCTCGACCCGGAGCGGGTCTGGCGCACCGTCATGGACGACGACCGGGTGTTCCGCTGTGCCGATGAAGAGAACCACCCGTCCTTCACCGTTGACCTTCTGCTGGATGCTTCGGCTTCCCGCCTCCACTGTCAGGAGGTCATCGCGGCGCAGGGGTCTATCCTCGCCCAGAGCCTCGCGGCCTGCGGCATCCCGGTGCGGGTGAGCTGCTTTTCCAGCCTGCGGGGCTACACCGTCCTGCGGGTGCTCAAGGGCTTCAAGGAGAAGAGCTTACAGGGCATCTGCCAGTATTTCGCCTCGGGCTGGAACCGGGACGGTCTGGCTCTGCGGGCCGCAGGCGACCTCATCGACTTCGACCCCGGCCCCGCCGCGCGGCATCTGCTCATTCTCCTGACGGACGCCTCCCCCAACGACAGCCGCCGCATCCCGCCCTCCCCCGATGACCCGCTGGGCCGCGACTACGGCGGCAGCGCGGGCGTGGAGGACGCCGCCGCCGAGGTCCGGGCGCTGCAGCGGAAGGGTCTGCGGGTCTCCGCCGTCTTTATGGGCGAAGACGCCAGCGCCGCCGACGCCTCCCGCATCTACGGCAAGGACATGGCCCGCATCCGGGGCATGGACCAGTTGGCCCGGGCCGCAGGCCGACTCATCCAGAACGAGATACGGGAGCTGGGCGACTGAATCATAATAATGTACGGGACCGTTGTGCAGTTGTATCTGCTGCCAGCGGCCCCGTATTTTTGTTGTCGTTCACAACCATCTTGTTTTGCTTTGTGGAAAAGTCAAAAAGTTTTTTGGTTTATTTACAAACTTATAGTTGTATTCTGGCGCAATTTATGATATACTACAACCAACGAAGGGCCGCACACCTACACATCACCCCGCGCCCACAGGAAGGAGAACCGCTATGGATGCCGCACGTTATTTTGAAGAGATGCATCTTGCCATGTCCAGCCAGAAGCCTGAGTACCGCCTTGTGCTCAGCGTCAAGGTCCAAGACCTCGGAGGCGCAGACGCTTATCTCGAGCTGCGGCAGGAGCCGGTCAGCGGCAAGGCCCGGGTGTTCTATTCCACGATGGGACGTCAGAAGCTGAACTTCCAGCTCGTCCGCAAAGGGTGGCAGAGCTGCCACAACGCCTCGGGCGAGCTGACGGGGCGCTTCCCCGCCACCGCCGACGGTCTGCTGGCCCAGACGGATTTTTCCGCCTTTGTCCGGGACGACGCCCTCGACAGCGGCCGGATGGCGCGCATTCTGGACGTTCTGGCCCATACTGCCGGTGGTTGTGGGACGGTCTCCCCCTCTGCCGCCCGGGAGGGTGCGCTCATCACGGTGGAGCGGTTCGTGGGCCGTCCCGCCCATTGGAGCTATTGGAGCACCCGCGCCGCCGAACAGCTGAACATCGCGGCCATCCTCTGCTGGCTGGGCGACTACCTCGCCGGAGCCGAGCGCCGCACCCTGCAGAGCTGCCCGGAGGCCATGCAGCTTGCCGCCGCATGGCAGTCTGCGCTTTTCGCTCCCCTGCCACAGACGGCTCAGCGGCCTCAGCCTGTACAGTCCCGGCCCGTCCGCCGTGCGCCCGCCGTCGAGAACAAACGCTGGCAGAGCATCCTCGCCGTGCTGGCGACGGTGTAAAAGAAAAGCTTCCCGCGAAGGGAAGCCTTTACAGTCATAACTCTTATTTCCACCCCCGGGCCGAGGGGTCGAGCATTTCGGCGGCGGAGTAGATAAGGGCATTGCAGATGGCCGCAGCGACGTTGCTGCCGCCCTTGCGGCCCATCGCCACGATGGCCGGTACATCATGCTTTTCGCAGACTGCGAAGAGCCGCTCCTTGCTCTCCACCACGTTCACAAAGCCCACCGGCACGCCGATGACCAGTGCGGGCCGCAGGCCGCTTTCGATTTGTTCTGCGATCGTCAGCAGAGCCGTGGGCGCGTTGCCGACGGCGATGATGGCCCCGGGATGCTCCTGCGCTGCCTTTTTCATCGCTGCGACGGCCCGGGTGGTGCCAGCCTCTTTTGCGGCGGCGGCCACCTCGGGGTCAGCCATATAACAGCAGGCCGTGCCGCCCAGCTTCGCCAGACCGGGCTTGGTGATGCCGGCCAGCGCCATATTCGTATCGGTCACGATGACGGCCCCGGCGTGGAGGGCCTTGACGGCCTGCTCCACCGCGCGGGGGGTGAAGCGGAGATTCCGCGCATAGTCGAAGTCGGCGGTGGTGTGGATGACCCGCTTGACCACGGCTTCGTGCTCGGGCGGCGGGGTCAGGCCCATCATTTCCAGCTCTTCGGTGATGATGTGGAAGCTCGTCCGCTCAATGTCGGCAGGTAAATGATGCTGCGGCGTCAATATTCTATCCCCTTTCGTGCTTTTATCCCCTTCTGGTAGGGGTGGCGGCGGCATTTCATCTCGGTGGAGTAGTCGGCGGCGTCCAACATCCACTGGGGCGGCGTGTGGGCCGTCAGGACGCACTCACATCCGGCAGGCCGCTCCAGAACGGCCTTTTTTAATAGATCGACGTCCACCATATCCAGCTCTTCTGCGCTCCCGGCTTCGTCCAGTATCAGCAGGTCGGCGGGCTGTGCTATGGCGGCGGCGAGGTTCTGGTTTTGCAGTTCCCGGGTCGCGGCCTTTTCTTCCGGCGTCATCTGAAAGACGAATTTCTGCCCGGCCTTGCCCCGGTAGATCTCCGCGCCAAGCTGGGCCAGAAGCGGGATCTCGCCGCTGTTCCCGCCCTTCAAAAACTGGACGATGACCACCCGCTTCCCGGACCCCAGCGCACGGAGCGCAAGACCCATTGCGGCAGTGGTCTTTCCCTTTCCGTCGCCCCAGTACAGATGCAAAAGTCCCTGTTCCATTCAGCGCTTCTCCATTCCCATCGCGGCATACACCGCGTCCATATCCAGCGCCCCGCGCACACCGTCGGCCAGGATGTCGAACTGCTGGCGGCGGTACTCTTCCATCGGGATGAGGGCTGCGTCGGAGGGGTCGATGCCCTTCCGTCGGCAGAGCCAGCCCGCCAGCGCCTCGGTCAGCGTGCCAGTGTCGAACAGACCGTGGAGGTAGGTGCCGAACACATTGCCCTGCACACAGCCCTCCCGGCCCCCGTCGGGGTAGTGGGCGAAGGGTTCGCCCTCCGCCTCGGTCACGCCGGTGTGTATCTCGTAGCCTTCCAGCTCTGCACCCGCAAAGGAGGCGGCGGCGACGGTCGCTTTGACCTGTGCGCGGCGCTTCTGCTCGCTGAACACGGTCCGGGTGGGCAGCAGGCCCAGCCCCCGCAGAGTCTGCTGCCGGCCGCTCTCGCTGCCGGTGGGGTCGTCGAGGGTCTGGCCCAGCATCTGGTAGCCGCCGCAGATGCCCAGCACCGGCGTGCCTTTCGCGGCCAGCTTGAGCAGAGCCGTTTCCAGCCCGCACTGCCGCAGCCAGAGCAGGTCGTCCACCGTGTTTTTCGTGCCCGGCAGCAGGATGAGGTCGGGTGCGCCCAGCTCATGAGCGTTCGAAACATACCGCACACCCAGCAGCGGGTGCTGTTCCAGCGGCATGAAGTCCGTAAAATTGGACAGATGCGGCAGACTGATGATTGCCGCGTCCAGCGGCTTTTTGCCGTCCCGCATCTCGAGGCGCTGGCTCAGGGAGTCCTCGTCCTCGATGTCCACCTTCAGGTACGGTACGACGCCCACCACGGGCAGATGGGTCTTTTCTTCCAGCATCGAAAGGCCGGGGCGCAGAATTTCTACGTCTCCACGGAATTTATTGATGACGAGTCCCTTGATGCGCCGGCGTTCTTTTTCTTCCAGCAGCTCCACCGTGCCGTATAGCTGGGCGAACACGCCGCCCCGGTCGATGTCCCCCACCAGAAGCACCGGCGCGTCCACCATCTCGGCGAGGCCCATGTTCACGATGTCCTCGCTCTTGAGGTTGATCTCTGCCGGGCTGCCCGCGCCCTCGATGACAATGACGTCAGCCTCCTTGGCGAGGCTGTCATACGCCTTCAGGATGTCCGGCACCAGCTGCCGTTTCGTGCGGAAATACTCCGACGCTTTCATCTGGCCCCGCACCTCGCCGTTGACGATGACCTGACTGCCCACGTCACTGCTGGGCTTCAGGAGGATGGGGTTCATCCGCACGTCCGGCTCGACACCGGCGGCCTGCGCCTGCACCACCTGCGCCCGGCCCATCTCGAGGCCGTCTTTGGTGACGAAACTGTTCAGAGCCATGTTCTGGCTCTTGAACGGCACGGCGCGCAGGCCGTCCTGCGCAAAAATGCGGCAGAGCGCCGCGCAGAGCAAGCTTTTGCCTGCACCGCTCATCGTACCCTGCACCATGATGCATTTTGCCCTGCTCATCCCAGCACCTCTTTCATAAGTTCCAGCAGCCGGGCGTTCTCGGGGGCCGTGCGCACCGCCGTGCGGTACCACTCCGGCCCGAGGCCCGGATAATTTGCGCAGCTGCGCACCTGTGTTCCCAGAGGGCGAAGCCTCTCGTTCAGGTCGGCGGGCGCGCGGAAGAGCAGATAGTTCGCCTTTCCGTCGATGACCCGCAGACCCAGCGCCCGCAGGCCCGCCGTCAGAACGGGCCGCTGCCGGGCGATGAGCGCGCGCACCTCGTCCACATAAGCGGTTTCTTTCAGGGCCGCGACGCCTGCCGCCTGCGCCAGACTGGACACGGCCCACGGCTGGCCCGCTGTCTGCATTTTTTCCAGAAGCGCTTCGTCGCCGCAGAGGCAGTAACCCAGCCGGACGCCAGCCATGCCGTAGAGCTTGGTGAAAGCTTTCAGGATGACGAGGTTCCCACTTTCCAGCAGAGGCTTCGCGGTCCACCCGTCGGCGTCGGGCAGAAAGTCCAGAAAGCACTCATCTACGGCCAAAATCGTGTGGCACTCCTCGCACCGGCGCAGCAGCTTTTTCACCAGTTCGGGTGAGGCCAGCTGCCCCGTCGGATTGTTCGGCTGGCAGAGGAACACCATGTCGATGCTCTCGTCCACGGCGTCCACGAGGGCGTCCGTCGGGGCGAAATCATTCGTTTCATCGAGGAAGAAGCGTTTCACTTCGCACCCCACCGTATCCAATGCAGAGGCGTACTCGGCAAAAGTCGGGGCAGTCACCAGCGCCTTATGGGGCTTTACGGCCCAGACCAGCCGGAAGATGAGGTCCGCCGCGCCGTTGCCGCAGAGGACATGCTCCTGCGGCACACCCTCGGCCCGGCTCAGCGCCGCCCGCAGGGTGCGGCAGAGGGGGTCGGGGTAGCGGTCGGCCAGAGGCAGTGCGTCCCGGATGGCCTGCGCCACCCCTTCGGGCAGGCCGAGGGGGCTGACGTTCGCCGAAAAATCCAGCGCGTCGCGGCCAAAGCGTTCGCGGTAGCCCATCCAGTCACCGCCGTGGACCAGTTGTTTCATCCCAAGAACCCCCGTATCGCACATCCCCACGCCAGTGCAAACCCGCTGGCTACATACATCATCCGATCTGCCCGCAGAATATCCTCCGGCTCGATGGGCCGCAGCGGATCGCCGATGGTGGGCTTTGGATAATATTCCCCGAAATAATAGGCCGGCCCGGCCAGCTGGACGCCCAGCGCACCGGCGCAGGCGCTCTCAGTCTGGGCGCTGTTGGGGCTGGCGTGATTGTGGCGGTCCCGCCGCCAGATACGCCACGCGCCCTTGGCGTCATTGCGGGTGAACGCCGCCGCCATGATCCAGAGCAGCGCCGCCAGACGGCTCGGGATATAGTTTGCCACATCGTCCAGCTTTGCCGCCGCACGGCCAAAATAGAGATATTTTTCGTTTTTGTAGCCCAGCATACTGTCCATGGTGTTGATGGCCTTGTAGGTCAGGGCCAGCGGCGCACCGCCCAGCAGCATATAGAGCAGCGGCGCAATGACGCCGTCGCTGGCGTTCTCGGCCACCGTCTCCACCGCCGCTTTGGTCACGCCCTCGGCAGTCAGAGCGTCAGTGTCGCGGCCCACGATGCGGCTCACGGCCTTCCGGGCAGCGGGCAGGCTGCCTTTTTTCAGCTCGACATAGACATTCGTGCTCTCCTGCACCAGCCCCTTTGCGGCCAGCGCCTGCCCGCACCAGAACATCTGGACGGCAAGCCCCAGCAGGGGGTGAAGCATCGCCGCACCCCAGCAGACAAGGCCCGTGAGCAGCAGCGTCCCCACCGGCAGGCAGAATGCCAGCACCGCGCCGCCCAGCAGCTCGCCCTGAGGCGTTTTGGGCAGGCGGGCGCGGAGGAATTTTTCCAGCCGGGAGATGGCTTTGCCCATGTACACCACCGGGTGGGGCAGCCATGCCGGGTCGCCGAAGATGGCGTCCAGCACGAAGCCTCCCAGCACAGCCCAGGCGGTCATCATACACCGGCCTCCGCGTCTTTCGTGTACTGCACGGTCTCCACGAGGCGGAGCTGGCGCTTCTCGGCCCAGTCGGCGGCATCCAGCACATAGCCGCCCGCGTTGGGGCCGCACCACGCATAATAATCGCGCCTGGGCAGGGCGTACCGCTCCATGGCCGCCATCTGGGTGCCGCCGTGAGCCAGGATGACCAGCAGCTCTTCGCCGTCGGCCAGCGCCTTGTCCACCAGAGCAGAGAAGGCGCTGCAGATGCGGTTCGAGAAGTCGTCCTTCCGCTCACCGTCGGGGCATTTGCTCTCGCAGTTGGCCTGCACCCACGCCTGATAATCGGCGTCGTGCTCCATCTCGACGTAGTTTTTGCCCTCGAAGCTGCCGAAGCACATCTCCTGCAGGTCCTTCACGACCACGAGCTCTGCCTCCGGGAAGAGCACCCGGGCCGTCTGGGCCGTCCGCTGCAGCGGGGTGATATAGACCACCTTCGGGTCGATGTCGGCCCGGCGCAGCTGGCTCAGGCCCTCCGCCGAGAGCGGGATGTCGCGCTGGCCCTGATAGCGCTTCTGGGCATTGTATTCGGTCAGGCCGTGACGCAGCAGATAGATCAACATTGGGGTAATTCTCCTTTCAATACCGTCGGGATGCCGCAGAACATCTGCACCACGCAGTCGGCACGCTCTGCCAGCAGACAGGCCAGCCGTCCGGCGGCCTCCCGCCCGGCGCGCTCCTCAGCATCCATCGGGACAACACCGCCGCCGACCTCGGTGGCGATGACAATATCATATTCCGCCAGCTCCCGGGCCAGCGTTTCGAGCTGCTCCGGGGTCTGAGTCTCGGCGGCGGCGTCCTGCACATCGGCGATGACGCTGCCCCGGAAGTTCCGCGCAAAGGTGCGCTTGCCGCTGTAGAGCGGCCCTGTGATGAACATCATTTACAGCACTCCTCCCCACTGGCTGACGGCCAGCGCCGCCAGCATCCACAGTTCGGCCCGCTGCAAAAACCACCCGGCCAGGTCGCCGGTGATGCCGCCAAACTGCTTTTTTGCCACGAAATCATAGCGCCACAGCGCCAGAAGCGCTGCTGCCGCCAGCCCGCCGCCGCCCAGCGCCGTCAGCGCCAGGATGAGCAGAGCCGACAGGCCGCAGAGGAAGCGGCGGACGGTCTGCTTGTCGGCCGCTGTGGCAAAAGTATGGGCGAGGCCGGTGTCTTTCGCCAGCGGGAACGCCGCCACGGCAAAGCCCGACAGCGCCCGCTCCAGCACCAGCGCCAGCGTCCAGCACAGGCCCGCCCGGGGCGTGAACCGCACACTGCCGCAGAGGCCGAAGTAGGCCGCAAAGTAGCAGCACAGCCGGATGACAGCGAAGGCCCCACAGTGGGAGTCTTTCAGGATCTCAAGCTTTTTTTCGCGGTCGCCGTAGCTCGAGAGGGCGTCCGAGGTGTCGGCGTAGCCGTCGAGATGGATGCCGCCGGTGACGGCCACCGGCACGAGGCAGAACGCCGCCGCCCGGGCCAGCTCCGGCAGGGGCAGGACGCCGCAGAGGCACCACAGCCCGCCGCACACCAGCCCGATGAGGGGGAAGGCGCACATGGCGTACCGCATATTTTTTTCGTTCCACTCGAACTGCGGCACCGGCAGGGCCGAAAACATCGCAAAGGCCACCGCGATGGTCTGCAAAACAGTCACAGCTTTTCTCCCCCTTTGTAGTACACCGGCAGGCCGCAGACCACCCGGCAGACATTGTCCGCCCGGGCGGCGAAAGCGTTGTTCACCTGCGCCAGCGCCAGCAGATACTGGTCGGTGTCGCCTGCGTAGTCGGCACCGCCGCTGAACACCTCGTTCGATACGACGATGAGGTCATCGCACCCGGCGGCGAGGCGTTCCAGCCCGGCCAAAACGGCCTCGGCGGTATGCTTTCCTGCCCCGCCGGGGCTGTAAAGCTCGTTGGCGACGAGGTTGCCGAGGTCTTCCAGCAGGACGGTCCCCCGGCCGGGCAGAGCCAGACGGTCGAGGTGGAGCGGGCATTCCAGCGTTTCGAACTGCTTTTGCGCCCGCATTTTTCGGTGCTTTTCCACCCGGGCGGCGCACTCGGCATCCCAGACCTGCATGGTGGCGAGGTAATAGCGGGGCAGGCCGGTCTTGAGCACAAGGCTCTCGGCGTAGGCGCTTTTGCCGCTGGCCGCACCGCCGAGCACCAGCGTCAGCATCCTGCACCCCCCTGCGGCGTGTAGGCTTCGATGCCGCCCTCTTCAAAGGAATAACAGCCATCGTAGACGGCCAGCGCCATATCCCACAGCGGGATGGCGGCCACCGCGCCGGTGCCTTCGCCCAGATGCAGGCCCGCCGTGATGAGGGCTTTTTTGTTCAGAGCGTCCAGCACCAGCTTTGCGGCCGGCTCGGTGGAGCAATGGCTTGCAAAAACAGCCTTGGCCGCTGCCGGGCAGAGCCGGACAGCGCAGAGCGCCGCCACACAGCTGATGAAGCCGTCGGCCAGCACCGGCACACCTTCCAGCGCACCGCCGAGGAAGACGCCGCAGAGCCCGGCAATATCGAAACCGCCCAGCTTTGCCAGCACGTCCAGTGCATCGGCAGAGTCGGGCTGATTTTTTGCGATGCCGCGATGGATGGCGTCGATCTTCCGGGCAAGTCCCTCGTCCGAAAGGCCCGCGCCCCGGCCTGTCATCCCTTCGACGGGCTGGCCCAGCAGCACAGCGGCCACGGCGCTGGACGTCGTGGTGTTGCCGATGCCCATCTCACCGGTGGCCAGCAGGCCGACGCCCGCTTTCTTCTGCTCCTGCACCAGCCGGATGCCCCTGCCGATGGCCTCCACAGCTTCAGCCCTGCTCATAGCCGGGCCGAGGGTGAAGTCTGCTGTGCCGGGGGCGATGCGGCAGTCGAGGACGCCCGGGACCGGGTCGCCCGCGATGCCCATATCCACCGGCACCACCTCGCACCGGGCGGTCTGTGCCATCCGGCAGACGCTGGTGCGGCGGGCGGCGAGGTTCTCAGCCACGGCGCGGGTCACGCTGTTGTCGGTCTGGCTGACGCCCTGGGCCACCACGCCGTTATCGGCGCAGAGCACCAGCACCGCCCGGCGGGAAATATCCAGCTTTGCGCTGCCGGTGAGGGCGGCGGCGTCCTCGATGGTCGTTTCCAATCCGCCCAGCCCGCCCAGCGGCGTTGCAAGGCTGGCCCAGTGGGCGTGCGCCGCCGCCCGGGCGGCTTCGTCCGGCGGCGTGATGGCCGCACAGAGGGCGGCGAGTTCTGTCTCAGTCATGGTCTCTCCTGTAATTTTCAGCCACGGCGGCGAAGCGCTGCGGCAGGGGCGTACCCGCCCAGTACAAATGCGGGAAGCCCGCATAGAAATGCTCGTTTACAAATCCGCACCGCCACTCTGCGCCGCCCACCGGCTTTTTTGCCGCGAGGGCCGTGCCGTTGGCGGTGGAATCCCAGTGGTGGAATTCGTGGATGGGAAAGCTCTCCCCGGCCCGGAAGAGCATACTGTCCGAGTCTGCGCTCAGCGCGGCGTAGCCGAAGCGGACGAGACGTCCGGCATCTTTTGCTTCGCCCGGCAGAACGCCCGCCATCGGCCAGCTCTGCCCCTCGGCGTCCGTGAGGCTCTGCCCCAGATAGAGGAAGCCTCCGCACTCGGCCGCCGTGGGCAGACCGGACTCGATTTTTTGCTTTATCTCGCGCAGAAGCGAGGTATTTTCACTCAACTCTTTTGCGTGAAGTTCCGGGTAGCCGCCGGGCAGATACAGCCCGCCGATGTTTTCCGGCAGAGCCGTGTCGCGGAGGGGGCTGAAAAAGACCACCTCTGCCCCGGCGTCCCGGAAGGCCTCCAGCGTCTCGGCGTAGGTAAAGCAGAACGCCTCGTCCTGCGCCACGGCGATGCGGACGCGGGCCGGAGGCGTCTCCGGCTGCACCGGCAGGACGGGCGGTTCCTTTTCGCAGAGGGCCAGCAGGCGGGGCCAGTCGATGTGCTCCTCTGCCGCGTCGGCCAGAAGGGCCAGCTTCTGCTGTAAATTTTTCACTTCCGCCGCCGTGTAGAGGCCCAGATGGCGGGAACCGATGACGGCCTCCGGGAGTTTCGGCAGAAAGCCCAGCACCGGCAGGCCCGTCTCTTCTTCCAGCATCGGAGCCAGCAGAGCGTGCATCCGGGCCGTGCAGTTGTTCAGCAGGATGCCTGCGATGTGGCTGGGAGTGCGGAAGTTTACGAGCCCGTTCAGCTCTGCGGCCAGCGTCAGGCTCTGACCCTTCGGCTCCACCACCAGCAGCACCGGCAGGCTCAGCGTGTCGGCCAGATGCCACGCGCTGGCCCTGTCGCTGACGCCGCCGAGGCCGTCGTAAAAGCCCATAGCCCCCTCGCACACCGCCGCACCGTGTCCGGCGGCACCCCTCGCGTAGAGGGCGCGCACCGTCTCGGGCGCAGAGAAAAAGAGGTCGAGGCTGCGGCTCTCCACCCCCAGCACGGCCCGGTGGAACATGGGGTCGATGTAGTCCGGCCCGCTCTTGAAGGCGCAGGGCGCACAGCCCCGCCGCTTCAGCGCCATGAGCAGGGCGCAGGTCATGGTGGTCTTGCCGCTGCCCGAGCGGGGCGCCGCCAGCAGAAACTGTATCATGTCATTCTCCTGTGATGAGGTAGATGGGGTTCTGGGCCATCATCAGATGCAGCCCGCCCACGGCCTTGGCCCGGCTGACGGCGATCTGGCTCACCTGTACGGTCCGGCCTTTGGCCGTCAGCGCGGCCACCGCCGCCGAAAGCGTCTCAAGGGCGATGGCCGACACGCAGATGCGGGCGTCGGGATTCTTATCCAGCGCGGCGTCCACGATGGCGGCAAGGCTGCCCTTGCTGCCGCCGATAAAGACAGCGTCCGGCGCGGGCAGGTCCGAAAGGGCGGCGGGGGCAAGCCCCTCCACGAGGACGAGGTTCCGGGTCCTGAATTTTTCGCGGTTGGCTTTGATGAGCGCACAGCCCTCCGGCCTGCACTCCACCGCGTAGACCCGGCCCCGGGGCGCGGCCAATGCCAGCTCCACGCTGACGCTGCCCGTCCCGGCCCCCACGTCCCACAGGATGTCTTCCGGGCGGACGGCCAGCTTCGCCAGCACAGCGGCCCGGACTTCCTGCTTGGTCATGGGGACGTCGCCCCGCTCGAAGGCTTCGTCCGGCAGACCCGGGGCGCGGCGGGGCAGCACCTCCGCCGCCTCCACGAGAAGGACGCTCAGGCTGTTGAAGCGGCCTGCGGCCAGCTCTTTGACGCTGCCGCGGAAGAGCTTTTCTTCCGGCGTGCCGAGGCACTGGCCCACGACGCCCTGCACGTCCCCGAAGCCCTCTGCCGCCAGCTGGGCGCAGAGAGTGGCGGGGTCTTCGCTGCCGCCGGTGAGGAAGAAGGTGGGTCTGCCCTGCATACACTCGGCCACCGGGTCACAGGTGCGGCCATGGGCCGAAACAAGGTTCCACCCCTGCCACGGACGGCCCAGCGCCGCCGCCAGCAGCTGGATGCTGGAAAGGCCGGGCAGCACCCGGGCGCGGACGCCGAGGGCCTCCAGCTTTTCCATCATGGAGGACGCGCCGGAGTAAAAGCCGGTGTCGCCGCTGTAGACCAGCACGGCGTTCTCTGCGCCGGAAGTCTGCAGCAGCTCTGCCACCTCGTCGGGGCGGTAGGCGGCGGCGCGGTTCTCGGTGCAGCCGGCAGGCAGAACTGCCAGCAGACGCCGTGCGCCCAGGATGAGGTCGGCCTGCCGCAGTGCGGCCAGGCCCTGAAGGGTCAGGTTCTCCGGCTGGCCGGAGCCCATGCCGATAAGTGTCACGTTCATCTTATCATCTCCTTGCAGCGTTTCAGCACCTCGGAAGCCGTCTCGCCCTGCTCGGGCGGGCGGCGGATGACCACCAGCTGCGCCCCGGCGGCAGAGGCGGCGGCGGCTTTTTCGTCGAAACCTCCGGCCGCGCCGCCGTCCTTTGTGACGAGCCAGCGGACATGGAAATGCTCCATCATGGCCTGATTGAGGGCAAAGCTGAAGGGACCCTGCATGGCGATGATGTTGCGGTGGGGGATGTTCGCCGCCTCGCAGGCCGCGATGCTCTCCAGCGTGGGCAGGACGCGGGGGTAGAGCCGCTCGGGCGGGATGGCCGCGAACTGCGCCAGCTCTTTGGCCCCGGTGGCCAGCAGAAGATTCCCCTCTTCTGCAGCCAGCGCTTCTGCCGCCTGCTTTGCGCTCTCAAAGACGAGACAGTTTTCCGGCAGCGGACTGGCCGGGCGCAGCAGGCGGAGGTATTCCACCCCGGCCTTCTCTGCCGCTGCTTTGATGTTTTTGGTCGCCTCCACCGCGTAGGGGTGGGTGGCGTCGATGCAGAGGGCGGCATCCCCCAAGAGCGCAGCCATCTCATCGGGCAGGAGCCGCCCGCACCGGACGGTGACGCCGGGGGTGCTCCCCTGCTCTTCCTGTCCCAGCGGGGTGGCCACGCTGACGGTGACTTCGATGCCCAGTGCCGCCAGCTGGCGGGAAAGCTCCCGCCCCTCGGTGGTTCCGCTGAAAACGACGACGTTCATCGGCGGTACCCCCTCGGCGTGACCATCCGCCCGCTCAGCGCGCGGGTGGCGGCGTTGCCCACAAAGACGGTGGTGAACATATCCACCTCGGTATCCCGGAGCTGGCTGAGGGGCAGGATGTGCTTTTCCTGCCCTTCCCGGCCGATGTTCCGCACAAAACCGCAGAGGGTGTCCGGGGCTTTGCCGTTCGCCAGCAGGATGTCCACGGCCCGGCGCAGATAGTCCGGGCGGCCCTTGGACGAGGGATTGTACAGCGCCAGCGCGAAATCGCCCTGGGCGGCGCAGGCCAGCCGCTTTTCGATGACCTCCCACGGCGTGAGACGGTCCGACAGCGAGATGACGCAGAAATCGTGGGCCAGCGGGGCGCCCAGCACGGCCCCGCCGCTGAGGGCGGCGGTCAGGCCGGGGACGACCTCCACATTGACATCCGGGTACTCTTCGGCCAGCTCCAGCAGCGGGCTGGCCATGCCGTAGACCCCGGCGTCGCCGGAGCAGACCAGCGCCACGTCCCGACCCGCCCGGGCGGTGTCCAGCGCCCAGCGGCAGCGGTCGATCTCCCGGGTCATGCCGGTGGTGTAGCACTCTTTTTCCGGGTAGAGGGGGCGCACAAGGTCGATGTAGACCGTGTAGCCGCACAACACCTCGGCCTGCTGCAAGGCGCTCTGCGCCTGCACGGTCAGAAACTGTCCGCCGCCGGGGCCAAGCCCCACGACGAACACGGTCTTTTTCCTCTCACTCATTGCTCTGTCCTCCAATCGGGTGCAAAGGGGCGGACGGCCAGCGCCAGCGTCACGCCGCCGCCTGCCGTTTTGGGCAGAAGGAGCGTCCCGCCCGAGGCTTTTACCGCCGAGCGCTCACAGACGTTGTCCACGCCGGTGACACTTGCCACAAAGGCCGACGGGGTGAACTGTCCCGGCACGGCCCGCAGCTCGTCGGCCGGATAGAACGTGATGGGCCAGCCGTGGGCTTTGCAGAACTCTGCAAGCCCCGGCTCATCTTTTTTCAGGTCGATGCTGGCGGCGGCGCAGACCGCCGCCGGGCTGAGGCCGGACGCGGCACAGAACGCCGCAAAGGCTTCTTCCAGCTGCTGGGCCGTCGTGCCGCGGCGGCACCCCACCCCCAGCACCCCGATGCGGGGGACGAGGTGGAGCGCCTCGCCCTGGGGCGTGAGGGTCAGGGCGAAGTCGGCGGCTTCGGGTGGGTCAGCCTTTTTCACTCCGGCGGGGGTCTCCCCCGCCACCGGCCACGGCGACCAGTACCGGACAGTCTGCCCGGCCAGCAGGGCGCCGCTGACCCGCTTGATGCGCTCCGGCTCAAGGACAGCGCAGTTCTGGGTCTTGGCCCAGAGGTCCACGGCGAAGAGGCCGTTGACGTCGGTGGCCGTCGTGATGACCGGCACCGCGCCGCACACTTTTGCCAGCGCCCGGGCCAGCGCGTTGGCACCGCCCAGATGGCCCGACAGGAGCGGCACGGCGAAGTTCCCGCCCTCGTCCACCACCACCACCGCCGGGTCAGCGGCCTTGCTCCTGCAGTGGGGTGCGATGGCCCGCACCGCGATGCCCACAGCTCCCACAAAAATCAGGGCCTCATCCTGTGCAAAATGCTCCGCCGTCCAGCCTTTCAGGGTCACGTCTCCGCCGCAGCGGCTCACGCTGCCGGGCAGAGCTTCCGCCAGCCGATGGGCCAGCGCCTCGCCCTTTGCCGTAAAGGCCAGATATGCCCGGCTCACTGCCCGGCCTCCGTCCCCTGCCGGAACTCGGTGGTAAAGGCGGGGTCATAGAGCTTGCTGCGCTCGTAGTTTTCGCCCAGAAAGTCGCCCACGACGATGAGGGCGGTCTTGGTGATGCCGTTTTTGCGGGTCTCCTCGGCCAGTGTGGAGACGGTGCAGCGCACCACCTTCTGCTCGGGCCAGGTGGCCTTATAGACCACGGCGGCAGGGGTATCGGGGCGGTAGCCGCCGCTCTCGAGAAGGGCCTGCTGGACTTTGTCCACCAGCCCGATGGAGAGGAAGATGACCATGGTGGCCCCGTGAGCGGCCAGCTTTTCCAGCTGCTCGGCCTCAGGGACAGGAGTGCGGCCCTCCATCCGGGTGATGATGACGGTCTGGCTCACGTTTGGCAGGGTGTACTCGGCACAGAGCGCCGCCGCCGCGCCGCAGAAGCTGGACACGCCCGGCGTGTCGTCATAAGGGATGCCGTCGGCATCCAGCGCGTCCATCTGCTCCCGGATGGCCCCGTAGAGGCAGGGGTCGCCGGTGTGGAGGCGGACCGTGGTGCCTCCGGCCTTTTCGGTGGCACGGATGGTGTCCAGCACCTGTTCCAGCGTCATTTCGGCGCTGTTGTAGATGGCACAGCCGGGCTTCGCCAGCCCCAGCAGGGCCGGGTTGACGAGACTGCCCGCGTAGATGATGCAGTCGGCATCGGCCAGCAGGGCCGCGCCCCGCCGGGTGATGAGGTCGGGCGCACCCGGCCCGGCTCCTACAAAATGGACCATATCTTACCCCTCCTTCACCAAAATCGTTGCGAAATAGCCCGCCGATCGGGCCGGGTCATAATCGGCCAGGTC
>ENA-UOJH01001202-UOJH01001202.1-human-gut-metagenome-genome-assembly--contig:-C148-NODE-1202-length-20114-cov-11.927314_pt1 | contig 20114 bp, 15 predicted proteins | sample MGYA00242345_ERZ723892 | MGnify/ENA metagenome assembly ERZ723892 | reverse complement strand
TGAATTGTTTGTTGAACTTCGTCATACTAAGGCCCCCTATATATACTTTTATTGTTTCACTTTATTTGCAATTATATAGGTTAATCGAATTTTCGAGGTATAATGAATTCATCGCGTAACTCCTTTGAGATGGTGTGTTGCAGCAGATTCATTATACTTTAAAGTGTGGTTACGCGATATTTATTTGTTCAAAAAGTTGTAAACTGCTGTAAGAATCATAAAAACAAATAATTGACCTATATAAGAAGGGCTTGTCACATGAAGAAAAGAACAAGTGACAAGCCCTTCTTATATAGAGAATTTGAGAGAGAAAGCGTATTTAGATTTCTACGTTGAAGTGTTTGAGAATCATTTTTTCGGCTTCGGCGTTCCACAATCCTTTGTGGGCTTTGCAGCATTTGTCCAGTTCCAGGAAGAACGGGTCTTTTTCGCCGAGTTTGGCAAAGTCTTCGATGGCGGTCATGGGCATATCGAACTGGGTATAAGCCAGTTTTTTGCCACCCGGGATTTTCGGCAGGTTGAGGGTCGTTTCAGCGATGCTGTCGATGCCGCCGACGTGGGTGATCATGACAGCCGGGTCGATGATGCCTTTGGCAGCCAGGGTGTTGGCTTCGATGAGGTCATCGTTGTTGCCGCCTGTCGTGCCCATGATGTGGGTGCTGGTGTAATGGCAGTCATAGAGGTTGATGTCAGCGCTGAAGTTTTTGTCCGTCGGGCCGGAGAAGAAGTTCATGCAGCCGTCGAAGGCCAGGAGTTTATTGCCCAATTCGGCGACGGCACGGATCGGTGTGTAGACGAAGACGTCGTCATAGCCGTGGCCATCGGTGATTTTCATTAAGTCGTCATAAGCCGTATCCATGTTGGACGTGTTGACGTAGATGAGTTCGACACCGTGCTGGGCTGCGTATTCCGGCGAGACGACTTCTTTAGCCCGGGCGATGCGGGCGTCGTTGATGTCGGTGACGACGATGCGCTTCGGTTTGTTTTCAAAGTTGATGCCGTAGCTGATGGCGCCCAGGCCCATGGGGCCGCAGCCGCCGAGGATGATGATGTTGCCGCCTTCTTTGGTGCCCATGGCGTGGTTGTAATTATGTTTGTTCGTGTGGTAGTTGGCGTGGTAGCCGCCGATGATGCAGCTCATAGGTTCACCCAGGGAGGCTTCGAAGAAACTTTCGCCGTCATAGGGCATGAGGGCGCCCAGTTCCATGACTTCATGCGGGAAGATGCAGTACGTGCAGTCGCCGCCGAAGAATTCGTAAGAATAACCCGGAGAAGCCAGGCTGCCTTTATAGTTCAGGGCCGGCTGCTGGGCGAAGCGCATGCCCGGCTTGAACTGGTCCTGCCATTTCTTGCCGACCTTGACGATGACGCCGGCGAATTCGTGACCTGTGATGATGGGGTGCGTATCCATGTTCTGGGGAGCCCGTTTATGTTTCTTGCCCTGTTCGACGAGTTTGTACGTCGACATGCAGATGCTGTCGGTAATGATTTTGGCTAAGATTTCGTCGTCTTTGATTTCCGGGAGTTCAAATTCTTCCAGACGTAAATCGCGGGTACCATACATTCTGACTGCTTTTGTTTTCATGATAGAATCCTCCTAAGTGATTGTTCCATAATATATGTATTAATAGATTAGGTGACTATTCCGCTTCGATGTTGGCGAAGGTATCGTAAATCTGATCGACAGAGCTTTTCAGGATTTCGTCGACTTCATCTTCATCGGAACAGGTGACGGCGATATTGCTGAGGATATCGATGTGTTCGTCACCGACACCGGCGATACCGATGACCAGTTTGACTGTTTCACCGCCCCAATCGGTTCCCTGGGGGAAGGTCATGATGACTAAGCCCGATTTCTTGACTTCGCATTTGCCTTCTTCGATACCGTGAGGGATGGCGACGGCGTTGCCGATGGCCGTATTGAAGACTTTTTCTTTGTCCAGCATGGCCTGGGTGTATTTTTCTGTCGTATAGCCATCATCGTAGAAAATCTTGCCGATTTCTTTGATGACGTCTTCTTTGGCTTTAGACTGGCAATTGAGGATGATATTTTTCTTCTGCAAAATCGTGTTCATGGTATATATCTCCTTTATTTACTTTGACGGGCAGCGACTAATTCATCGACGAGCATGGCGTATTCAGGGGCTGCCATAAAGTTTGTAATTGTAATCAAGCGGGCTTGGGGAGCACTGGCTTTCGCTCGTTCAGCCAAATCCTGGTGACAGACGACGAGCTGGGCGTCTGCTGGGATTTCTGAAACGGAAGCGTGACTGACGGTGATGTCGGTCAGGCCGGCTTTCTTGAATTTCTTCTGCAAGACGGCGGCTCCCATGGCACTGGACCCCATACCGGCATCGCAGGCGAAGACGACGTTGGTGATGCACTTCAAATCGGCCTGGGCCGGAGCGGCGGCTGCCGGAGCCGTGCCTTTCGATTCAGCCTTCATGTCCTGCATCTTCTGCTGGGCTTCTTCCAGGGATTCGCTGGATTTGGCAGCGGACATCTTGATGATCGGCGAGGCGATGATGAAAGAGACGGCAGCAGCAATGACGATGCTCAGGACGACTGAGAGGGTCGAACCCTTCGGCGCCATGGCCAGATAGGAAATGAGGCTGCCCGGGGCCGGCGGACCCGAAAGACCGAGGTCGAAAATCATGTTGTAGAACAGGGCTGCGACACTGCCGCTGATGGTTGCCAGCAGGAGAGCCGGGTTCATGAGGATGTAGGGGAAGGAAATTTCGTGGATACCGCCGAGAAGGTGGATGATCAGGGCGCCGGGAGCGGACTGACGGGTCATGGTGTCTTTCGAGAAGAGCCAGTAAGCCAGGAGAACGCCTGTGCCGGGGCCGGGATTGGTTTCAATCATATAGAAGATGGACTTGCCCGTTTCGGCGACTTGTTCGGCGCCGAGGGGAGTGAAGATGCCGTGGTTGATGGCGTTGTTCAAGAAGAGGACTTTAGCCGGCTCGACGAAGACGCCGATGAGCGGAAAGATACCGGCCTGGAGAAGGATTTGAACGCCGGCCGTCAGGAAGGACAAGATGATGCCCATGACTGGACCGATGAGGTAGAAGCCGAGGACGGCCATAATCATGCCCAGGATGCCGACGGAGAAATTATTGATGAGCATTTCGAAACCTGGCTTGATGTGGCCGTCGACAGCGGCATCGAATTTCTTGATGACCAGGCCGGCCATGGGCCCCATGACCATGGCACCCATGAACATCGTGTAGGTCGTGCCGCAGATGACGCCGACCGTGGCAATGGCACCCATGATGGCGCCGCGCAGGCCGCCGACGATTTTGCCTCCCTGGAAGGCGATGAGCAGGGGCAGGACATAGGTCAGGAAAGGTCCGACCATTTTTGCCAGCTGTTCGTTAGGAAGCCAGCCGCTGGGAATGAATAAAGCCGTAATCAGGCCCCAGGCGATGAAGGCGCCGATATTCGGCATGACCATACCGCTGAGGAAACGGCCGAAGGATTGGACTTTTGCTTTCATGATGATTCCTCCTAAAATCTTTGTAATGGATACGTGGGACACGAGCAGTACCTGACACTCCGGATTGTACTGCGCTGCTCTTCCGGATTGTACTGCGCTGCTCTCTTGATGGTTACAGTATAACTTGTGCACATATCGAATGCAATTAAAAGTAATTTAAATTTGTCCTTTTGAAAGGTGACAGAACTTGGGAAATGAGGTTTTTACAGGCTTTATCCCTACTGGCAATAACACAGTTTGTGGTATAATGAAGATGAAGAATCCTGAAAAGAAGGTGTTGACATGGGGGCAAAAGCCGTGATTATCGATCACGAACCGCTGATGGCAGCGCAGTTGAAGAAGCTGTTACAGCGTGGGAATCCATCTATCGAGGTGAAATCAATATGTTATGAAGGGGAACAAGCCATGGCTTGTCTGGCGGCTCATCAGCCGGATATCGTTTTTTTGACGCTGGAAATGCCGCGGGTCAGCGGCATGACCATTGCCAGAGAGATTGAAGCGGCCAAAGGCCCTCATCCAGCTGTCGTCTTCGTTACGGGCAAGCGCGATTTCATTTCCCAAGCGCTGCGGCTGAATGTCCTCGATTATCTGGTCAAGCCGGTTACAGAGGAAGAAGTGCGGCGGGTTGTCGAGAAATTCCGCGCTGTCTATATAAAAAAAGAAGCTCCTTTGCAGGAAGGAGCTTCCGAAACAGCTGTTGATAGGAGCAACCGGCCCAGTTATGCCCGGCGCTTTTCCGTCGATGAAGGCGACAAGATTAAACTCATTTCGACGGAAGATATCCGCTTGGTCTATGCAGAGAAGCGAAAAGTTTTTCTCGTTACCTTATCTGGCAAGACGTATCCCAGTCATCTCAGTCTGGCCCAGTTTGAAAAGCGTCTACCTGAAGCGGTGTTCTTTCGCTGTCATCGCAATTATATTGTCAACATCGATGAGGTCCAGCAAATCGAACCGTGGTTCCATCATCAATACGTCCTCATCGTAAAAGGAATGGAAGACCAGCCCGTGCCTATCGGCCGATCGTATGTCAAGAAACTCCGGCAGTACGTCGACTTATAGACTCAGGGCAGACTCGAAATAGGTCTTGAGGATCCGCTGCAGGTGGCAGCGGATTTTTTCTGGGTCGTGGCCGAGGATGGCCTGGTAAAAAGCGTCATCGTTGACTAGGGAACTGCTGATGAAACCCAGCACATCCGTATGGACCTGGCGGTATTCGTCTTCGGGCATGATGAGCAGCAAGACGGTGGCAATGCCTTTGAAATAGTCGTCCTCAAAGGCTGGGCCGTCGGGGACGCACGTATAGAATAAGGATTGACGGATGGTTTGGGTACGGCAGTGGAGCAAAGCAAAGCCCTGGTCTGGGAAAATCTGGCTGTTCAAGCGTTCGCGGCGGATGATGGCGTCGAATAAGTGAGCCGTATCCTCTTCATCTTTCGTTGCGGCTGTGGCCAGCGTATGGACGACTTGGGCAAAGGTAGACGAGGCGGGGACGGTGAATTGTTGATAATGACGCAGAAGACCGGCCATTTCCCGAGCCAGGAGATGTGTTCGGTCCAGGGCAGATAAAAAAGTTTCTCCTGAAGGCGTGACCAGGTCCGGCGCTTTGCGGATGTGGGAATATGTATCTATTTTACCCAGGATATGTTGAAGTTCAGAACCCGTGATGAGGGGGGATGTACGCAGGACGTCGGCACCAGGAATTTGCAGGGGCAGGGTGCTGATGAAAAAATCTGTTTCTTGCAACACCGATTCTGTCAAGTCGTCCTTGCCATACGTATGGAGTTCGACATAGCTGGGCAGTTTGTTTTGAAGACGAGTCATCATCAGGCGGGCCAGGCCGAACCCACTGGCACAGACGATGCCGATGATGACTTTGCGAGTAAAGATTTTCTTGCCTTTGAGGCGCTCCAGGGCTGCGCCGAAATGGATAGTCAAATAGCCTATTTCTTCTTCGGAGACTGTCGTATCTAAGGCCGCTGCCAAGATGGTGGCGGCGCGGCAGGATTTTTGGAAAACTGAGGCATATTCCTTTCTGATATCGTCCAGCAGGGGATTGATGATATTCAGATGGTGTTTCAGGCGCACGATGGTTGGCTGTAAATGGACGAACAGGCCGCGGATGAACTCATCGTCACAGCGCAGGTCATAGGCATACTGCGGGTCAAAGGCTTCAATCATCTTATCGATGATGCCGAGAAGCGCTGATTCGTCCAGTCCGTCCGGCCCCTGCCAGGGACTGCCGTTATAGCGGATTTTGGCGCCCTTGATGTGCAGCAGCAGATAAGATATTTCGATGGAGGGCATGGGCAGCTGGAATTCCTCTTCCATGCCTTTCAAGATACGTCGTGCTAAGGTACTGTCTTCGTCATCCGGAATGGCTGGCGGGACCCAAGGTTCTTCCTGCGGCTGTCCGCTGGCCACGCGTTCGACGGCGATGGCAATATGTATGACCAGGCCGATTTTGGCGGCATCTGTGAAGTGGGCGATTTTTTCTTCGTGAAGTTTCTGGAGAACTGTATAGACTCGCTGAATTGTATGACTGTTGAGCAATTTATAGATGCCTTTATCAGCCACATTCATGACGGCCTTGGTCAGGGCTTCCTGGCCATCATGGAGGTCTTTGAAATCTTCGGCAGACGTCGTTTCGCTGATGAAGCGGCGCATGGCTTCGCGGTAGTCTTTTTCACTGCCCGTAAGGACGACGCCGTAGCCTTGCTTTTTCAAAACGGATAAATTATTTTTTTGCAGCCATGGTGCCAGTGCTTCCAGGTCTGAAGCGGCTGTGGCTTCACTGACGCCGAGGAGCTGGCTGTAATAGAAGAGCTTCTTCGGTGTCCGGTCGCGCAGGATTTCAAAGAGCAAGTAACGGCGGCGATTCTGCTTATTGCTAAAATCCATAGCCGATGCCGTTTGCAGGGATGCTGCCAGTCGTTCTTTTTCTTCCTCAGGCCCGATGAGCATGAGTCCGGCTTTTTTCTTGCGCTGCAATTGCAGGCCATAAGAGGCCAGTGCGCCTGTTGTTCCATCGAGTTCACGCTGGACTGTCCGCTTGCTGATACCCAGGTTATCGGCCAGGGTTTGCTCCGATACAAAATCAATTTCCGATAGCAGGCGTTGTAAAATCTGTTGCATACGAGGTGTAAAATCCATGCTATCACCTCCGTCATCCATGGTATTCCTGTATGTCTTTGCTTTACAGTATAGCTTAGTCCGTGGAAGGCTGCAATTTAAAGTATTTTAATTTTGTCGTCATAAAAAGTGACAGCATTTTTAGAATGCATCGATTGCAGGATGCGGGAGAAAAAATGCCTCATTGTTATAGAATAATGACAGGCCATATGATATAATTTTAAGTAAAGCCTTGTAAAAAATCAGAAACAATCATGTAAATTTTGATAAGGCTTATTCTTATCTTTTGTTAAGGAGATCGATGATTATGGCATTTCACTTAAAGCCTAAGGAAGAAAGATTCTTTTCCCTATTGGACCAGCATGCGACATTGAGCTATGAAGCAGCTGAATTATTGAGCCAGGCTATTAACGGCGAAGTCGCAAAAGAAACGGCACTGGAAAAAATCGACGCTCTGGCCGACCAGGCTGATGCGCTGGTCATGGAAACGATGAAGCGCCTGCAAAAGACGTTCATTACGCCTATGGACCGGGAAGATATCCAGCAGCTGATCGACCAGCTCGATGCGGCTATCGACAACATCAGTGAAATCATGGATAAAATGTGCATGTACCAAGTCGGCGAAGCTACGGATGGGGCCAAGAAGATGGCCACCATTACAGCAAAAGCCATGAAGGAAATCCGCAAATCCATCGGCTACATGAAGGACCTTAAGAAGAATTACCTCAAAGTCGAAGCGCGGAGCAAGAAAGTGTTGAAATTGGAACAGGATTGCGATGACCTGTATCATGAAGAAATGGCAAACTTGTTCAAGAACTGCAAGGACCCCATCGAAATCATCAAATGGAAGGAAATCCTTCAGTCCGTCGAAGATGTCACCGATGACTGTGAAGATTTAGTCGTTACTTTCAGAAGGGTTGTATTGAAATATGCCTGAGCATTGGTTAATATGGGCCATCGTGTTACTGGCCGTTCTCTTTGATTACATCAATGGCTTCCATGATACGGCTAATGCCATCGCGACCAGCGTATCGACTCGGGCCATTTCACCGCGTCATGCTATCATGATGGCGGCATGTCTGAATTTTGCCGGTGCTATGATCAGTACCGGTGTCGCCAAGACTATTGGCGGCGATTTAGTCCTCAATCCGGCTGAAATCAGTTTAGAAGTCATTGTAGCTGCCCTTATCGGCTCAATTATCTGGAATGTCATTACCTGGTATTACCGCATACCGAGCAGTTCATCTCACTCGTTAATCGGCGGCGTCATTGGCGCCGTTTGTATCAGTGTCGGACCGGCAGCTCTCGATATGGGAGGTATTGGCAAGATCATCTTGTCCCTGATCCTGTCGCCTGTCGTCGCCTTGATTACGGGGTATTTCGTCATGATTGGCATTCTCTGGATTGTCCGCAAGTATTCTCCGCTGTCCCTGAACCGGCAGTTCCGCAAGATGCAGCTCTTGTCGGCCAGCCTGATGGCTTTTTCCCACGGGTCCAATGATGCCCAGAAGGCTATGGGGATTATTGCCCTGGCTCTCTTGTCCGGCGGTTATATTGAAACCATGGAAATCCCAATTTGGGTCAAGATGGCCTGCGCTACGTCCATGGCGTTAGGGACTTCTGCCGGCGGCTGGCGTATCATTTCTACCATGGGGACGAAAATATTCAAAATGGAATCGATCAATGGCTTTGCGGCGGATTTGAACTCGTCCATCGTCATCTTTACGGCAACCTTCCTTCATCTGCCGGTCAGTACGACTCATGTCGTATCGGGTTCCATCATGGGTATCGGTTCGGCTGAACGCGTCCGCGCCGTCCATTGGGGCGTCGCCCGCAGTATGCTCGTCGCCTGGGTCGTTACGATTCCCATCAGTGCCGTCATGTCGGCTATCATTTTCAAAATTATCGATTTTCTTTAAGACTATGTTGGTAACTAATCCCTTAAAAGGTCCTGTCATCGTGCGGCAGGACCTTTTTTGCATCCGTCAGTAGAATGAAAGAGGGCGGCATACTAAAGAAAGTATATTATTAATATACTTTTGAGCATTGAAGATACAAAATTAAAACTATACTTTTTTTGTCTTTTATTGTATAATACAAGATATAGACAACAAGGGGGTAGAAATATGAGATTGAATCAGGCTACGGACTATGCCTTCCGCATGGTCCTCTATTTAGCGTCTCTCCCGGAAGGTACGAAGATTACCGGCGCGGCGCTGGCTGAAAAACAGAATATACCAGAACGTTTTTTATTGAAAATCATGCGCAGTCTCACCAAGGCTGGCATCATGAAATCTTATCGCGGTGTTGAAGGCGGTTTTGCCCTGCAACGAGCTCCGAAGGATATCACTCTCTTTGACATCATTGATGCCGTCGAAGGGCAGACGGAATTGCAGCGCTGTCTTCATGATATCGGCTCGTGCAGCCGGGGTTGCAGCGGCATGTGTTCCATTTATGCTGCTTTTGCCGATATCCAGCGCGACCTGGCGGCCCGCTTGAAATCTATCAACTTCGAGACACTGGCTAAACAGGAAGCCAATCTGCGTATGGTCCACGAAGCAGAGGCCCAGTTGACAGCCAAGAAAGAAGCGGCAGAAAAATAAGTTTGATGTATGATGTTTGAAGCAATGTTTTTTTTATTTTAAACTTAAAAAAAGAGGACGTTGCATTAAGCAAAAAACGCTTAATGCAACGTCCTCTTTTTTTTATGCCCAAAATATTGTAAAATAAGGATACCTATTTTATTTTTATTCTCGTTGTGTGGAGTGAAGCCCTATGTACCTACCCCTTCAAGGTTTCATCAGCAGCTTCCGGCTGCTCGATATATTAGATATCCTGCTCGTCGCTTTTGTTCTTTATAAATTATTCATCCTTATCCGCAATACACGGGCTGTGGCCCTGATCAAAGGCTTGCTGGTCTTGGGGGTGGTCACTGTCGTCAGTAAAGTCCTCGACCTGCACGTCATCAACTGGATGTTGCAGCAGGGGATGACGGTCATTCTCGTTGCCTTGCCTGTCGTCTTCCAGCCGGAGTTGCGACGGGCTTTGGAACAAATCGGCCGGGGCCGTTTCTTTCGGTCCGGTCAGGTCATTAGCATGGAAGAACTGGAACGGCTCATCGATGAAATCGTAGCCATCAGTGAATCTCTGTCGAAGACTCATACAGGAGCACTCATCGTCTTTGAACGCGAAGTAGGCCTCAATGATTACATCGATACGGGCATTGCCATTGACGGCCTGGTGTCACGAGAACTGTTAGGGAATATCTTCATTCCCAATACGCCCCTCCACGATGGCGCCGTCATCATCCGGGAAAACCGGATCATGGCTGCCGGGTGTCTGTTGCCGCTGACGTCGGATCGGTCGTTGTCGACGGAATTAGGGACGCGTCACCGGGCGGCTATCGGTATCAGCGAACTGGCTGATGCCGTCGTCGTCGTCGTCAGCGAAGAAACGGGTTCCATTTCCTATACCTATGGCGGCCATATTTATCGTCACCTCGACGGCAATGCCTTGCGCAACGTCCTGAAGACGTTCTTGAACCGGACGCCTCAGGGCTTGGCCAATATTTTTAAGTGGAGGCCTTAACTTATGAACAAGATTGATAAAAAATGGCAGCTCAAAATTGTCTGCCTTCTCCTGGCTATCGTCTTGTGGTTCGTCATCATCAATGAACAGAATCCGCTCAGTGAAGGCAGCTATACCGTTCCCATTACGGTAGAGAACCTCGACTCCCAATATATTACGTCTAACGTGCCCAAGACGGTCTATGTTCGCCTGTCGGGACCGCGCAATACGATCATCAATGTCGGGCCGTCGGATATTAAGGCTTATATCGATTTGTCCAGCGTCCAGGAAGGGGAAGTAGAGGTTCCTATCCATATCGAGATACCCGGCGGGACAGAGTTGAAGAAGCAGAGCATGACAACGACGAAGATTACGGTCGATGTCTATACGGTCAAAGAATTCAAATTGACACCTCATGTTGTCGGCAAACTGGACGACAAGGATTTCATCAGCGATTTGAAAATCGTACCGGAAAAAGTCGTCGTCAGTGGAGCGCGCCGCCTTATCCAACATGTCAGCCAGGCTGTCGTAGACATTCCGGTCGATCAGCGCAATGGCGACTTTGCTATTATGGCGCCGATTCATTTGTACCAGGCTGATGGCACACCTGTCGAAGGACTGGAAATGACGCCTTGGCAGAGTAATGTCAAAGTGGCTATTGCCCATGATGCTACGGCCAAGACGGTACCCCTCAACGTGAACGTCACTGGCCAGACGGACTGGAAGACCGTTACGGTCCAGCCCATGTCGATCCAGGTCCGCGGTGAAGCCGATACGTTGAAGAATATCAACTCCATCGATTTACCCGATATCGATGTAGAAAATATGACAGAAGAAAAGACTTGGAAAATGCTGATTCCACCCATAGATGGCGTCGTCATGGACCCAGATGAAGTCGATGCCACACTGCATATTACGAAAGATGAGTAGAAAAGGAGAAGATTGTGCTTAGAGTATTGAATATCCGCACGGCTGTGCCCATGAAGAAGCCTTTGGAGGCGTTAGTCACTAAGAAACTGCGCTGCAGCCGCAGCGATATTTCCCGCCTTACCATTGTCCGTCGGTCCATCGATGCCCGGCGGAAGCCGCGGATTTATTTCGTCTTTACCGTCGATGTTGAATTCGTCGACGAAAGCCGCGTTTGGAAGCGCTGCCGTGATAATAAAGATGTCCGTCAGCTGGCCGAGATGCCGGCGCCGGATATCCGTCCCGGTACGCAGCCTCTGGCCCACAGGCCCATCGTCATTGGGACCGGCCCATCCGGCCTGGCCGCAGCGCTGGCCTTAGCCGAACACGGCTACGCGCCTATCGTCTTTGAAAGGGGGTGCGATGTCGATACCCGCACGAAGGACGTTGAGACTTTTTGGCGCGGCGGCCCTTTCAAAGCCTCGTCGAACGTCCAGTTTGGCGAGGGTGGGGCTGGGACCTTTTCCGATGGAAAATTGACGACCCGCGTCAATCATCCGCTGCTGCGGCGCATTTTGCAGACTTTCGTCGATGCCGGTGCGCCAGAAGACATCCTGTATGCCTATAATCCCCATGTTGGGACCGATGTCCTGCGCCGCGTTGTCAAGAATATGCGCCATACCATCGAGGCGCAAGGTGGCGAAGTGCATTTTTCCAGCTGTGTCACGGCTGTCCATCGCGACGCCAACGGCTACATCACGTCGGTGACCGTCAACGGCTGCGATGAGTACCCGGCTGATTTGGTCGTCATGGGCATCGGCCACAGTGCCCGCGATACGTACTATATGCTTCACGACCAGGGGATTACCCTGGAAAAGAAGCCTTTTGCCGTCGGCGTGCGTATCGAACATTCTCAAGATGTCATCGACCGGGCCCAATATGGCTGCCCGGCAGCCGATCTCGGCCTGGAACCGGCGGACTACGCTTTGGTCTACCATAGCCCGGAAGGGCGGTCGTGCTATTCTTTCTGCATGTGTCCTGGCGGCGTCGTCGTCGGCGCTGCTTCGGAAGAAGGGCGGGTCGTCACCAACGGCATGAGTCTGTACCGTCGTGACAGCGGCATCGCCAACAGTGCTGTCGTCGTCAACGTCACGGCCGACGACATGGGCGGTGACAGCCCCTTGGCAGGCATCGAATTTCAGCGCCGCTATGAAGAAATGGCTTATAAAGCGGGCGGCAGCAACTACCATGCGCCAGCTCAGACGGTCGGCGCCTTCCTGAAACGGCCTGATGCCCCGCAGGAAGGACCAGTCCATTCCTATCGTCCCGGCGTGACCTGGACGGACTTGCATGACGTCCTGCCGGGCTTCGTCACGACGACATTGGAACAGGCTCTGCCTTATTTTGGCCGGCGAATTCACGGCTTTGATGACAACGATGTCGTTATGACTGGCGTTGAAACCCGGACCAGTGCCCCTGTACGCATTGTCCGCGGCGAAGACCGCATGGCCCTGGGGGTGCCTGGCCTTTATCCCGTCGGGGAAGGGGCTGGCTATGCTGGCGGCATTATGAGTGCTTTTTTGGATGGCCTGGAAACGGCGATTGAAATCATCCGTAAATATCAACCTTTGGAGGTAAAGTAAATGGCTAGATTGTTTGGAACTGATGGAGTACGAGGTATTGCCAATGATTCGCTGACACCGGAATTGGCATATCATTTGGGCAGAGCAGCTGCCTATATTTTTGGGCAGAACAAAGAACATCCGACCTTTCTCATCGGCCGGGATACCCGACGTTCCGGCACTATGCTGGCAGATATCATGGCCGCCGGTATTGCTTCGGCTGGTGGTGACTGCTACATGGTAGGCGTCATTCCGACTCCGGCCATTGCCCATTTGACGCGGACCCATCATATGGACGCCGGCGTCATGATTTCGGCGTCGCACAATCCTTTTGAATATAATGGCATCAAGTTCTTCGACGGCTTTGGCTATAAGCTGCCTGACGAAACGGAAGATAAAATCGAAGAATGTATGCTCAAAGATGAACGGGCAGCTCTCCAGAGCCGTCCGACCGGGGCTGCTATTGGCACGATTTCGACGTGGACTGATTTACAGCAGGAATATGCCGATTTCATCTGCAAATCGACGGATGTCGACTTGTCGGGGCTGAAAGTAGTCCATGATGGAGCCAATGGATCCGCTTCGGTTTTGGGACCGGAAATCCTCAAACGCCTCGGTGCTGAAGTCATTGCCATCCATCATGAACCGAATGGCATCAACATCAATGACAACTGCGGTTCTACGCATTTGGAAAGTTTAAAGGAAGCGGTTCTCAAATATGGGGCCGACGTAGGGATTGCCAACGACGGTGATGCCGACCGCTGCCTGGCTGTCGATGAAAAGGGCCAGGAAATGGATGGCGACCAGATTATGCTCCTCTGTGCGATGAAATTGAAGGCTGAAGGCCGGCTCAAACAGAATACCGTCGTCGGTACGGTCATGAGCAATATCGGCTTCCATAAGGCTCTGAAGGAAATGGGCTGCCGCACGGAAATTACGGCCGTCGGTGACCGCTATGTCCTGGAAAAGATGCGTAAAGACGGCTATTCCCTTGGCGGTGAACAGTCGGGCCATATCATCTTCCTCGATTACAATACGACCGGTGATGGCCTGCTCACAGCGGTCCAGCTGTTGAGCATCATGAAGCAGCAGCAGAAACCCTTGTCGGAACTGGCTGGACTGATGACTCGCTATCCACAGATTTTGAAAAACGTTCGCGTTCAGACGAAATCGGGATGGGAAGACAATAACCTCATCATGGCGGCTATTTCGGCTGGTGAAGAAGAATTGGGCGATGAAGGCCGCATCCTCGTCCGCCCGTCGGGCACAGAACCCTTGATCCGCGTCATGGCTGAAGGGCCGGATTTGGATCAGCTCGAACGCATTGTCGATGACATTGCCGTCGTCGTCGAACACGAAATGGGTCCGTCCAAGTAGGTATTGACAAAATCTTGCAAATATATTAAAGTGTGGGAATGGAGTTCAGCGAACTTCATTCCTGCTTTTTTTGCAGGCGTCTGGAAATCCTTGACGATATAATGGATAGCGCTAGTGCCTGGTCCGCCAGGCAGACGAGGTAGAGAAGTATCGAACAGTCAGCGGATGTCTCTCGGCAGCTTCAGCCGTTATATGACGGAAAAACACGGCGGTAACGTCGTCGACAAGTTCGTCATAAGAAGGAACATTTTCATATCAGGAGGATATAACTATGTGTGGTATTGTAGGTTACATCGGAGACAGAGAAGCAGCAGATTTTTTGATGGATGGTCTGGCAAAGCTGGAATACCGCGGTTATGATTCAGCCGGTATCGCCGTCTATCACGACGGTGCCATTGCTGTCCGCAAAAAAGCAGGCCGTCTGGTCAACTTGGCTGAAGCCGTAAAAGCTCATCCTGTAGTCGGTACCGTCGGCATCGGTCATACCCGCTGGGCGACACACGGCGGCCCGTCGGATGTCAATGCTCATCCCCATACGGATGAAAAGGGGAACTTCGCCATCGTCCACAACGGTATCATCGAAAACTACATGGAATTGAAGGAAGAACTCCTCAAGAAAGGGTACCACTTCAAATCGGAAACGGATACAGAAGTCGTCGCTCACCTTTGCGCCGACATGTATGATGGGGACTTCACCAGCACGGTCCGCAAGGTCTTGGCTCGTCTGCGCGGTTCTTATTCGTTGGTCTTCATGTGCAAGTTTGAACCGGATAAGATCATTTGCAGCAAGAAAGATAATCCCCTCATCGTCGGTCTCGGCCAGGGGGAAAATTACATTGCTTCGGATATCCCGGCTATCCTCAGTTACACCCGTAAGACGTATATCATGAATGATGGGGAAATCGCTATCGTCATGAAGGATAATGTCTGGGTTACGGATCTCGAGGGCAAGCCTATTTCCAAGAAAATCTTTGAAGTCAACTGGGATGCTGAAGCAGCTGAAAAGGGCGGCTTTGAACACTTTATGCTCAAGGAAATCTACGAACAGCCGAAGGCCATTAAAGATACCATGAGCTGCCGCATCACCAAAGATGGCAAGCATGTCCATTTTGAAGAATTGAATTGGACGCCGGAAGATGTCAAATCCATCGGCAAGATTTTGATTACTGCTTGTGGCACAGCTTACCATGCAGGTCTCTTGGCTAAATATTTTATTGAAAAATTGGCTCGTATTCCTGTCGAAGTCGACATCGCCTCGGAATACCGTTATCGCGATCCTTTGACGGACAGCAAGACGCTGTGCATTGTCGTCAGCCAGTCCGGCGAAACGATTGATACCTTGGCAGCCTTGAAAGAAGCCAAGCGCCGTGGCGCCCGTTCCCTGGCTGTTACCAATGTCGTCGGCTCGTCTATTTCCCGTGAAGCCGACCAGGTTGCCTATACCTGGGCTGGCCCGGAAATCGCCGTGGCTTCGACAAAGGCTTATACGACGCAGCTGGTCACGTTCCTTCTCCTGGCCTTGTACATGGGTCGCTTGAACGGGAATCTGCCCGTCAATCGGGAAGAAAAGATTTTGGCTGATTTGGCGAAACTGCCGGATCAGTGCCAGGCCATCTTCGACCAGGTCGACTTCATCAAAGGGCTTTGCAGTGCCTTCAAAGGTAAAGAAGATGTCTTCTTCATCGGCCGTTCCATGGACTACGGCCTGGCTATGGAAGGTGCCTTGAAATTGAAGGAAATCTCCTATATCCATGCAGAATCCTATGCCGGCGGTGAATTGAAGCACGGCACATTGTCCCTCATCGAAGCCGGTGTCCCTGTCATCGCTTTGGCTACGCAGGTAGAAGTCGAAGAAAAGATGATCAGTAACATCAAAGAAGTCAAAGCCCGTGATGCCTATGTCGTCGGCGTCGTCCAGGAAGACGATACGGAAGTCGGCAAAACCGTCGATGCTTTGATCAAAGTACCCGTATCAGACGATTTCGTCGTCCCCATTCTGGCTATCATCCCCTTGCAGCTGTTGGCGTATTACATCGCCGTCAGCCGCGGTAACGATGTAGATAAACCGCGTAACTTGGCTAAGAGCGTTACTGTAGAATAATCGTTAGTTTGAGGTTTGATGTATGATGTTTGAGGCGATGGCCTTTAAATTTTGTCCCATCCACATCAAACATCAAACTTTCAACTTCAAACTAAAAAAGCGCTGTCTTCATGCGACAGCGCTTTTTTTGTACCCTTTATTTTCCGTTCGGCAGAATAATATCTCCTTTCGTCCTGGAAAAGAGGCAGCTGCCTTCGTTTTGCCGTATACTATACTTAACGAAATGACAGTGATGATTGCAGATAGATGTGAGGTGTTGTATTATGTCACGTTTTATTAATAACCTGAAACGCCGCGTTGCCAAAGAACAGAAGAAAATTGTCCTGCCGGAGTCGGAAAGTCGCCGCGTCCTGCAGGCTGCTGAACGGGTCCAGGCCGAAGGCTTTGCCCGGCCTATTCTCATTGGCCGTCCTCAGAATATCGTCGAAGTAGCTTCGGAATATCAGATCGATATGGATGGCATTGAAATCATCGACCCTGAAACGTACCCGATGATGGACAAATTTTGCGAATATTATGCTAAACGGCGGGCCAAGAAGGGCATGACGCTGGAAGAAGCCCGGAAAGTTTTGTCGGAAAATTATATCTTCTTTGCGGCCTGTCTGGTTGTCTTCGATATTGCCGACGGCATGGTCGCCGGCGCCGTGGCCACATCGTCGGAAGTCATCCGGGCGGCCCTGCAGGTCATCGGTCCTCATCCCGGCTTGTCGACGGTCAGCAGTTCTTTTATCATGATTACCGATAAGCCCCAGTTCGGTGATGACGGCATCTTCGTTGTCGGTGATTGCAGTGTCGTCATCGAGCCGACACCGCAGCAGCTAGCTGATATTGCCGTCAGTTGTGTTGAACGAGCCCGCCGGACGGCACAGATGCTCGATCCGAAAGTAGCTTTCTTATCGTATTCGACCATGGGCAGCGGTGCTGGTGAAGAAGTCGATTGCGTCCGCGAAGCCGTCCGCCTGTTGCGGGACCGCAACGTCGATTTTGAATTCGACGGCGAAATGCAGGCCGATGCCGCCTTGGTGCCGCGCATTGCCCGCCAGAAAGCACCGGGGTCGACCGTAGCCGGTCAAGCTAATGTCCTCATTTTTCCGAATCTCGTTTCCGGCAATATCTGCTATAAAGTCTTGGAACACTTGGCCGGGGCTACGGCCTTGGGCCCGCTCCTTCAGGGCCTGGCCAAGCCGGTCATGGATTTGTCCCGCGGCTGTACGCCTGAAGATATTACCGACGTCATCGCCATTTGCTGCAGCGATGCCATCTACATGCAGGCTGAAAAGAAACGCGATATGGCTTTTACCAGCCGTTTTGAAAAACTCGACCGTCGCGTAGCCGTCGAGAACCGCAATATTTCCATCCAGTTCGATCCGGAAAAGTGTAAGAATTGTACCCTTTGTCGCCGGCGCTGTGCTGATGTCATGTCCATGACCGGATATTATTCCTTGGAAAGTACGGGCGACGTGCCAATTTGCGTCCACTGCGGCCAGTGTTCCTTGACGTGTATGTTCGGCGCGACGACGACTGTATCTCAGCGCGATGCCATCCAGAAGGCCATCGACGATCCTAAGAAAGTCGTCATCTTCCAGACGGCACCGGCTGTCCGGGTCGCGCTCGGCGATGAATTCGGCCTGCCCTTCGGCTCTGTCGTCCAAGGCAAGATGATTGCAGCCTTGCGGGCTCTCGGTGGGGATTACGTTTTCGACACCAATTTCGGCGCCGATTTGACCATCATGGAAGAAGCATCGGAACTCTTATATCGTATGCATAATAAGAAAGAACTCCTGCCGCAGTTCACCAGCTGTTGCCCGTCGTGGGTCGAATTTACGGAAATCTTCTTTCCCGAATTGATTCCTCATCTGTCGACGGCGAAGAGTCCTATCAGTATGCTCAGCCCCATGATCAAGACGTATTTTGCCAAACGCATGAAAATCGATCCAGCCGATATTGTGACGGTCTGCGTTACGCCGTGTACGTCGAAAAAGGCTGAAATCGCCCGGCCTGAACGGAATGCTGCCGGACGTTACTGGAAGAAACCAGAAATCCGCGATACGGACTACTGCATTACGACGCGGGAACTGGCGAAATGGATCAAAGATGCCCAAATCGACTTCAACAGCCTGAAAGATTCAGATTATGACCCTATCTTCGGCCAATCTTCCGGAGGCGGCACGATTTTTGGCAACAGTGGCGGTGTCATGGAAGCAGCTTTGCGGACACTGGTTTATTTGAAGACAGGCAAACCGGCTGACGAAGACTTCCTCCACTTTGAGGAAGTCCGCGGTCTGAAAGGCGTCAAAGAAGCGGCTTTGACTTTGGACAACGACATCATCCACGTCGTCGCCATCAGCGGCCTGGCTAATGCCCGGCGGTTCATCAACCTCATGGAGGAAAAACATTCGTGGAAAAAATACGCTTTCATCGAAGTCATGGCCTGCCCAGGTGGCTGCATCGGCGGTGGTGGCCAGCCTAGGACGAAGCTGCCTCAGGAAATCCCGGCCAAACGTGCCCGTATTGAATCACTCTACGGTTTGGATGCGTTGAAACAGATCCGTGCCAGCTGGGAAAATCCGGAAATCCAGACACTGTACGCCAAGTTCCTGGGAGAACCTCTCAGCGATTTGTCAGAGGCCTTGCTGCACACGCAGTATATCAACAAGCACTACATGTTGGGTAAAGAAGATAAGGTACAACCAGGGGTGAGTCATTAATAGCACGTAATGGTTAAAGCTTCTATGAGTGAAAACTTTTCTTTCCCGAAAGGTGCAGTCGCGTATGCGGCAGCGCCTTTTTCACTTGCTTCCTTTTCCGTATGTCCTTATAATGGAAAGTAACATACATGATGCGGAAGGGAATCCATATGAGCCGGTATATTACGTCTTTGAAACAGAAAGCGGCTAAACAGCCGCAAAGAATAGTTTTGCCTGAAAGTGATGATATCCGTATATTACAGGCTGCGGACCGGGTATTGGCTGAGCAGCTGGCCACTCCAATCCTTTTGGGCAAGGAAGGGGATATCCATGAATTGGCTTCACGATATCAGCTCGATTTAGAAGGGGCTGAAGTGATTTATCCCAAGAAATACCCTGCCTTAGAATCCTTAGCTCAGACCTATGCCGATAAGCGGAAAGCAACTGGTATGACCGTGGAAGAGAGCCGCCGCTTTCTCTTGAATCATCCCTTATATTTTGGGGCAGCCTTAGTCGGCGCCGGGGAAGCGGCCGGCATGGTGGCTGGTATCGAAACGCCGGCGCCGGAAGTGATCCGGGCGGCTATACAGCTCGTTGGGACGCGGAATGATATTGATACGGTGAGCAGTTCTTTCATTGTCGTGACGGATATGATGCAATTCGGCCATGACGGCGTCTTCGTCGTTGGCGATGGCGATGTGATTCCCGACCCGGACGAATATCAACTGGCCGATATTGCCTGTAACTGTGTCGAAAGAGCGCGGCGGACCTTGCATGTTGTTTCGCCGAAAGTGGCATTGTTGTCATATTCGACGATGGGGAGCGACTGCGGTGCCGGTGCTGATAAAGTCCGTAAAGCTATACAGATCTTGAGCGATCGCAATGTCGATTTTATCTATGATGGAGAAATGGAAGTCGATGTGGCCCTGGTTCCAGCATATGCTGCCGACTTGGCGCCTCGTTCGCCTGTAGCAGGGCAGGCCGATGTCCTGGTCTTTCCCGACCTCAATACGGGCAACATCTGCTGTAAGATGTTGGAACACGTCGCCGGGGCGACTGTCTTGGGGCCGCTCCTGCAGGGCTTAGCCAAGCCGGTCATGGACTTGTCCCGGTCATCCACGGTTGATACTATCGTTGACACGATCGTTATCTGTTGCTGTGATGCGTCAAGAATTTGAAAAAATCCTTGACAATTCCTTTACACAGGAGTATACTAAATGAGCTGT
>ENA-UOJH01001198-UOJH01001198.1-human-gut-metagenome-genome-assembly--contig:-C148-NODE-1198-length-20143-cov-9.990442_pt1 | contig 20143 bp, 18 predicted proteins | sample MGYA00242345_ERZ723892 | MGnify/ENA metagenome assembly ERZ723892 | reverse complement strand
ATGTCTGGAGTGTGTGGGAATTGGATAAGAAAAAACCGTTTTCCTTTCTGCTCGCCCGCTGGCGCGGACTGGTCCAGGCCTGCGCGGCTCTGCTGACGAATCTGCACCTGCCGAACTTCCTCACGGGTACGCTCTATCGCGGCGCAGGCAAGACCGTGTGCGTGCCGGGACTGAACTGCTACTCTTGCCCGGGTGCGGCGGGCGCGTGTCCCATCGGCTCGTTTCAGGCTGTCGTCGGCTCGTCGAAATTCAGCTTTTCCTATTACATCACCGGCATCCTCATCCTTCTTGGCGTGCTGCTGGGCCGCTTCATCTGCGGTTTCCTCTGCCCGTTCGGCTGGTTTCAGGAGCTGCTGCACAAGATCCCGACCAAAAAGCTCTCCACCAAGCGCCTAAAGCCGCTGACCTACCTCAAATACGTCATCTTGGTGGTGATGGTCTTCCTGCTTCCGGTGCTCGTGGTGAACGAAGCTGGCATGGGCGACCCGTTCTTCTGCAAATATCTCTGCCCGCAGGGCGTGCTCGAAGGCGCCATCCCGCTCTCGCTTGTCAACAGCAGCATCCGCGCGGCGCTCGGCAAGCTCTTTTCGTGGAAGCTCTGCGTGCTCATCACGGTCGTTGTGCTGAGCGTCATCTTCTACCGCCCGTTCTGCAAGTGGCTCTGCCCGCTCGGCGCGTTCTACGCGCTCTTCAACCGCGTGTCGCTGCTGTCGATGCACGTTGACGAGAGCAAATGCGTCTCCTGCGGCAAGTGCGCAAGGACCTGTCCCATGGACGTGGATGTGACCAAAACGCCGAACCACAGCGAATGTATCCGCTGCGGCAAATGCGTGACCGCCTGCCCGACGGAGGCCGTCCGCTTCCGCTACGCCTTCGGCAGCGGCGGAGCATGTTCCAAATTGTCTCAAAAACCGATCATTGAAGAAAACAAAGGAGAATAAACCATGAATTTTAAGAAGATCATTACGCTGCTGCTCGCCTTTACGCTGACGCTTTCCCTCGCCGCCTGCGGCAGCAAGGGCGACGGCAAGGGCGATGGCGATGCGCAGGGCGCGACCGCCGAGGAGATCTACGCCCAGATCCAGGAGCTCGCCGACAAGGAAAACGCCATCATGGAAGAGAACCTTGAGCTGTGGCAGAAGCTCTTCGCCGCCATGAACGAAAAGCGCGACGAGATCCCCGATGAATCGAACTACGGCGCTTACCTGCTTGCCGCCCTCGACCTTGTGAAGGATCAGTTCACCGAGGACGAACTCAAGACGCTGACCGAAGGCTCCAAGCAGATCCGCGACCTTGAAGACCAGATCCAGCCCCTGCAGGAGCAGTACGCCGCACTTCAGCCCGCGGGCGACGGTGAAGACGGCGGCATGAGCGCCGCCGTTCCGACCTTCCCCACCTTCACCGGCAAGGACCTTGACGGCAACGACGTGGACAGCAGCATCTTCTCCCAGAACGCTGTGACGGTCGTGAACTTCTGGTTCAGCGGCTGCAAGCCCTGCGTGGCGGAGCTTGGCGATCTGAACGCCCTCAACGAGACGCTCAAGAAGCAGGGCGGCGCGCTCATCGGCATCAACGTCGATACCCTCGACGGCAACGCCGATGCGATCAGCACGGCCAAGAGTCTGCTTGAATCCAAGGGCGCAAGCTACCAGAACATCTACTTCCCCTCCGACAGCGCAGCCGGCGACTTTGCGGGCGACATCATGGCCTTCCCGACCACCTATGTCATCGACCGCAGCGGCGCCATCGTCGGTGAGGCGATGCTCGGCGGCATCGACAACGAGGACAACATGGCAGCGCTCCAGAAGCTGATCGACCAGGCCCTCGCAAACGACAGCGCAAAGTAAGCTTTCCATCACAGCAAAAATACGCCCCGCGGATCATCCGCGGGGCGCGTTTTGTTTCTCTCTATCTTTTTACCCGAGCGATACCTCGCGGTAGAACGCGGCGTATGCCGCCTCCTGATAGGGGCGCAGCGCAAGGTTGCCAAGGCCGAACGTCAGCGAGCTGAGGAGCATCCAGCCGATGAAACTGAATTGCAGGCAGAACAGCCGCCAGCGGTTGCCCTCCATCATCGCCTTCGAGCCCTTCATCACCTCGCCCGGCGCCATGTCCGGGTGCTCGGCCAAAATGTAGTCCGTCATCGCGTAGGTGTAGCCCATAATCAGTCCCGGAATGACGAGCAGGATCGTCCCTAGCAGAATATAGAGGCCCTTCCAAAGCCGCGTCAGCGTCGTCGTCTTCCAGTTCGGAAGATAGGCGAACAGCGCCTCAAAGCCCGGCTCCGTGCGGTCGACAAGGCCAAGGTTATATTTGGCATACCCCACGCCCACGATGCTGCCGAGGATGAAGTACGCCGCCGCCAACACGAGCGCGATCACGATGAGATAGACCGCACCGCCGATGAGCAGTCCGCTCCACTTCGGGTCCAAACCGTAGCCTGTGGAGTAAATCGTCTGTCCGCCGTAGCCAAACGTCGTCGACACGCCCGAGGACACATCGTAATTGAATTTGACCTCCGGACCGCCGCTCCCTGCGCCGCCGAGCAGCACCGCCACAAGGCCGATCAGAATGGCGATGGGCCACTTGCCGCGCAGCGCCTCGCGCGCCGCCTGCCGAAAATCCGCCGCAAGCTTCATAAATTCTCCTCTCCGCCCTCCGCATGGGAGGGTCTCTCTCAAATCTTCTTGCTTCTGCTTATTTAGACGCATTCCGCGTCCGTTTTGTTTCACCGGGCGCCAAATTTTCTCGCATTCATGATATCATATGCCGCCGGGAATGGGAATCTCTCTTCTTTCTTTTCCTTGCAAGTCGTTTCCGCCTCTGGTAAAATACCAGAAAACGACAATGGAGGAGACGCATGAGACCAAGCGAACTGCTCGCCGCGCTGCACACGGCGGAAAAATTGAAGGACACCACCCGCCACTGCTACACCTCCGGCGGGCGGCACGAGAGCGTTGCCGAGCACAGCTGGCGCATCGCACTGATGGCGTTTTTCCTGCGCGATGAATTTCCCGAGGCCGACATGGACAAGGTGACGCGCATGTGCCTCATCCACGACCTCGGCGAGTGCTTCACGGGCGATATCCCCGCCTTTGACAAGACCGCACAGGACGAATCGACGGAGGAAGCGCTGCTCTACCAGTGGGTCGCATCGCTTCCCTCCCCCTGCCGCGAGGAGATGCGCGCACTCTACGACGAGATGGCCGCGCTCGAAACGCAGGAGGCCCAAATCTACAAGGCGCTCGACAAGCTCGAGGCCGTGATCTCCCACAACGAGTCCGACATTTCGACCTGGGAGGACCACGAATACGACCTCCAGCTCACCTACGGCGAGCAGAACGTCGCCTTTTCGCCCTACCTGACGGCGCTTCGTCAGGCTGTCCGGCAGGAATCGCTCGACAAGATCGCACGCGAGGGTGACCGGCGCAAATAAAATCTTTCGCAGCCCATGTACAGCAAAAAGCACTTCCCGCCGCTGGCGGGAAGTGCTTTTCTATGTCTTTTATTCCACGATCTCCGCGTCCAGCAGGTCAAGGATCGCCTGGTCGGCGCTCCAGAAGTAGGACTCCTCGCCGAGAAGCTCGGTGATGCCCGCGCGGTCAAAGTAGGTGCGCACCGCCTCGGTCATGCCGCAGCAGGCAACCGTCTTGCCCTGACTCTTGAGCGACTCGCACAGCTCGAGCATCGCCTGCGCGCCCGAAACGTCCACGCTCGGCATACCGCGCATCGACAAGATGATGTGGTCGTACTGCGGCATCTCCGCCATGCGGTGGTTGAACTCATCCACCGCGCCGAAGAAGAGCGCGCCCGTGATATACGCCACGCCCGAGGTCTCGAGGATCGGCGGCTTGCCGTCGACCGAGCGGAGCTTGTTCGTGTCGATGCTCGAGAAGTTGATGCGGATGTGACTGGACTTCGCCATGTACAAAATGGCGGAGTATACCACGCCGAGCAGGATCGCGACCGTCAGGTCAAAGACGACCGTTGCGAGCATCGTGATCAAAAACTGGCTGATACCGGACTTGAACTTGTGGCGGAAGATGTAGCGGATGCCCTCCCAGTCGTTCATGCGCCACGCCGTGACCATCAGCACACCCGCGAGCGCCGAGAGCGGCAGGCGCGCCATCACGCCGCCGAGCAGGAACATCGAGGCAAGCAGGAACAGCGAATGGAACACGCTCGTAAGGCGCGTCTGCTGGCCGGACTTGACCGCGACGCTCGTGCGTGCGATGGCTGCGGTCGCGGGAACACCGCCAAAAAGCGGCAGCAGAATATTACCCACGCCCTGTGCGATCAGCTCCTGATCGGCGTTGAACGCTTCGCCCTTCATGCGCGAGGCCGACGCGCCGCAAAGCAGGCTCTCGATCATGCCGAGCGCCGCAATGGTCACGATGGGAGAGAGCAGGTTTTCGAGCATCGTGAAGCTCAGGCCGCCGAGCGACAGGCGGTCGGCGAGCAGGAGCGTCTTGGGAATGTCGCCGACGACAGCGAGCTGATCCATGCCCGCGACTGTCGCGACGATCGTCGCAAGGATGATGCCGACGAGCGAGCCCGGCACACGCGCGCCCCATTTTTTCGGCCAGAAGACCATCACCAGCACGACGAGAAGGCCGATGAGCACCGCCTGCATGTTCGGATGGAAGCCAAGACGGCCATAGGACGCGATCTTTTCCAAATTCGAGCCGCCCTCCGACACCGTGCCGAAGAAGTTGTCGATCTGCCCCATCGCAATAATAATGGCAATGCCCGAGGTGAAGCCCATGATGACGGGCATCGGGATGAAGCTAATTAAGCGACCCAGCTTGAAGACGCCCGCAAGCAGCAGCAGAACGCCCGCGGCAAAGCAGGCAAAAAACACGCCCTGCAGACCGTATTCCGCGACGATGCCGACAAGCACCGCGCTCATCGCGCCCGTCGGGCCCGAGATCTGGTACGACGCGCCGCCGAGAATGGCGATGACCACGCCCGCGATGATGGCCGTGACAAGCCCGGACGCCGCGCTCGCGCCGGATGAAACGCCGAACGCCAATGCCAGCGGCAGCGCGACAGCGCAGACCGTCAGGCCCGCCATCATGTCGGCGAGCAGCTTTTTCGAGTTGTAGCCTGCAAATTCCTGCTTCAGGCTGCGAAAAAAGGCAGAAAACATATTGATCCTCCTAAAAAACACATGCCTGTTTACTATACCATCTGCCCCGCGCCCGTGCCAGTAGTAAAAGGGACGGTTTTTAACGAGATTTTAAATACTTTTCTTGCAATATCAATGCAAAATAGGCGTGCTGCGTCATTACTGTGTCATTCATATGATAAGAGCGTCCCCAGTGGTGGGGGCGCTCTTTATGTTGGTGGGGTCAGCGAATGGTGGTATCAAACTCGCGGTCGGTCTGTTCGTCGAACTCGGACTTGAAATCATCGGGGCTCGGTGTCTTGGTGGGTCTCGATGCCGGGGCGCTGCAAGTTGATGAGGACACATCGCGCAGCGGTTTCGGCGTTTGGGGTAAGCTGGCGCTGCCACGCGCTATAGCGGGACGACCAGCGGAAGCCGTTTTGTTTCAGCGCGGCGCGTGTCTCCTCGTCGGGCTTCTCGTCAAAAAGTATCTGGAGGCGGTCGGCTTCGAGGTTGCGGACGATCTCGCCACCGGAGAATTTTGTGCTTTCGGCGGGCTGCTCGGCCTGCTCCGTGCGCTTGTCCAGCTCGTCAATACGGGCTTGTACGCGCTTGATCTTGCCGCGCAGGCTGGTCAATTCATAGTCGGGGATTGGGTGCTTTACCCACGGGCAGCGCTTGCAGGTGTCGGCAAAGTCGGCGGTGAGCTTGGCGGCAGCCTCGGCGGTCAGGCCGGGAAAGCCGTCAAAGGATTTGTGCTTGCGGTAATAGGCGTTCAGAGCCTTGCTTTCGTCGAACTTGCTTTGGAGCTTCTGAAGCTGGTCGGCGAGCATTTCGCGGGCGTGGGGGTCGGCAAGGTCTACCGCACCGGTGCCGATGGCCTCGATTTTGTTCAAGATGGCCTTGATCTCGTCGTATTCGTTCCAGAGGGTGCTCTCACGGGACATCTGCTTTTCGTGCTTTTTCATGTTGTAATTGCCCGCGCCGGAAATGAACTGGCTGGGGTAGCTGGCTTGATTGCGGTTGTAGTCGTTCGTCCATTGGGCAAGGCGGCGGGCGTATAGGTCAAGCAGCGCGTCGAGCTTGTCGTGGTAGTAGGGGCTGACCTTGGCTTTCCGTGCCTCCACCAGCGCCCCGGCCTTGTCCACGGCGCGGCGGTATTCCGCCGTTGCGCTGCCGGTCTTGTAGTCGCTCATGTGGACGCAGTAGTGAGCGCTGCGGGCCGTGTCCTCGTTGATCTCGTAGTAACAGACGGCGGGCGCGGCCTGTTCGACCCCCTGCGGGGAAAGTATACGTGTTTGTTCGTACATGGTATGTACCTCCGTTTTATGGTTTTGGTTAGTGGGTGGCGCGCCCCGGTCAGGCCGGGAGCGCGTCGATTTCTGTTGCAGCGCGGAGGGCCTGCAAATGCTGCTCGGTGTTCCGGTTGTACCAACACTTTTTCGCGCTGTGCCAGCGCCAGCCGTCCGCCTTGAGGGCTTCGCGCACCGCTGCGGACGGTTTACCAGAGAAATAGACCTCTACTCCGTCATGCTCGGGGCAGAATGCCACGCGCAGCGCTGCGGAGGCCGGTTCGTCGGGCTGCGCCGTTTCACCGGCGATCTGCGGGCGGCGGGCGCTTTCGCGGGGGACATACTTCACGCCGCGCCCGTTATCCTCAAGACAGCCGAAGTAATAAAAGTTCACGTCGAAATAGTCGATCATCCCATCGCAGTCCTCGCGGTTAAAGGACTTCACATAGTCGTCAACGTCGGCGGAGACGGCGCGGATATCGTCAGCGGGGATCTTGTACCACTCGCCATGTGCTTCCCATATGCGCAGGATCTCGGCGCGTTCCTCGTCACGGTTCCAGCTCGTGAGCTTCCAAACGGAGTTTCGCTCGGCGCGGCGGCGAATCTGTTCCCGGTCTTCGGCGGTGAGCTGGTCGAAGGTCTTGAAGATCTCAACGGGGGCCTCTTTCATCTCAACAATAAGTTCCTGGCACATGCTCGCGTATTTCGTGCGCACGCTGAATTTGTAGCCGGGATAATTGGCCTTGACATAGCGGCGAACGTTCGCGGCAATGTCTTTCAGGCTGCGGGCGGGGTCGTAATTGCAGCCCGACCAGCCGTTCGCGGTGTAGAACTCGCTGCGGACGCTCTCGGCGGTCTCGTGGGTCACGGGGGCTTCGCCGCTGTCGTTGCTGCGGAGCTTGTAGATTGGGAAAAGGCGATCAAACTCGGCGTTGATCTGCTGCATGGTGGCGGTGTCGCCGCCCACGTCGGGATGATGGAGCTTTGCAAGGCGCTTATATTCGCGCTTGAGCTCGTCCAGTGTCTTGCAGGCTGCAAAAATGTTTGTCATGGTGGGGACCTCCTGAATTTATTGTCGTGGTCGCTTGGCATGGCTGAATCATACTGCATGCACCATGATCTTGTCAAGAGGGCAAAATCAAGTTTGGCAGGGCTGCACAGTTGCAGAAGCGCGTTTTTGTGCGTTTTGTCATGTTGCAAGCACCATGCGTTTTGTTATAATAAATAGCATCAGAACAGGAGGTGCTGCTATGCCAGGAAGCAGGAAGCCCGGCGAAACGTGGCGCGGGCATGTCTCGCCAGCAGTCAAAACCGCATACAATCGGCGCAATTATGAGGCGATCACGTTCCGCGTGAAGCTGGACGGCAGCGACGGCTTTACCGGCGACCAGATCCGCCACGCCGCCGAGCAGTGCGGCCAGAGCGTCAACGCGTGGATCCTCGACGCGATCAGAGACAAGATATAACAGCAGCGCCCGGGGCAGCAGCTCCGGGCGTTTGTCATGCCCTCCCCCGCCGCCGAGCAGATGACCGCGCGTATACAATCCTAATCGCGCGCACGCACCCGCACGGATAAAATAAATATATTTATTTTATACCTTACTGCCGTAGGCTAATAGTAAGACTTACGTATAGCAGAGAGTAGCGTTAGGAGTATGCAGTTACGATACTCTCTACTCCGACAAGATAGTCTTATTCTTCTGACGGTGGCGGGATCTGTAAGTAATTACCAGTCCGTGAGTAATAGCAGAGGCTTACGTATAGCAGAGAGTAACGGTAGGAGCAAAGGGTAACGAGTAGCAGAGGGTAAAGGCTTTGCAAGAGTATTGCAAAATAGACAACTAAGAGGCTGGAGGAGAAGTAAAAAACGCGCGAGGGCTGGGGCAATGAGGCAGACGGGAGCGGCTGGGGTTGGGCTATCGCCGCCGCGATTTAAGAGATTATTAACTATTTTCCTTGATTTTGCAGGGCTTTTCGGGCTTACTGCGCCTTTACTGCGTCATTTGTCGGCAATTCGGCAGGGATGGGCGCGGGGCGATTCGGTCACGGCCCGGGCGCGCAGGGATGGCTGGCGGCTGCGCGGCGCAGGGATGCAGGCTCCCCTCATCCTGACAGCGAACTATGGGCCGGGGGTAGCGGAAAAACGGCGGGGTCTCGCGGGGACGGGTGTATAGCTATTGCCGCACATCTTCCCCGCTCTTTTTGCCACCTCGGGGTAGCGGAAAAAGGGGCGGCGGGGTCTTGAAAACGGTGGTCTGCAAAATATTTTTCGGACGATACTGTGCGACACTGTATCTCGATGTATCCATGAAATTTTGTCCATTGACGGGGCTTGCAATTCGTGCATAAATGAGACTTGGGACGATGGATTTGCAAGTGTGATCATGATGGGCCTCCAATCGTAGCCGCCCTACGGCATGAAGGGCGGCCACACGCGGACACGCACAGGGGTGGAGAGAGCGAGGCGGTATCCAACACGTCTTGGCCGGTTCGAATCCGTCTGTCTGCGCCAGGAAACACCGGGTCATTCCCGGCTGTGAAAGTCAGCCGCAAGAAACGCGATAGCATAACTTGGCACGCCGGAAGAAGCGACGGCGCACAGCCCATAACGAGAGGGCGCGCGGGCCACGACGCAACGGGACTTCGAGAGCCTGACAAATCGGGGCAAACCACGGGAGCGTAGTTCAGTGGGATAGAACGCATGGCAATCGCTATGAGGTCGCTGGTTCGAGTCCAGTCACTCCCACCAACCGGACCCCGCGCACCTCTCGACGATGTGGCCCAGCGGGGACATACGCAGGATGAAGCCGAGAGGTTCGGCGGCGGTTTGCTAAACCGTATCGGTCCGCAAGGACTGGGGTTCGCGTCCTCCGTCCTGCGCCAACGAAACGAAAGGGGGAAAACGGTATGGCGGATGAGCCGATCAAGAAGCGGCGCGGGAATCCGGCCTTTTCGAAGAAAAAGGGCGAGCCGGGATATATCGAAAACCGCGACACCGTGACGGGGCAGCTCGCCCGCTCCAAGGCGGCCCACGAAGTCGTCTCGATTTTCCCTCATGTCGAGGACTTCCAGAAGGTCGCCGACGCCTATTTCGACGAATGCGACGAGCGCGGCGTGCTGTACGGCGAGGCGGGACTTGCGATCTACCTCTCCGAGCACAACAAGAAGGGCCGAACCGTAACGCTCACGACGCTGCGCGCGTGGTATGACGGCGAACACTGCGCGTATTTGCAGGACGCCGTGCAGATGGCGTATCTTCGCATTCAGAATCAGGTCGAGACCGACGAGAGATACCGCGAGAAAGGCATGGTCACGAGGGGAATTTTCCTCCAGAAGCAGACGCGCCTTGGCGGCTATCAGGACAAGATCGAGCAGAAAAATGACACGACGGTGCGCATCGTTCACGGAGACAGCGTGGACGACAGCGATTTCAAGTGAGAAAGGGGCGAACAGGAATGACGGCGATGCTTGCGGTGCTGCTGGTGATGGCTGCGGTCATCCTCGCGGAGACGTCGGCGCTGTTTGCCCGTGAATTCTTCAAAACCAAGGAGCAGCGCACAGAGCAGCGCGTGGAGCAGGAGATGCAGAAGCCGCCGCCCGACCCCATCGACGAGGGATTCGAGAACATCATGCGGTACGCCGTGAACGGCAAGACCGGATTTGAACGAGAGTGACGAAGGAGTGAGGACATGAGCATTGATCTGAGCGTTCAGGGCGTTTTTGACAAGGCCATGTACCTCATCGACGCGCAGAATGAAAACTCCGGCAGTACCGACAACAGCGACACGACCGAATACAAGGTCCGGACGATTGGCATTCTCAACACCCTGATCGACGATGCCTACCCCGCGAGCGACACTTTCGCCATTGGCGAGGACGGTAAACGTCCGGCGCTCGACGATCTGACGAGCTTCTCCGACGAGATCAAGATGGACCCGTATATTGTGCGCAGCGTCCTCCCCTGCGGGCTTGCCGCAAAGCTGCTGAGCGAGGAAAATCCGACGCTCGCAAACTTTTTCTGGCAGCTCTACGAGCAGCGCCTCGCCAAGGCGCGTGAGGGAGTTCCCTCCTCGTTCGAGAGCATCGAAGACGGACTGCCGTATGGCGGCATCGAGTACGGGGAGTTTGCGCGATGGTGATAAACGGGTGGTACACCTGCCCCAAATGCCGCAAAAAGCTGCTGCGGGTGCTGAAGACCAGCACCGTGCGCAATACGCCGGTATGGTGCAGCAAATGCAAGGCCGAGCGCTTCCCGCTCATCGTTGACGGGGTGCAGCTCGCGGACGAATAAGTACATAACAAGCAAGAGCGTTCAACGCCGAGACACACGGTTTTCCGTGCTGTTTCGGCGTTTTTTATTTTTATCCATACGCCGGTGCAGACCAGCGCCGGTGCAAATACATTCCCACGGCAGACCAGCCGAGGAAGGAGCATCACATGAACGAATCCATCGAAAACACCGAAGTCATGGAAGAGACTGCCGACCAGCAGGACGCATTTCTTGACGGCTGGGGCGAAGATGACGGCCTTGACACCGAGGTTTCTGCCGACGGGCAGGACGCGGACGATCAGGAGGAAAGCGTAGGCAGCGAGACCGACGCGGGCAGCGAAGACGCCGGTGAGGGTTCTCCCGAGGGCACGGAAAACGGGGCATCGGGAGAGGCTCTGGAGGCTGACGCTGCCGAAAATACCGACCAGCAGCCCCCCGAAGGGCAGCAGGCAGAGCCGAAAACGTGGACGCTGCGCCATCTGGACAGTGAGCGCACGGTCGGTGAGGCCGAAATGGTCACCCTCGCACAGAAGGGCCTTGACTACGACCGCATCCGCGGGAAGTACGACGAGGCCAAGCCCGTGATCGAGATGTTCGGCGAGTTTGCGCGCGCAGCCGGCATGAGCATTCCCGATTACGTGAGACAAGTCCGCACCGAGGCAAAACGTGCGGGCGGCATGAGCGAAGAAGAAGCCCGCCGCGCCGTCGATCTCGAAGAGCGCGAAGCGAGCATTCATGCGCAGGAAGCCCAGCAGCAGGAGCAGCAGGCCGCAAAGCGTGCCGAACAGGAGCGCATCAACCGCGATCTTGTTGAGTTCCAGCGGGCCTTTCCTGACGCCTACGACAACGCGAAGAAGGACCCCAAGATCATTCCTGACAGCGTGTGGGCCGAGGTCAAAAGCGGCCTTTCGTTGACGGCAGCCTATTCCCGCTACGCCGTGGAGCAGGCGCGTGCCAGCGTGAAAACCGCGCAGGAGACGGTCAAAACCGTGCAGCAGGCGCAGAAGAACGCGCAGCGGTCGACCGGCAGCATGAAGTCCGCCGGAAACGACAGCAGGAACGTCGATCCGTTCCTTGCCGGTTTCGATTCCTGACCGATAGGGCGTCCTCTTTGCCCGAATGAAAGAGAGGAAAGAAAATGGCACTCGATTATACCGTGAAATATGCGAGCAAAATTGCCAATCGCTTTAAGCTCGCATCCAAGACCAACCGTGCAGCCGGTCACGAATACGAATTCACCGGCGCAAAGAGCGTGAAAATCTACTCCATGGTCCCCGCTGAACTGACGGACTATCAGCGCGGCGGCAAGCGTTACGGCGACGTGACCGACCTTGAGTACACCACGCAGGAGATGCTTTGCACGCAGGCGAAAGCCTTCACCAAGCATCTTGAGGCGCTGGACGGCAGCGATATCGCCGTGGAGACCGCCGCGGGCAAGTTCCTGCGCATGGAGATCGACGAGCGCGTCGTCCCGATGATGGACAAGTACCGCCTCAAGAAGTGGGTCATGGGCGCTGCGACGCTCAAGCAGATGACCGCGCCTCCCACCAAGAGCACGATCGTCGGCGATATCATGGACCTCAAGGGCAAGATGGGCGACAACCTCGTCCCCGACACCGGACTGACGCTCTACATCTCCACGACCTACTTTGTCCTGCTTAAGCAGGCGGACGCCATCGTCGGCCTTGAGGGCATGGGCACGAAGGCCGTCAAGGACGGCAGCGTCGGCACGTTCGACGGCATGAACGTCGTTCCCGTCCCGTCGAGCTGGCTGCCGAGCGGCGTGTACTTCATGATCAAGGCGAAGGGCACTTCCGCCGACCCCGTGAAGCTCACGCAGTACGACGTCATCAAGAAGAGCGTCGGCTACAGCGGTCCCGTGGTGCAGGGCCTTGTCTACTACGATGCGTTTGTCATCGGCAGCAAGAACGTCGGTATCGGCGTTGCGGGCGCAAAGTCCGCCGTGCTGGATGCGCCCTCGATCAGCGTGACCAGCCACGCCGCGAGCATCACCGCCGCGACCGGCGTGACGTTCCGCTACACGCTGGACGGCACTGACCCGCGCTATTCCAGCACTGCGGAGACCTACAGCGCCGCCGTCACTCTGGCGGAGGGCCAGACGATGCGCGCCGTCGGTACCAAGGACGGCTGCGTCGGCATCGAATCCACCAAGGACTACGAGTAAACCACTCGGAAGCCGCCAACCAAAGCGGCCAGAGCTAACCCCTCTGGCCGCTTTTTTGTAAATTACAGGATATCAGGAGAGTTGAACGCATGGCAGCGCCTTATTACAAGCAAAAATTGCCGACCGTCGACTTTGGCGAGCTGAACCCCAAGCAGAAGCAATTCTGTCAGGCGCGCAGCCGCTATGTCGGCTACGGCGGCGCACGAGGCGGCGGTAAGTCGCACGTGCTGCGCATCAAGGCGCTAGGCGGTGCGCTGACCTATCCCGATATCCGCATTCTGATCGTCCGACGCGAGTATCCCGAGCTGGAGCAGGGCATTATCATCCCCATGCGAAAAATGATCCCCGCTGAGCTCGCAACCTATAACGGCGGAATGCACATGTTCACCTTTTACAACGGCGCGATCATCAAATTCGGACACTACGGCAGCGGCGACGACGTGGAGTATCAGGGTCAGGAATACGACTGGATCTTCATCGACGAGGCGACGCAGTTCACCGAAGAGCAGTTCAGAACGCTCGGCGCGTGCCTGCGCGGTGCGACGAAGATCCCGCGCCGGATGTATCTCACCTGCAACCCCGGCGGCATCGGGCACGCATGGGTCAAGCGCCTCTTCATCGACCGGGAGTATCAGGACGGCGAAAAGGAGAAGGACTACACGTTCATCCATGCGACGGTGGACGATAACCCGCAGCTGTTGGAAGCGTCGCCGGAGTACAAGCAGATGCTTGATCTTCTGCCCGAGGACGTGCGGCGCGCGTGGCGCTACGGCGACTGGGACGCGCTGGCGGGCACGTTCTTCCCCGAGTTCCGCAAGGAAACACACGTTATCGAACCGTTTGCCCGCATCCCGGGCGAGTGGAAAAAGTACCGCGCGTTCGACTACGGCCTTGACATGTTCGCGTGTCTCTGGATCGCGGTGGACTTTGAGGGACGCTGCTACGTCTATCGCGAGGTACAGCAAAGCGGGCTAATCGTCTCCGAGGCGGCGGCACTGGCGCTTTCGATGACGCCGCCGGAGGAACGCATTGAGTTTACCATCGCGCCGCCGGATATGTGGAACCGGCAGAAGGACAGCGGTAAGAACATGGCCGAGCTGTTCGCGCAAAACGGCGTCGGACTTCTGCGCGCGAGCAACAACCGCGTGCAGGGCTGGGCGGCGGAAAAGGAAATGCTCAAGCCGCTGCGCGGCGAGAAAGACCGCCCGGGACTTCTGGTGACGAGCGACTGCCGCGCGCTGATCCGAAATATCATGCTCATCCAGCACGACGAGAAGAACCCGAGCGACTGCGCGACAGAGCCGCATAACATCACGCACATCAACGACGCGCTGCGCTACTTCTGCATCACGCGCACACTGGGCGCGCAGCTCCCGGAGACGGCAGACGAGCCGATGCCCGGAGAGGCGAACGCCGACTACGACGAAGAGATGACCGGCGGCGAAATGGATTTGAGCTACCTGACATTCGGAGGTGAGTAAGGCTTGGCACAGATCAAGGGAACAGACAATTCCAGCATTTTGAAAATTCAGGCGTTTCTCGGACTGAACGAGAACCCGGACGGCGATACGACGCTGAAGGTCGGCGAGATGGCGGAAATGCGGAACTTCCGTATCACGCAGGATAAGCACTTGCAGATCAGACCCGGCTCGAAAACGATTCTAAGCCTTGCTGACGCGCTCTCATCTCTCGGGCAGGGAAACACGCAGGACGGTGCGGAAACGCGCGTATACGGCGTGTGGCGCGGCATTGCGGGGGCTTCTGAGCACATTCTCGCATCCTTCGGCGGGCACATTTGGGACATCGACACAAAAAACAGCGCGGCGAAGGATAAGGGCAGCGCGCCGATGGGCGAAGTATCCTTCTTCGGATTCGGCGGCAAGGTGTATCTGCTCGGCGGCGGCGAGTACAAGAGCTGGGACGGCGGAACGGACACAGCGTTTGCGACGGTCGAGGGCTATGTGCCGCTCATCCAGACGGCAACGACGCCCAAGGGCGAGGGCAGGCTCGTTGAAACCGTGAACCGGCTGACCGGCAAGCGGCGCGTTCAGTTCTCCCCCGACGGGACGGCGACGGTGTTCCAGCTGCCGGAAAAGGGCATCAACGAGGTCAGCAGCGTCAAATCCGGCGGCGAGCCGGTGACGAACTGCACCATGGACCTTGAAAACGGGACAGTGACGTTTACCGCCGCCCCCGCCGCAGGGACGAACACTGTGGAGATCGAATACCGCAAGGGCGACGGTGCGCGCAGCGAAGTGACCGGCATGAAATACAGCGAGCTTTTCAACGGCGCGACGGATACCCGCGTGTTCCTCTACGGCGACGGCACGAACCGCGCCGTTTACTCGGGCGTTCCGTTTGCGACCGGCAGGGCGAGCGCGGAATACTTCCCCGACCTCTACGAGCTGACGGTCGGCGAGAGCAATACCCCGCTCACGGCGCTGGTGCGTCACTACTCGCGGCTCATGGCGTTCAAGACAGACAGCGCGTGGGCGATCTTGCAGGGCGAGATCGGGCTTGCGGACGGAGGAAGCACGGCGGCGTTCTACGTTCAGCCGGTGAACCGGCAGTTCGGCAACGAGGCGCCGGGTCAGGTAAGGCTGCTTGAGAATAACCCGCTGACGATGGACGCGGGCAGCGTCTACCAGTGGCGTAGCGGCAGCAGCTACGCAAGCTATATCTCGAACAACGAGAACAACGCAAAGCGCATCAGCGACCGCGTCGCCTCGACGCTCAAGGGCTTTGACCTAAAGAAAGTCCTGACGGCGAACATCAAGGCAGACCACGAATTCTGGTTTCTGCACGGAACGCGGGCGCTCATCCTGAACTACGCGAATGACAGCTGGTATCTGTATGACGGTCTCCCCTTCTCGCGCATCGTTGAGTACGAAGGAACGGTGATCGGCTTTTCGGACGATGGGGCGGTCGTGGAATTTTCGCAGAAGTACCGCAGTGACAACGGCGCGCCGATCGACTGCTACGCGGCGACGGGCGCGATGGACTTCGACAAGGACTGGCTGCTGAAATACAGCCCCATGATCTTTGTGGCCATGCAGCCCGCGTCCAATGCCCGCATCAAGGTGACGGTGGAGACGAACCGCAGGAGCGACTATCCCGAGAAGACCGTCGCATACAGCCTTGCGACGTTTCTGCATGTGGACTTCAATCACTTCTCTTTCGCGACGAACCGAAAGCCGCAGGTGAAGAAAGTGAAAATGAAGGTGAAAAAGGCGACGTTCTACCGCCTGATCTTCAAAAGCAATTCTGCGAGCGCGACGGCGACGGTCATTGAAACGGACATCCGGCTGCGCTACGCGGGCAATGTAAAGTGAGGAATCACGAATGACAAATCGAAAAATGACCCCGCAGCGCGTGGCGGCGGAATACGATGCTGGCGTACAGTTCAATACCGGCATCAACCTGTACGACACGGTGCAGACGAATGAGAATTTCTTCATCGGCAAGCAGTGGGAGGGCGTGCGCAGCAACGGGCTCCCGACACCGGTTTTTAACTTCTTAAAGCGCGTGGTGCTGTTCTCCGTCGCCAACGTGTCGACCGATAACCTCAAGCTGCACGCAAAGTCGCTGCCGAGCGGCGGGAGAGCATCGACGAGGGTGCTCGAGCTATACAGCGATATCTTAAACGACCAGTTTGCCGCCATTTTCGAGAGAAACCAGATGGGCGGCAAGATCCGCGAATTCTGCCGCAACGCGGCGGTGGACGGCGACGGCTGCCTGTTCGCCTACTGGGACAGCAGCGTGGAGACCGGACAGCAGGCCAAGGGCGCTATCGGCGTGGAGGTGCTGCAAAACACGCAGGTGCACTTTGGCAACCCCAACAGCCGCGACGTGCAGACGCAGCCATATATCCTCATCGAGCGACGCATGCTCGTAAGCGAGTGCAAGGACTACGCCCGCGAATGGGGCGCGAGCGCGTCGGACGTCGACAACATCACGGAAGACGACCGCGAGGGCAGCAACATTGAGATCGACCAGCTTGGCGGAAATAAGGTCACTGTGATCCTCCGCCTGTGGCGCGACAAGAAGAGCGGCACGATCCACTGCTACGAGTGCACGCGCGGCGACGCGGAGATCCGCAAGGAGTGGGATTTGGGCATTCCCCTATACCCCATCGTGTGGATGAACTGGGACTACGTGCAGGACTGCTATCACGGACAGGCGATGATCACAGGGCTGATCCCAAACCAGATTTTCGTCAACAAGCTCTTTGCCATGTCGATGATCTCGCTCATGACGCTGGCTTATCCGAAGATCGTATACGACCGCACGAAGGTCAACAAGTGGAGCAGCAAGGTCGGCGCGGCGATCGGCGTCAACGGCAGCGTGGACGGCGTTGCAAAGATCATTGACCCCGCGAGCATTTCACCGCAAATCTCGCAGTTCATCGACGTGGCCATTGGCTACACACAGAAATTCCTTGGCGCGTCGGACGTGGCGCTGGGCGACACGCGCCCGGACAACACGAGTGCCATCATCGCCTTGCAGCGTGCCGCCGCGACGCCGATGGAGCTGACAAAGCAGACCCTTTTGCAGTGCATTGAACAGCTCGGGCGTATCTTCATGGAGTTCGAGAGCGAATACTACGGTACGCGCACGGTCGAGGTGGAGGTACGCGAGATCGGAGAAAAGATTTCCGTGCCCTTCGACTTCACGACCATCCGCAGCATTCCGTGCAGCATCGATCTTGACGCGGGCGCGTCGAGCTATTGGAGCGAGATCGCCAACATGCAGACGCTGGATAACCTGCTGATGCAGGGGAAAATCCCCACGAGCGAATATCTGCGCAGACTGCCGAACGGTCAGATCACCGACCGAGAAACGCTCATCGCTATCACCGAGGCGGCGGAGCGCGGCATGATGCCGGGAGGCACGCCCAGCGGCGGACAGGGCGATTCTCCCATGGACCCGAGCGGCTACGCGCCCCCTGTGCGCGGCGGCGCGGGGTATGGAAACTTGCAGCGGAAGATCAACGAATCGGGCGAAGTCCCGAGAAGGGAGTAAGTCAAGATGGCGTTTGAAAAATTCAACAAGGATATGAAGATCATCTCCGCGCTCGACGATGAGCCAAACGACGTAGGCGGGCTTACCGCGGCGGAGCTGAAAGCCAAGTTCGACGAGGGCGGCGAGGCGATCAAGCGCTACCTCAACGACACGCTGATCCCTGCGGTCGTTGCGGACGGCGCGACGGAGGAGCATCGCGCAGAGGCGGAGGCGGCGCGTGTCGCAGCAGAGCAGACGCGGCAAAGCAATGAGGCGACGCGGCAGGCGAACGAGGCGTCGCGCATCAGCGCGGAGAACGCGCGCAACGTGTGGGAGAACTACGACGCTTCCAAAGCCTATGTCGTCGGCAATAAGGTCGCACTCGGCGGCAGCAGCTATCTTTGCATCAAGCCATGCACCGGTATCTCTCCGCCGAGTGCGGAATACTGGCTGCTCATCGCCAAGAAGGGCGACAAGGGCGACAAGGGCGAGCCCGGTGTCGGCGGCGGTCAGCCTGCGGTAGAGTTCGACCTTTCGGACAAGATTACGCTGAGCCACGATAATCTGTTCAAAAGCAACGTCAGTCTCGGCAACGACAAAAGCATAGGCGAAAGAATCAAGCAGGCCGCGCTCGAGCGCCGCGCGAATGTGACGGTCATGTTTAAGTCCGTGGATGGCGCGTTGGAAAAGGTGACGCTCCAGATGTTCGGCACGCAGAGTGCGCTTGAAGACGGAACGCCCACATACGCCCTGACAGGAACATATGTCTTTAGTGGTGTGTTCCCGGTGGACATTATGATCGGAACGATCATTTATGAGACCGACTGCACCGTTGTAGAGCGCATCGACTCTGCGGGCGACAAGCCAATCTACGACCCGGTGGATAAGCCGGACACAACGCCGGATGGAGCGTTTCTGCGGTGGAGCAGTGAACAGAAAAAGTGGGTGGCGGAAACCGTGCCCACGGCGGAAGGGGGTTCGTTCTGATGGCGGAATATCTGGTACAGAGTGAAAGCATTACGGCAGTCGCCGACGCTATCCGCGAGAAGGGCGGCACGACCGCGCCCCTGAGCTTCCCGGCGGGGATGGCTGAGGCGGTGCGCAATATCCAGAGCGGGGGCGGCCCCACTTATGTGGTCGGCACGCCGGTGTCGTTCACGCTTACCGGCTGGGACCCTGACGTGCAGGGGACGACCTACAAGTTGAAAGCCGTGGGCTATAAGCCCGGCGCGAACGGCGTACAGCTGGGCCTGCCGTCCGATTCCTCCACTGCCAACACGCAGGCGGTGGTGGCGGCGGCGCTGACCATCGCGAACACGAACGTCACTGCGCCTGACAAGGAAAAGAACGTGGCCGGATTCACCGAGATTTCCATTCCCGCCGTGAACGCGCCGAGCCGCGAGTTGACCGTTGCCATCTTCGGGCTTGTGGAGGTAGAGCGAGTTAAGGTGACAGCGCCCGCCGTTGTGGGCATCCCCGCGCCCATCGCGGGAGAAAAACCTGTGTACGGCATCAATGGAGAGCAGTTCACTGGTACGATCACATGGTCGCCCGACCTGATCGACAGCAAATTTGGCCCGCAGACTGTCTACACCGCCACCATCACGCTGACACCGAGGGTCGGCTACACCCTTAGCGGCGTGGCGGCGAACTTCTTCACGGTAGAGGGTGCGACAAGCGTCAGCAATGCCGCAAACAGCGGCGTTGTGACCGCCGTATTCCCGAAAACCGGTACGGCAGTGGTATGGGATAACGATCTGTGGAAGGTCACAACGCCCGAGACCGGGAAGAATCCTGTCCTGACGTTTGAAGACTCGAACTATACCGGCAAGGTCGTGTGGTCTCCCGAGGCGTCTACATTCGCCGCGTCTACGGTTTATACCGCAACTGTCACGCTGACGCCAAAAGAAGGGTTCACTTTTGACGGTATTCCTGAAAACTTCTTCGAACGCTACGGCGCAACGAGCGTGACCAATGCTGCGAACAGCGGCGTAGTTACAATCGTATTCCCGGCGACGAAGGAGGCTAAATCATGAATGAGCTGAACCACGTTGCGGTGATAGCAGACGGGAACGGACGCTGGGCAGAGCGGCGGGGTTTGGAGCGCTCCATTGGGCACGAGCAGGGCTTGAACAAGGTGGAGGACATGATGCACTGGTGCGTGGATCTGGGCATCCCCACGCTGTCCGTCTACTGCTTTTCGTGGGAGAACTGGAATCGGCCCAAGGAGGAAGTGGACGCGCTCTTTTCCATGGCGAACCGGTATTTTGAACGGTATCGGGAATTTG
>ENA-UOJH01001190-UOJH01001190.1-human-gut-metagenome-genome-assembly--contig:-C148-NODE-1190-length-20217-cov-9.150630_pt1 | contig 20217 bp, 16 predicted proteins | sample MGYA00242345_ERZ723892 | MGnify/ENA metagenome assembly ERZ723892 | reverse complement strand
ACAGCTCCAGCAGGATGGAGTGGGGCACACGGCCATCGATGATGACCGCCTCGTGGACTCCCTGATAGATGGCATCGGCCATGCCGCCGATTTTGGGGATCATGCCGCCCGCAATGATGCCGGCAGCCTTGTAGCCCTCGATCTCGCTGACCTCCACCTCGGGGATCAGGGTAGTCTCATCGTCCTTATCCCGCAGCAGGCCGGCGATATCGGTCATGGAAACCAGCTTCTCGGCCTTGAGGGCAATGGCGATCTGTGCGGCAGCGGTGTCGGCGTTGACATTATAGGCCTGGCCCAGATCGTCCATGCCCACCGTTGCGATCACGGGGATATAGCCGCCATCCAGCAGGGTAGAGATCAGGGTGGGGTCCACATGGATGATCTCGCCCACATGGCCCAGCGCGGGGTCCAGCTCGGTGCAGCGGAGCATCTGGCCGTCCATGCCGCACAGGCCCACGCCGCGGCCGCGCAGCTTTGCCACAAGGTCCTTGTTCACCTTACCGGCCAGCACCTGCTGAACGATCTCCATGGTAGCGTCATCGGTCACGCGCAGACCGTTGTTGAAATGGCTCTCCACGCCGACTTTTTTCAACATCTCGTTGATGGCCGGGCCGCCGCCGTGCACCAGCACCACCCGCACCCCCAGCAGGGTCAGGGTGACAAGGTCGTTCATCACGGCGTTTTTCAGCGTCTCGTTGATCATGGCGTTGCCGCCGTATTTGATGACCATGGTCTTGCCATGGTATTTCTGGATGTAAGGGGTCGCCTCCGAAAACAGGAGGGCCATTTCTTCGTTTTTCATATACTCTCCTTGCCGCCAGCACACTTGCTCCGGCATTCATTTTCCACCAGACAAACTCCTTCCGTCATCGCTGCGCGATGCCACCTCCCTCAAAGAGGGAGGCTTTCAGACCCCTTCCTTGAGGGGGCTGTCGCCGCAGGCGACTGGGGGAGTTTTATCAGGTCCGATAATCCCCGTTGATCTTCACATAATCATAAGTCAGATCACAGCCCCATGCCTTGGCGCTGGCATCGCCGGTACCCATATCCACCTTGACAAGGATATCATGCTCCGCCAGAACTTTGGCAGCCTCGTCCTCGCTGTAGGGGTGGTAGGCGGCGTTCTCGCAGACATAGACCTCACCTGCGGCACTGCTCAGCCAGACACAGACCTTGTCGATGGAGAAATCTCCGGGGGTGTAGCCGATGGCGCAGAGGATGCGGCCCCAGTTGGCATCGCGGCCAAAGACAGCAGCCTTGAACAGGTTGGAGCAGACCACGCTGCGGCTGACGGCACGGGCCGTTTTCAGGTCGGGGGCGTGGGTCACCTCGCAGGTGATGAGGTGGGTGGCACCCTCGCCGTCACCGGCGTGCTCGGCGCACATGTGCTCAGCAATGGCGGTCAGGGCCGCCACAAAAGCATCGTAGTCGGCGTTCTCTTCGCAGATCTCGGGGTTTCCGGCCAGACCGGAAGCCATGATGATCAGGGTATCGTTGGTGGAGGTGTCCAGATCCACGCTCATCTGGTTGTAGGTACCGGGCACCACGGTCTTGAGGGCCTTTTCCAGCAGAGCGGGGGAAACGGCGGCATCGGTGGTGTAGAAGGCCAGCATGGTGGCCATGTTGGGGGCGATCATGCCGCTGCCCTTGCCAATGGCACCCACGGTGCAGGTCTTGCCGCCCAGCTCAAACTGGATGGCGTACTCCTTTTTGTGGGTATCGGTGGTCATAATGGCCGTGGCCGCATCGGTGCTGCCCTGCGCAGTGGCCGCCAGCTTTGCGGCAGCGGCAGGGATTCCCCGGGCAAAGGGGTCAATGACCATGGGCTGGCCAATGACACCGGTGGAGGCGGGCAGCACATCCTCGGCAGGGATGTGCAGTGCCTCGCCCACCAGCGCACAGCACTCCTCGGCCAGAGCCACGCCGTTGGCGGCGCAGGTGTTGGCGTTGCCGCTGTTCACAAGGATGGCCTGTGCATAGCCGTCCTTCAGGTGGGCGCGGTCCACCTTGATGGGCGCACCACAGACCTTATTGGTGGTGTAGACACCGGCGGCGGCACAGCGCACCTCCGCCTTGATGAGTGCCAGATCGTATTTTTCATTATGGTTTGCGCGGATGCCGCAATGCACGCCAGCCGCTGCAAAGCCTTTGGGGGCACAGATGCCGCCCGCAACTTCCTTATACTGCATAACGATTTTCCTTTCCCACAAAGAAATACTCCCTCAGTCACGGCATTCGCCGTGCCAGCTCCCTCACGGAGGGAGCCTTTGCGTAACCGTCAGCTGCAAAAGCCTCCCTCTTCGAGGGAGGTGGATGCGAACGCCGTGAGCAGACGAAGGGAGTTTTTATTCCAACCCTTTGGTTTCTTCCAGACCGAGCATCAGATTCATACACTGGACTGCCGCGCCGGACGAGCCCTTGCCCAGATTATCAAACAGGGAGACCAGCATCATCTGATCCCCGGCGGCGTTCACGGTGCTGTACAGCTCCATGCGGTCGGTACCGGCCATGGCGTTGGAATACAGGCCATTCTCGGGCAGCGGCTCGTTCAGGGCGTGCACCTTGATGGTGGCGGCATCCCTGTAATACTCCGCCAGCCCTGCGGCCACCTTTTCGGCACCGCCCCAGACCGGCTGGAAGGGCACCAGCACCTGCATCCCGCTGTAATAATCGCAGACCACAGGCACAAAGGCGGGCGGGTTTGCCAGCCCACTGATCTTCTGCATCTCGGGCAGATGCTTATGGGCAAGGCTCAGACCGTAGCTCTTGGGTGCATCCAGCTTGCTGTGGGCCGGACGGTCGGGGCTTTCGTAATCGGCGATCATCTTTTTGCCGCCGCCGGAATAGCCGGAAATACCGGTGCAGCTGTAAAAATCACCCGCTCCGGCAAGGCCCAGCTCCACCAGAGGCCGCATGATGCTGATAAACCCGCTGGCATAGCAGCCGGGCACCGCCACGCGGCAGGCGTTTTTGATTTTTTCCTTCTGGCCCCTGAGTTCCGGGAAGCCGTAGACCCAGTTGGGATCCGTGCGGAAAGCCGTGGAAGTATCCAGCACCTTGACATCCGGACGGAGCAGGGGCATGACCTCTCTGGAGGCGGCATCCGGCAGGCAGAGGAAGGCGAGGTCAGCCGAATTGATGACCTTTGCCCGCTCGTTCACGTCCTTGCGGCCCTCCTCGGAGATGGAGAGCAGTTCAATTTCGGGCCGGGCGGCCAGACGGTCAGCAATGCGCAAGCCCGTGGTGCCTGCGGAGCCGTCGATAAAGACCTTTACGCTCATGCGTTGTTCGCCTCCCATGCGGCCAGCTGGTCCATGGCCAGCCGGATCTGGTTGTTGACGCTTGCCTCGCTGGGGCCGCCGTAGCTGGTGCGGCCCTCACAGCACTTGATGAGGTCGATGGCATCATAGATATCGTTCTCGAACAGGGCGCTGTAGCCCTTGAACTCGTCAAGGGTCAGTTCCTCCAGGGTCTTATCCTTTGCGATGCAGTCGGAGACCATGCAGCCGGTCAGCTTGTAGGCATCCCGGAAGGGCATCCCCTTCTTGGTCAGGTAGTCGGCGCAGTCGGTGGCGTTGATAAAGCCCTTGGCGGCAGCGCGGCGCATGTTGGCAGGCAGGGTCTTCATGGTGTCCAGCATGGGGGTGACGGTCTTGAGGCACAGCTCCAGCGTATCCACCGCATCAAAGATGGCTTCCTTGTCCTCCTGCATATCCTTGTTGTAGGCCAGCGGAATGCCCTTCATCATCACCAGCAGGGTGTTCAGGTCGCCGTAGACGCGGCCGGTCTTGCCGCGGATCAGCTCGGTGACATCGGGGTTCTTCTTCTGGGGCATGATGGAGGAGCCTGTGGTAAAGGCATCGTCCAGCTCGATGAACTTGAACTCCCAGCTGCACCAGAGGATAATCTCCTCGGAAAGGCGGGACAGATGCATCATGCAGATGGAGATGGCGTTGGCCAGCTCGATGCAGAAGTCACGGTCAGAAACGCCGTCCAGGCTGTTGGCACAGGGTGCGGCAAAGCCCAGCTTTTCGGCGGTGAACTGACGATCCAGCGGGTAGGTGGTACCGGCCAGAGCGCCGGAGCCCAGCGGGCACTGGGCATCCATGCGGGCGGTGGCATCCTCAAAGCGCTGCAGGTCGCGCAGGAGCATGGAGGCGTAGGCCATCAGCGCATGGCCAAAGGTGATGGGCTGGGCGCGCTGCAGGTGGGTGTAGCCGGGCATGACAGCGGTGGTATTCTCCGCGGCCTTCCTGCAGATGACCTTGATGAGCTCCACGATGTAAGCCTGCAGGGTGTGGCTGTAGTCCCGCAGGGTCAGGCGGATATCCAGCGCCACCTGATCGTTGCGGCTGCGGCCGGTGTGCAGGCGCTTGCCTGCATCGCCGATGCGGGCGGTCAGGGTCTGCTCCACGAAGGTATGCACATCCTCGGCGTTGGGGTCGATCTCCAGCGCACCGCTTGCCAGATCGTCGGCAATGGAGGCCAGCCCGCTGAGGATATCCTCGCAGTCCTTTTCGGAGATGATGCCCTGCTTGGCCAGCATGGCGGCGTGGACCCCGCTGCCGCGCATATCCTGCGCGATCATCCGCTGGTCAAAGCGGATGGAGGAGTTGAAGTCATTGACACGCGAATCGACCGCCTTGGAGAAGCGGCCCTTCCAGAGTTGTTCTGCCATCGTTATTGTCCCTCTATCTCGTAAAGTATCTTTATCTTACGGAAAGCTTTTCCTCCGTACAACCTCTCCGTCATCTTCGCTTTGCTCGATGCCACCTCTCCTAGTAGGAGAGGCCTTGGCATACCATCGCGTTTTCGGGGGTTGGCGCTTCGCTCCTGTTTGCCCTGCGGCAGGCATTGGCTTTGGAGCGTCAGTGATTATTGCGAAAAATAAATCTTCTGCCAAGGGCTCCCCTACTAGGGGAGCTGCCAAGCGCCAGCGAAGGCTGAGAGGTTGTACAGAGACGGGCCTGACCACAAGCATACATTTCCTTTATAAACGGCAAAGCCGCCGCAGGGGAAAACGCTCCTGCGGCGGTGCCGCCGGCAACTATGCCGGTTTTGGAACTCCGTTGTGAAAGTGTAGAAAACACACCGGAGAGAAAGTTGGCTTTGTGTGATCCCGGTGGATCAGCCGCTTAGTCCTCGATCTTCGGCCAGCTCTTGGACAGCTTTGCGCGCTCCTTGATGGACAGGCCGAACAGGTTGATGAAGCCTGCTGCATCTGCCTGGTTGTAATCCTCGTCCTCACCAAAGGAAGCGGTCTGCTCATCGTACAGGGTGAACGGAGAGGTGACACCAGCGTTGATCATGTTGCCCTTGTACAGCTTCAGCTTCACATCGCCAGTCACGGTCTTTGCCAGGCTGTTGGCAAAAGCATCCAGAGCCTCACGCAGCGGGGTGAACCACTGGCCGTTGTAGACGATGTCGGCATACTTCTGTGCCAGCTGCTCCTTGAGGTGTGCGCTCTCCTTGTCCAGGGTGATGGTCTCCAGAACATTGATGGCCTTGTACAGGATGGCACCGCCGGGGGTCTCGTACACGCCGCGGCTCTTCATGCCCACCAGACGGTTCTCCACGATATCCAGCAGGCCGATGCCGTTCTCGCCGCCCAACTTGTTCAGGTACTCCACCAGCTCCACAGCGCCCATCTCCTTGCCGTCCACGGCAGTGGGAACGCCCTTTTCAAAGTGGATGGTCACATAGGTCGGGGTGTCGGGAGCCTGCTCGGGGCTGACACCCAGCTCCAGGAAACCGGGGTGGTTGTACTGGGGCTCGTTGGCGGGGCTCTCCAGATCCAGGCCCTCGTGGCTCAGATGCCACAGGTTCTTGTCCTTGGAGTAGTTGGTCTCGCGGTTGATCTTCAGGGGGATGTGGTGAGCCTCGGCGTAGTCGATCTCCTCGTCACGGCTCTTGATGTCCCACTCACGCCAGGGAGCAATGATGGCCATATCCGGGCACAGGGCCTTGAGGGTCAGCTCAAAACGCACCTGATCGTTGCCCTTGCCGGTGCAGCCGTGGCAGATGGCATCTGCGCCTTCCTTGATGGCGATATCGGCCAGAGCCTTTGCAATGCAGGGGCGTGCAAAGCTGGTGCCCAGCAGGTAGTCCTCGTACTTTGCACCGAACTTCAGGGTGGGGAAGATGTAGTTCTCCACAAAGTCCTTCTTCAGATCCAGAACGTACAGCTTGGAAGCGCCGGTAGCCTTGGCCTTTTCCTCCAGGCCGTCCAGCTCGGTGCCCTGGCCCACGTCACCGGAAACGGCGACGACTTCGCAGTTGTTGTAGTTTTCCTTCAGCCAGGGAATGATGATGGAGGTATCCAGACCACCGGAGTAGGCCAGCACGACTTTTTTGATGTTTTCCTTTTTCATAATAAACGCGCTCCTTTTAATAAAAATACACTTTTGTACCCTGATGCGCACTTTCCCTTCGCATCCTCTGTCTTTGATTCACGGTTGATGCTTTTATTATACACAGCGCGGCTTTTCCGTCAATGCTGAAAACTGCCAAACATGCCGCGCATTTGCAGCAGGATTTGTTACACTTTGTATGTTTATGCAGTATTATTTGTTTATATTCAAATTTTATGCAGTTAAAGTGTATATATGAAATGCAAAAAAGCGCCCCGAAGGACGCTTTCTTTATGCCTGGTATCTTCCCAGGATCTCATCCACCTGTTCCTGTGTCAGCGGATGGGTAGGCTCCGGCTTTTCATTGCCCCTGCGCAGGGGCAGCCACCAGGTGGACAGGCCCAGCCAGCCGAACTTATAGGCAGTGTGGGGCTCACGGCCCACGCAGGTGAAGCCCAGGCGGGCATGGATACGCTCACTGGCGGGGTTGGGGTCTGCCACAAGGGCGTAGACATTCCAGTAACCCATCCCGTCCAGAATATCCAGCAGGGCGCGGTAGAGGGTATCCCCCACACCAAAGCCCCGGGCATCGGGGGCACAGTAGATGGTGCTCTCCACAGCCCAGTCGTAGGCCTCCCGGGGGTGGTAGCGGTGGGCACAGGCATAGCCCAGCAGCTTACCGTCCCCATCCCGGGCCAGCAGCAGAGGGATCAGCGCACGGGTGCTGTCCACCCAGTCCTCATACTCCGGCAGGGAAGAGGGCGTTACCTGAAAGGTGGCGGTATGGTGCAGGACATACCAGTTGTAGATGTCCAGGATCTCCGCCGCATCGGCCCGGGTGGCCAGCGAGAGCCGGGGCAGGTTCTTCTCAGCCCATTCGGCGCACAGGGTTTCCTTCTGCGCCTTGGTCAGCTTTTTCAGGGCTGCTTCCCGGCGCAGGGCGGCAGATTTGTCTGTGCACCGTTCCAGATACGCGAACCGCTGTGCCCCCAGCGCACGGGTGCACTTGGCCCCCTTCCCGCTCTTGTGGGCATGCAGGCGGCTGGCCGGGTCATTTGTCCAGCCCGTGTAGAGTTGGCCGCCTGCGCAGCGCACCATATAGACATAGGCCCGCTCCGTCTTCTCCGCTTCCCCGCTCATATCACAGTCTCCCGTTGTTTTTCAGCACCTGACGGCAGGCGGCCAGCGCCGTCTCCTTGTCCTTTGCGGTGATGAGGAACCGGCTGGCGTGGCAGAAGCTGATGCCCTCGATGCCGCTCTTCTGTTCAATGACCTCCTGCGGCTGGCCTGCCCAGCTCTGGGGGAAGGGCAGCTTCGGCTTTTTGGTCTTGTGGTCGGTCACGCACTGGGCGCTCCACCCGCCGCGCTGGCTGGGGTAGATGACGAAGAGGGCATCGGTCTTGTACAGGCCATTCTTCCAGGGCAGGTAGCAGGGCAGGATCACGATGCCGTCCCGGGAGTTCTTATAGGCCTGCTGCACTTTCTCATCGGCGCGGTTCACGGCGTTCGCGCTCTCGATCTGGTTTTCCAGGATCTGCTTTGCCACAGCCACCGCCTTGAAGAAGCAGGTGTCCTGATCCTCCTTGGAATCCCACACCGGGTTGAAGAAGCCGATGGCATCACACAGACTGTTCTGCTCGCCGGTGTTGTCGTTCAGATCAAGGGGCTGGATAAAGTTTTCATCGATGAGCCGGGCCTGACGCTCCCCCACCAGCCCCGGGCCCAGCACCCGCCACAGCAGGCCGAAGGCCGCATAGGGGATGCCGTTGGCGCGGTACTCGCGGGGCTCCTGATGGTGATCGAACATGCCAAAGCCGATATCGTACACGATGCCGTCGAAATCGTCCGGCACCACAAAGCCGCGGGTGATCCTGATGTCCGGCCGGATGATCTGCAGCAGCGCCGTTGCAAATACGTCGTCCGCATGGAACTTGCCGGCGTGGGTGAAGCCATTTGCAGGAATTTTCATAACAGCAATACCTCGTTCTCTTTCTTTGGGAACAGTATATCACATTCTGAAGCAGGGGACAAATTTTTGTGCACAACAAAGACCCGCCGGGCAGCATACGCCACACAGCGGGTCTGAAAGGAGGAAGTGCCGTTTCAGGGCACCCTATGAGAAACGTGTGTTTACAGGACGATTGGCTTATCCGGATCAGGTTCCAGGCTTTCACCGTTGGATTCGATCACGCGGCGGTACCATTCGTAGCTCTTTTTCTTGTAACGTTCCAGCGTACCGGAGCCGTCGCTGTTCAGGTCCACATAGATCATACCGTAGCGCTTTTTGATCTCCGCCGTGGAGCAGGAGATCAGGTCAATGCAGCCCCAGCTGGTATAGCCCATCACGTCCACGCCGTCGTGCAGCGCTTCGCTGACCTGCACCAGGTGGTCGTTCATGTAGCGGATGCGGTAATCATCCTCCACCGTAAAGCTACCGTGGCCGTCCGGCACCAGGGTGTCGTTGGCACCCAGGCCGTTTTCGGCAATGAACAGGGGCTTGTGGTAGCGGCTGTACAGCCGGTTCAGGGTGTAGCGCAGGCCCTTAGGGTCGATCTGCCAGCCCCACTCGCTGACCTTGGAATACGGATTGCGCTTGAGGGTGGGGACCATATTGCTGCCGGTGGGCTCGCCCAGCGAGTGGTCAGCGGCGGCGCAGTTGCTGGAATAGTAGCTAAACGAAACAAAGTCCACAGTGTGGGTCAGGGCTTCGCGGTCCTCATCGCTGATCTCCAGTTGCACGCCCTTTTCCTCAAACACGCGCTTGGCGTAGTAGGGATAGGCACCCAGGGCCTGCACGTCCGAGAACAGGTACACCTCGTTGTCCAGCTCCATCACCTCGATGATGTCATCGGGGTTCGGGGTGAGCGGGTAGATGGTAACGGCCAGGATCATGCTGCCCACCTTGTACTCCGGGTCGATGCTGTGGGCCAGCTGCACAGCCTTGGCGCTGGCCACCAGCTCGTAGTGGATGGCCTGATACAGCTGCTGGTTGCTCAGCTGGGCCTTGGGGGTCAGGATGGCACCGCTGACAAAGGGCTGGTGCAAAATGGAGTTGATCTCGTTGAACGTGATCCAGTACTTCACCTTGCCCTTGTACCGCTCAAACAGGACCTGGCAGTATTTCAGGTACAGGTCGATCATGATGCGGTTGCTCCAGCCGTTGTACTTGCGGGCCAGGGCCAGGGGCGTTTCGTAGTGGGAAATGGTGATGAGCGGCTCGATGCCGTACTTGTGGCACTCGTCAATGACATCATCGTAGAACTTCAGGCCCGCCTCGTTGGGCTGTGCTTCCTCGCCGGTGGGGAAAATGCGGCTCCACGCAATGGAAAAGCGGTAGACCTTGAACCCCATGCCCGCAAAGAGCTTGATGTCCTCTTTGTAGCGGTGGTAGTAATCAATGCCTTTCAGCTTGAGGTTGTCGGGGGTCGGCTCCTCGGTGATGACCTTGAAGCCCTTGGGCAGCACATCCTGGATGGACAGGCCCTTGCCATCTTCCAGATAGGCACCCTCGCACTGATTTGCGGCCGTTGCGCCGCCCCAGAGGAAATTTCTCGGGAAATACATACAGGTTCCTCCCTAATGTTGAATGTTGCAGCGTCCGGGGATCAGTTCTTTTTCTCGTCACGGAACAGGACGAACGAGACGATAAAGGCCACCACAAAGGCAATGGCTGCACCGGCGCAGGCATAGTAGAAGTTGGACATGGGGGTATCCAGGCCAATGTAGCTGGGCAGGGTCAGCAGACCGGGAGAGCCGCCGGAGTAGTTCTTGGTATTCATCAGGCCCATAAAGAAGCCACCCACGCCGCCGCCAGCCATGGCTGCGATCATGTTGGTGCGGATCTTCATGGTAACGCCGAACAGGACCGGCTCGGTGATGCCGCAGACGGCAGTGATACCGGTGGCGGAGGTCAGCTGCTTGAGTTCGGGGTCCTTGGTCTTGATGGAAACGGCCAGAGCAGCAGCGCCCTGTGCCACGTTGGAGGCCAGCTGACCCGGATAGATGATGGTATCAAAGCCGATGGTCATACGGTTGTTGATGCCAATGGGGGTCAGGGCGTGGTGGGTACCTGTCATGACCAGGAACGGCAGGAACACGCCGACGATGGTGGGCACCAGCCAGGGTGCCAGGGTGCTCAGGCCATTGATCACAGCGGCCAGGGCGTTGGAGACCACATAGCCCACCGGGCCCAGCACACACAGGGTGGCAATGCCGCAGATGAACATGGTCAGCAGCGGAGCGGTAAAGAAGCGGATGGCTTTGGGGGAGATGCGGGTAGCCCAGGGCTCCACCTTGGACATCAGCAGCACGCCCAGGATGATGGGGATCACGGACGAAGAATAGGAGGCGTTATAGATGGGCAGCATGAAGATGGTGATGGCCTCGCCGCTTTCCTTGGAAGCAGCCACCAGGTTCACAAAGCTGGGGTGGATCAGGATGCCACCCAGCATCATGGCCAGGTAGGGGTTGCAGCCCAGCTTTTTCGCCGCCGAGTTAGCCAGCAGGATGGGCAGGAAATAGAACGTGGCATCGCCCATGAAGTTGATGACCTGGTAGGTGCTGGACGTATTGCTGACCAGCTTGAACGCCACCAGGATGGCCAGCACGGCCTTGATCATGCCTGCTGCGGTCAGCGGGGGCAGGATGGGGGTAAAGATGCCGGTCAGGGTGTCGATGACGCGGTCGTACCACTTGCCCTTGGGGGCGGGGGCTGCGGCGGCAGGGGCGGTGCCCAGCATCCCGCTGAGCTTCTCGTACACCTGCGTGACCTCAGCACCAATGATCACCTGATACTGGCCGTTTGCCTGGGCAACGCCCACAACACCGGCCAGGCCCTTGATGGCATCGGTATCGGCTTTGGATTCGTCTTTCAGGTTAAAGCGCAGACGGGTGGCACAATGGGTGGCGTTGCTCACATTCTCGGCACCACCCACCAGGCTGAGGATCTGTTTTGCCAATGCGCCGTAATCTTCTTTTTTTGCCATTTGCAATTCCTCCATGATGGTTTGATCCGGGGTGATCCGGAGCCTGCTGCGCAGAAGCTCTGCGTCAGCCACACCGGGCAGCCCGCGGATCGCGTTGAGGTCGATCACACTGCGATCCTTTACGGTCACGGACAGATAGCCGCTGCGGAAATCACACAGGCCTATATTTTCTTTTCCGCCGGCCGGAGCAGCCAGCTGCTCCAGGAACTGTTCACGATCCATGGCAGAGGACCTCCCTCTCGGTCAATATCTTCTGAACCGCCCAACGCGCGCCATTGGGTGGATTCATGCAAAAAGGTGGGCAAGGTCGCGGGGCTGGTTCAGGCCTCATGCTTCTCCTGCAAACGGCTGATGTGCAGCATAAGGTATACGATCTCCTCATCGTTGCACTGCCAATTCCAAGTGGCCTGGAAATAGTCCGCAATAGCGCGGGCACATTGATACACCTGCGGATAGTCCCGCCGCATCTGGGCCAGCATCCCGCTGATCCGCTCCTCCACCTGCCTGCCGGAGGCAAGCCGCTGGACGAGGTAGCGCAGATGCATAGAAAACCGGGAATACGAAAAGCTCTCTTTGTTGAGCGTAATATCCAGCTGTTTCTCCACGATGCCGTCCACGTCCGAAAGGGCCTTGAGCGTCAGCATCATGGAGTGCATATCGCCCGCTTCCGCCTCGGCGTTGATGAGGTGGAGGGCAATGTTCACCACCTCGCTGTCTGGCAGCTTCAGCCCGGCTTCCCGCGCCAGCAGCTCCCGTGCCTGTTTGGCCAGCTCTGTCTCCTTGGGGTACAGGTGGCGCACATCGTAAGCCAGCGGGGTCGAGATCTCGATGCCCTTGCGCAGCCGCTCCGCCGCAAAGTTCAGGTGGTCGGCCAGGGTAAAGGGCAGGTTTGGGTTCAGCGCACAGTCCAGCTCGATCTCGGCCCGCTCCGCGATCTCGGCGCAGGCCAGCACCAGCGGGCGGGGCAGATCGGCCGCCATGCCAAAATATTGGGGGTTCACGTCGTAAAACGTTCGCTCGATGCGGGAAAGATCCGTCAGCTCGTAAGGCATTTTGGGGAACCCAACCCCCCGGCCCAGCACCACCAGCTCCTTGCCGTTTCCGTCCAGTGCCAGGGCGGCATTGTTGTTGATCTGTCGGATGATTTTCATACCGTTCTACTCTCCCTGCATCGAATTTTCGGACAAAAAGAAAAACCCCGAATGCAGCAGCTCACACTACTCCCCTTGTTTTAGAAAGGGAATTCGATGCAAGTAGCGCCTCCGAGGAGTAACGTCTTGTTTTTACGCATTTATGATACCAAAGCTTCTTTTCCGTGTCTATTCGCACGATGGCCAAAAAAATGCACCGATTTTTGTGCACCGTGGAAAAACAGGGCCGCAAAAAAAACGCCGGGCAGGTGTTTTCCTGCACGGCGGCTTTGGGTTCAAATCAAATTTTCAGGCGCTCACTTTTTCCGGCTGCGCGTCTTGGTCACGGCCTTGGTCGTGGTCTTGGTCACAGCCGTGGTGGGCTTCACGGCGGGGGAGAGGTTCGGCTTTTCGGTGAGGGCGGTGGTGGTGGGCTCGCCCAGTGCCAGCACCTCGGCCAGCTCCTTCTGCACCTTGGCGTTGACAGGGTCGTTCACAGCCAGCACATCGGAGTAGAACTGCTCCATCTCTTCGCGGGTGGAGAAGGTTGCAACGTACATCTGGTTGCCCATGGCACCGGACAGAGCCTCGGGGATGCGGTCCACCATCCGCATATTCTTCTGGTACTTCTGCATGATCTGCTCATGGCTATACACAAAGTTCTTGCCATCGCGGCGGCCTGCAAAGGGACAGTAGTAGTGCTCGCCCACCGGCATATCCGTGCCGCCGAAGGCGATCATATCCGCCCAGATCTTGTACACGTTGGTGGAGCGGGCAAAGTTGATCATATCCGGGGTAAAGCCGCCGCAGGGGCGCATATTGACCTCCAGCGCCACGAGCTGGCCCTTTTTGCCCATGCTGGCCTGATCCTCGGTCATGCGGAAGAACTCAAAATGGACGAACCGGCTCTTCACGCCAAAGCTCTTGACGGCGGCACGTCCGGCGGCGCGGGTATCCTCGGGCAGATCCTTGATGATATAGTAGATGGAGTTATCGTTGTCGTTGACGATGTCCATGATGGACATCGGGCTGACGTTGCCCGCCTCAAAGATGGGGTTGCCGCTGCCGTCGATGATGGCATCATAGCTGTTGACCTCGGCATGGACGAACTCCTCCATGATGTAGGCGAGGTCGGGGTGATAGGTGCTCTTGTAGAGCAGGAAGCGCTTCAGCTCCTCATCGCTGGACAGCTTATGGGTATCGGAGGCACCCACACCGTTGTCCGGCTTGACCACCACCGGATAGCCCACCTCGTCGATGAACTTCCTGCAGCTTTCCAGGTCGTCCACCATGTGGTAACGTGCGGTGGCGATGCCGGCCTTCTGGTAATACTCCTTCATCTTGCTCTTGTACTTGATGCGGGGCATATCCTCGGTCTGGAAGCCGGACTTGATGTTGAAGTCCGTGCGCAGGGCCGCATCCCGCTCCAGCCAGTACTCGTTGTTGGATTCCAGCCAGTCGATGCGGCCATATTTGAAGGCGAAGAACGCCACCGCCCGGTAGACCTCGTCATAATTCTCCAGACTGCCGACCTTATAGTATTCGTTCAGGCTGTCCTTCAGCTCCGGCTTCAGCTCATCATAGGGCTGGTCACCGATGCCCAGCACGTTCATGCCGTTATTTTTCAGCTCCCGGCAGAACTGCCAGTAGTTGGTGGGGAAATTGGGGGAGATAAAGATAAAGTTCTGCATAGCTTAATGATTCCTCTTTTATCCAAGAATATAAGGCATATAATACACGACCTGCTGATACCACCAATCCCAGTCGTGCTTGACATCATAGCCCCACAGGTCCACCCAGACAGGGATGCCTTTCTGCTCAAAGATCTGCTTGAGCTGCCGGGTGGTATCGGGCTGCTCCCAAGCGCCCTGACCGCAGCAGATGACCGCCTTCCTGCTGCGGTAGAGGTCCATATAGGGGTGATCGGTGGGGAAGTTGGCCATATAGTCCACGGGGGAGTTCTGGTAGACCACCTCGTCCATGTAATCGCCAAAACCGTATTTTGCGGTGTAGATGCCGCTGAGGGCCAGACAACCATCGAAAAGATAGGGGAACCGCAGGTAGAGGTTGACGGCATGGGTCGCGCCCAGGCTGCAGCCAAAGGCGATCACGCCGGGGAGGCTGTTCCAGCCGTTGCGCTCCTTGGCAATATACTGGATCTTGGGCACGACTTCCTCCACGATGTAGCGGATCCACTGCTCATAGCGGCGGATCCGCCAGTAGGGGTCGCCGTTGGTGTCGGACCAGGTCTCCTGATCGATGGTGTCGATGGAGATGACCATGATCTGCCCGGATTCGATCCACGGAGCCAGCGTACCGGCCATGTGGAAGTCCTCAAAGTCGAAGAAACGGCCATCCTGACAGGGGATAAAGAGCATGGGGCGGCCTGCGTGGCCGTAGACCTTGCACTCCATCTCCCGGCCCAGTGCGGGGCTGTAATCCTTGAAGTATTGTGTTTCCATCTGGTTTCCCTCCTCTATAAAAAACCTCTCAGGCGCTCCGCGCCTCTCTTACCAGGAGAGGTGGCATCCCGAAGGGATGACGGAGAGGTTCAGTCCAACTCGTACATCAAAGTATGGAACACGAACGGCAGCTGCTTTTCCCAGCTGGCTTCGCTGTGGGTGCCGCCGGGCACCAGGCGGCTGGTCAGGTGGATGCCCCGGACCATGATCTTGCTGCACATCTCGGCAAATTCCCTGCGCATTCCCTCGTGGCTGCCCATCTCCTGGGAACCGTAGTCCATGTAGAGCACCGTGCCGGGCTCCAGCTTTGCGCGGCCCACCAGACCGCTGAGCTTTTCAGGAGACACCCAGATCGACGGCGACAGGGCTGCCGCGCGGCTGAAGGTATCGTTATACTGCAGCAGGGCGTACAGGCTCATCAGGCCGCCCATGGAGCTGCCGCCAATAAACGTGTGCTCCCGGTCCGGCAGGGTGCGGAAATTGTGGTCAATGAAGGGCTTGAACCGGTGGATGAACCAGCTCATGGTCGCCTGCCCCTTGCCGTCAAAGTGGCCATAGGTCGGGTCATCGAAGCGGTAGGGCGAATACTCCACAAGGCGCTCGTTGTTGGGGCCTGCATTGCACTCCACTGCCGCCACGATGAGCGGGGTATCGGTGTAGTCCAGATAATCCGCCACGCCCCAGCTCTTGCCGTAGGTGGCATCCGCATCAAAGAACACATTCTGGCCGTCGAACATATACAGCACCGGATACCGGCGCTCTGGGTCGGCTTCGTACATGGTGGGCAGGTAGACATACACCCGGCGCTGCTCCACACCGTTCACCGCAGGATAGCTGACGCTCCATTTTTTGACCATATTCCAGTTCCCTCTCGTTTCTGTTTTTCTGCACATAGTCTAGCACTGTGCAGGCGGAAAAGCAATCGGGGAACAAAACCTCTCCGTCAATGCTTCGCATTGCCACCTCTCCTAGCAGGAGAGGCAAGAAAACGGTATCGTAAACTTGGCTTCCCTAACTAGGGGAGCTGCCGCCGTAGGCGGCTGAGAGGTTCTATGATACGGCAAACGCCGCCCGGCGGCATTCCCACCCGGCGGCGTTTGCAAAGATTCTGAACAGAGAGAAGCGCGGGAAGGATCAATACTTCTTCTCAACCGGAACGATCCAGCCCTTGGTATCGGGGATCTTGCCCCACTGCATCCCGGTCATGGTATCGTACAGCTTCTGGGTCACAGGGCCGATCTTGCCATCGCCAATGTAGGCGTGCTCGCCCTTCCAGACCAGCTCCTTGACAGGGGAGACGACTGCGGCGGTACCAGTGCCGAAGACCTCTTCCAGCTTGCCCTCACGGGCGGCCTGCATGATGTCCGCAATGGCCAGCTTGCCCTCGATGACATCATAGCCCCAATCCTTCAGCAGCTCGATGCAGCTGCGGCGGGTAACGCCGGGCAGAACGGTGCCGACGGTTGCAGCGGTGTAGACCTTGCCGTCGATCTTGAACATGATGTTCATGCTGCCGACTTCCTCGACGTACTTCTTCTCCACGCCGTCCAGCCACAGCACCTGTGCGTAGCCCTGCTCCTCGGCCAGCTCACCGGCCTTGATGGAAGCAGCGTAGTTGCCGCCGCACTTGGTGAAACCGGTCAGGCCGGGAGCGGCACGGATGTATTCATCCTCAACGTAGATGCGGACGGGGTTGATGCCCTCGGCGTAGTAAGCGCCGGAGGGAGCACAGATGATGCAGAAGATATAGTGCTTGGAAGCGTGCACGCCCAGACCCACATCGTTTGCAAAAACAAAGGGACGGATGTACAGGGAAGCACCATCGGTGTGGGGCACCCAGTCGCGCTCCACATCCACCAGAGCCTCAACAGCCTGCACAAAATCCTCCTCTGGGATCTTGGGGATGCACAGACGGTCGGCGGAATCCTGGAAACGCTTTGCATTGCACTCGGGGCGGAACAGCTGAATGGTGTCATCCGCGGTGCGGTAAGCCTTCATGCCCTCAAAGATCTCCTGCGCATAGTGGAACACCACCGTGGCCGGGTCCAGCGGGAAGGGTGCATAGGGGACGATGCGGGCATCGTGCCAGCCCTCGCCCTCGGTATAATCCATCACAAACATGTGGTCGGTAAATTTCTTGCCGAAGCCCAGCTTGGTCTCGTCCTGGGGCTTCTCCTTGGGAGAAGTGGTACGAGTGATCTTGATATCCAACATGATATATTTCCCTCTTTTCTGATCTCACACAGCAGATTTTGCGCGGCACGCGCCCGCACCTGAAATGCCGAATGTTGTTTTCTATTATAGTAGCATGAGCCGGATTTGCAAGGAAACGCAAAATCTTTCATGTTTGGGGGCTGTAAGTTGTCGCAAATTGTGATAAAATGAAACCATAAGCCCTCTCAGTCAACGCCGATGGCGTTGCCAGCTCCCCCAAAGGGGGAGCCCATTGCGGCTTTTAGATTTTGGTTTTGCGAAAACCTTTCCCAAGAGGTGGCATTGCGAAGCAATGACGGAGAGGGTTATAATAAAAGGAGTTCTACCATGATCAACGGCGTGATTTTTGATATGGACGGCCTGATGTTCGACACCGAGCGGATGTGGGCCACTTTCTGGGAACCGGCGCTGGCGGCGCTGGGTCTGGAGTACAAGGAAGGCCTTGCCGAGGCTGAACGCGGCACGGCTGGCGAAACTTCCCGTAACATCGTACGGCAGTTCTACGGAGAGGACTGCGATGCCAACGCCATCATCGACAGCCTGCACCGGGTGGCCGATGAGGAGTTCCAGAAACCGGTGCCCAAAAAGCCGGGGCTGGACGAGCTGCTGGCCTGGCTGGATGCCAACCACATCCCTATGGCAGTGGCCTCCTCCAGCCGGGTCCATGTCATCGAGGGCAACCTGAACAACTGGGGGCTGACCCACTACTTCAAGGCGCTGGTATCCGGCCAGCAGGTCAAACACTCCAAGCCCGACCCGGAGATCTTCCTGCTGGCGGCGGAAAAGCTGGGCACCGCCCCCGCCCACACGCTGGTGCTGGAGGACAGCTACAACGGTGTCCGCGCCGGTGCCGCCGGCGGCTTTGTCACCGTCATGGTGCCAGATCTGCTCCCCGCCGACGATGAGATGCGCGGCCTGTATACCATGGAATGCACCAGCCTGAACGAGGTGCTGGCCAAGCTGAAAACGGGAGAACTGTAATTCAGGGAAGACCTTCTCTGCTGTATTGGCAGGGAAGGTTTTTTGTGATTTTGCCACAAAATCCGACATCGTTTTCGTAAAAATAACAAATTTGAATTTTGTAGTTGACACATACATGGGGGGGGGGGTATTATATGGTAAATGGAGCACATTCTGGGGTACTCCGAACACACGATGGAGGTATCAACTATGAGACTTTTCAAAAAAGCAGCTGTCTGCCTGCTCGCAGCAGCCATGGCCGTTTCGATGCTGACCGCCTGCGGCGATGACGGGCCGTCCAACCCCGGCAATGGCGGCAATGGCGGTTCTACTGGCGGCGGCAACACATCCACCAGCACCCCTGCAAAGCCGGACGAGGGTAACTCCGGGAACACTTCTGGTGGTTCTGAAGAGAATGGCACCACTACGCTTCCGACCAATTGGAATGCATCAAAAACAAAAGCGCTCTTCAATAAAAAGGGAATCACGGATACCAATATTTACGTAAGCGGTACATTAAATGTGGTAAACGGAAAGACAAACCAGGTAACGAAGACAGCACAGGTTGTATATGCAGCAAAAGGCGATAAAGTTTTTTTGAGTTTTTCGGACGATGGCGGAACCGAAAGAATCTATAAGAACGAAAAAGACGAATATTTTGCCAACGCCGGAAACGGATGGTATCAGTGTACGACATCTGATGTTATCCAAAATGCCAAGTCCGAGATAGCCATTCTTCAGGTGTTATATAAGGTACCGAGCAATCCGTACAAGTTTGAGGCTCAAAGTGAAAATGAATACTACGGCGAAGCAGTAATGACAAAGTGGCGAACTGGTGCAGATGTCGCTTATGTATATCTTTATACTTCTGACAATCAGTTGACTGCCATCAGTTGTGCTGTTAATTCAGGAAATAATGTACATTATATGACCTGCCCCATTGTTCTTTCTGCAAATCCGAACAACAATCTTTTCCCCAACTTGTAATAATATTCTTTATCTCACAATTACCACAGTCAGAAAAAACACATAAAAACTCCCGGAACACAGAAAATCACCCCGTGTTCCGGGGTTTTATTGTCTCCTGTGTTATGTTATAATAAAAGAAAAGAAAAAAGGAGACATTCCCCATGAAGATTGCAATCCCTTATGAAAACGGTATGGTATTCCAGCACTTCGGCCACACGGCAGAGTTCAAGTTCTACGAGGTCGAAAACGGACAGGTGACGGCCAGCGAGGTCGTTTCCACCAACGGGCAGGGCCACGGCGCACTGGTGGGCTTTCTGGCCCAGCACAATGCCAATGTGGTGTTCTGCGGCGGCATCGGCCCCGGGGCACAGAACGCCCTTGCACAGGCAGGCATCCAGCTGTTCGGCGGGATCAGCGGCCCGGCAGAAGCGGCAGTTGCGGACTATCTGGCCGGAAAGCTCCGCTTTGACCCCAACGCCCATTGCGACCACCACGACCACGGCGAGGGCCACCATTGCGGTGAGCATCATTGCGGCGGGCACTCCTGCGGCCAGTAACCCATAACATCACAAAACCCCGGAGCGATGCATCACAGCAAACGCTCCGGGGTCATTTTATGCCTTAGAAGAACCGGCAGAAGCCAGGACAGTACCGTGAGCGCCCGGCCTCATCTTTTATTGGGACACAAAAGAGATGCTCTCGGTCTGCTTCGATTCGGCCGGGCGGGGCGGGTCTGCCTTGGTCAGCATCTGCTGGAATTTCCGCGCCGCCGTGTTCAACGGGCGGTGGCGGTCGTAAACAAGGCAGATCGAACGGGTCGGGATGATCTCCTGCAGGTGGAGCTGCACCAGCTCGCCCCGCTCCAGAGCTTCCTTCGCCATGGGTTCCGGCACAAAGGCAAGCCCCAGCTCGCTTTTGACCAGCGTGAGCATCTGGTCGGTAGTGGCGGCTTCCGTATCCGGCTTGAGGACCGCGCCATGATCCAGGAAGAACTGCCGGTACAGGCTGCGGGTCACGCTCTCGTCGCTGAGGGAGATGAGGGGATAGCTGCGCAGCTCTTTCAGGGTCAGGCTCTGACTTGCCAGCGCGGTGAAGGTCCTGCCGCCCACCAGCACCTCGTAAAACGGCTTCAGCTCCACCATTTTCA
>ENA-UOJH01001186-UOJH01001186.1-human-gut-metagenome-genome-assembly--contig:-C148-NODE-1186-length-20239-cov-9.479637_pt1 | contig 20239 bp, 20 predicted proteins | sample MGYA00242345_ERZ723892 | MGnify/ENA metagenome assembly ERZ723892 | reverse complement strand
TAGCTGAATTTCTTTTGTTTTTTATTGATAGGAGGGTAGGTTTGTCTCCTCTCATGATAAAATTCACGAGTCTCCGCCGCACCATAGTGATGAAATTCAATTATTACGGTCATTCCGCATTCACTCTTTCCGATGATGTGACGACTATCCTGTTTGATCCGTTCATTACGGAAAATCCTTGGACCCAGGTCTGTCCGACAGACATCCACTGCCAGTACCTTATCGTCACGCACTGTCACGGCGACCATTATGGCGATACGGAAGCTATTGCCAAAGCTAATGACGCTACGGTCATCAGCACGGCCGAAGTCGCCGGCAAAGCGGCCGCAGCAGACTGCAAAGCCCATGCCATGCATGTCGGCGGCAGTGCAGATTTCCCGTTTGGCAAAGTGCGCTTGACACCGGCTTTCCACGGTTCGGGCATTGCCGGAGGGCTGGCATGCGGCGTCATCGTCGAATTCGGCGGCAAACGTATTTATTTCGCCGGCGATACGGGCCTCTTCTCGGACATGAAAATCCTCGACCGTTTCGGGCCGATTGACTGCGCCATCCTGCCGATTGGCGATAACTTCACCATGGGCATCGACGACGCAGCCCTGGCGGCCCTTTGGATCCAGCCGCGCTTCGTCATCCCTGTCCACTACAAGACTTGGCCTATTGTCGAAGCAGACCCGCAGGAATACAAGAAGCTCACGGAAACGAAATACAACATCCCCGTCCAGGTCGTCGACCCGGGGACAATGTATGAATTCTAATCATGATCCTTCCTGATTTCTACGACCGCTTCCAGTGCAAAGCCGGCTCCTGTCAGCATACATGCTGCCGGGGTTGGGACATCGACATCGACGACGTAACGGCCGACATTTACCAGCACCTCGATGGGCCTTTAGGCGAGGCAATCCGCCAACACATCGCCGAAGGGCCCGAAGGCTGGCATTTCTGCCTCACTGCCGACGGGAACTGTCCCTTCCTGCGGCCCGATGGCTTATGCTATCTCATCCGTAAAGGCGGCGACGACATACTTTGCGATATCTGCGCCCTCCATCCGCGGTTCTTCCAAGTCATTACCGACAAGAGCGGTCAGGACAGGGAACTCGGCGGTGTCGGCCTCTGCTGTGAAGCCGCTGCCGGGCTCTTACTGAACAGCCCTTCTCCCCTCACCTTCTATGATGATGAAACGGGCCAGTCCCTGGGGACGCTGGCACAGCTCCTGGATGGACTGGGCTATCCGCAGCCCTCGGCAGGCCTCCTATATCAGCCTGCTACGACAAAAGAAGACTATGAACGACTTTTAGCCGTCTTGTCCCACACGGAACCGATTGATGATGCCTGGACGGTTTTATTGGATACCATGCAGGCCCGGATTGCCTCCATGGAAACAATCACATCTCCGGAGCCGGAACGGGCCAAGCTGTATCAGCGCGTATACGACTACCTCTTTTACCGGCAGCTCGAATCCTTTGCGGATGTCCCTGCTGACGTCCTCGCCACCTATGCCAAAAACAATACGGACTTCATAGGCCTAGCAGCTGCCATAATGGGCGACTTGCCCGAAGCCGTACGCCGCTGGTCGGAACAAATCGAATATGATACGGACAACGTGACCCTTCTCAAGGAAGCGGCAGCAGCTGGAGAATTTTGACTTTTCCGGCATTTCGTGACAGCCATGGCCACTTTGCCCGTCCTATCGAAATAGGCGCGTCTTTCGTGCTACACTAGAGAAAAATCCCTGATTCATCAAAGGAGGTCTTTCTCTTGATCATAGCCGAAGACGCGCCTATTCGCGTACTCATTCGCAACCATTTAGATTTCAAAGGCAAAGTCAGCCGCAGACGCTACCTGCACTTCCGCCTGTTCAGCATCTTACCCATCTGCCTCATCATCTGGCTCCAGCGTCTGGCCTCTCAGGGCGGCCCGGCAGCCTTGGAATACACCATCGCCTCGTGCCTCATCGCCGTTCTCCTCATCCCCGTCGACTTTTCCTACATGATACGCCGTTACCACGACCTGGGAAAATCCGGCTGGTACTGTATCATCAACGTCCTGGCCCGCAACATCTGGTTCGCCGCCTTGGCCGTCGAAATCTTCCTCTGCTGGAAAGAGAAAATTGAATAAGAGCCTGACGGCCTGCCGGTCGCATTCGTAAGGGGCGACCACGTGGGGCGCTTGTCGTGAATCCTGTACATACCCAGGATTTATAACAGGTGGCTCATAAAAGCCTGCCATTGTATCAGAATAGGCTGTGGCCGAATATCGCTAGCGGGCTCGCCACGTGCGAGCCCCTACGATGCTGGGTAGAATAATACCCGTTCAAACAGCCGTAAAAAAAGGAGTTGCCGCGATGCGACAGCTCTTTTTTTTACGGCTGTGGAATATGTTGGGCCAAGTCTTTGGTCATTTCTATGTGTTCAAAGTATTTATGGGTTTTCCACAGAAGCGCACTGAAGGCGCTGAAGGTCAGGCGGAGCCGGAAGTGTTTGAAGCTTATAGGGCCTTCAAACATGGGGACGCGGTCCAAGTCGTATGGATCGTCCCAAGGGAAGTCGCGGCCTGTATCTACGGTAAAGGCGTAGCGATAGCCAGCGCCTTTTGTTTCTTCCATGACCATATCATTATATTTGCCTTCTGGGAAGGCGATGAAGTGACAAGGCTTGCCAGTCATCTTTTCGATGATGTCCTTAGAGTCTTGCAGTTCGTGACGCACTCCAGCCCGGTCGAAGCTGGTCAGCGGCTTATGGCTGATGGTATGGGAACCAAATTCCATGCCGTCAGCAGCCATTTCCTTGACTTGATCCCAAGTCAGGTAGCCCGGCGTGTCCATGAGGTTGATGATCAGGAAGATCGTGCCGCGCATGTTGTATTTCTTCAGGATAGGATAGGCATTTTCATAATTGTCGACGTAGCCGTCATCAAAGGTGATGAGGATCGGACGATCTGGTAAATCGCCTTCGCCGCGCATGTAGGCATCGAATTGTTCCAAGGTAATGGAATGGTAGTCGTTGTCGTGCAGATATTTCATCTGTTCGTCAAAATTGGCTGGCTTCATGGTCAGCACCGTGTTGAATTTATTATTGACTTGGTGATAATTCAGAACGGGGACGCCTGTGAGATGATAGTTCGTCGACCCGAAATACCAAAAAGCAAAGACACCGATGAGTAGGACCAGGACGGTGAGGATGACGCCGATGATCCACGAGCATATTTTTTTCACCATAAGACTTCCTTTATTTTGTTACGTTCTTCAAGGTCTTGACAAAATGGTTCTCAGTCAGCCATTTTTTATCGCCTTTTTCCAGAGCTTCTTTCAGCTCTTTGATACAGATATTTTCCATATGGATTGTTTCGATAGTCGTCGTCATGTATTTCGTTTCTTCATACATGTAATCGTCCAGTTCCTGTTTGACCAGGACATCTTTGAGTTCAAAGAGTAGGTCTTCCGATTCTTGCTGGATAGCCAGCAATCCTTCCCAATGATTGTATTCTTCTTCAGTCAGTACGAATTCACCGTACATATCCGTCACCAGTTGTTCCTGAGAACAGAGAATCTGTTTAGCATAATCTACTCCCGTAGAGCGGTCATAGACGTGGAGTTCACGGTTTTCTCCATTTACATTGACGCGCATAGCGTACACCTCCGCTGAGTTTAATCAAAGTACATACAACTTCTATTATACAGGATTTTGAGAAGACGTAAAGTACTTTTTTGGCATAAAAAAGGACTTGCCGTGTGATGGCAAGTCCTTTTTACGTTCGTCGTAGGTCGTTCATCTTCATCGTTGGTCGTAAAGAGTTAAAAAATGGCGCCTCTTTTCAATGAACGATGAACAGAAGGTAAAACTAAAAAAATAAAAGAACCGTGCATAATGACCTAAGCCCTTATGCACGGTTTTTCCCATACAAACTAATTATGCTTCTACAGGGTATACGCTAACTTTGCGGTTGTATTTACCAGCGCGTTCGAAAGCAACTTTGCCTGCAGCCGTTGCGAACAAGGTATCGTCTTTGCCGATGCCTACGTTCATGCCCGGATGGAAGTGCGTACCACGCTGGCGAACGATGATGTTGCCGGCTTTAACGATGACGCCGTCATGGCATTTTACACCAAGGCGTTTCGATTCGCTATCACGGCCGTTACGCGTGGAGCCTGTCCCTTTTTTATGAGCGAAAAGCTGTAAGTTGAAATTGAACATTCCGTCCACCTCCTGACGTCTATGAGTCGAGTACAACGTATTCTCCATACTGTCGTACAATTTGTTCCAAACCTGCTACCATAGTCCCTAAGATAATCTGCGAAGCTTCGCAGGGCTTTGGGACCTGGACGGACAAGAAGCCATCGTTTACTTCATACGGTACGTCTTGCGAAGCGTACTGTATGAGACCCAACAAGGCTGTCTGCGACAAGGCCGAAACGGCGGCGCAGACGATATCGCTGCCGGCTTCGTCATAATCGGCATGGCCGTTTATGGTAAAACCTGTGTAGCGATGTCTCTTATCGCAATGCATCGTAATGGTAATCATTAGCCTTCAATCTTTTCGATTGCAACTTTCGTGAACGGCTGACGATGGCCCTGACGACGACGGTAGTTGGATTTTGCTTTGTATTTGAAAACGAGGACTTTCTTTTCTTTGCCCTGAGCCAATACTTTTGCAGTAACTTTAGCGCCTTCAACAACGGGAGTACCTACTTTAACATCACCGTCGTTAACGACTGCCAATACCTGGTCGAATACTACGTTGGAATCAACATCGGCATTCAGTTTTTCGACGAAAATGTTGTCGCCTTCCTGGACACGATACTGTTTTCCACCTGTTTTGATAATAGCGTACATGAGTGACACCTCCTCATCAATATACTCGCTGAATACGGCGTCCCTTGCGGGAACTTGCGAGCCTCTCCACGCGGCTTATCCATAGCCACTTATGCTACGACTCTCTTAATATACCATGAAATGGAGTTGATGTCAAGTTTTTTTGTGGTTAGTTGTTCGTAAAGGCCCGCCATTATATCAGGATGGGTTGTGATTGAATCTCGCTAGCGGGCTCGCCACGTGCGAGCCCCTACGCAAAAAAGCTGCCGCATTATGCATTGGCTTAATGCGACAGCTTTTTTACTACAAACTATTTTTAATTCCCGTTATGGTTGAAGTAGTCGGCCAGGCCTTTGACGATGCTTTCGGCGAAGTTCTGCTGCTGAGCATCGGAGTTGAGGGCATTTTCTTCACTGGGATTGGAGATGAAGCCTAATTCCAGCAAGGTAGCCGGCATATTGGTATGCAAGAGGACGTAGAAGTTGGCCGTCTTGACACCGCGATCGGCGAAATTCGTCGCCTTCATGTTCTGAAGGTGGATGTAGTTGGCCAAACCGTAGTCATAAGGCGTCTTGCTGTTGTAGTAAGCAGTGACACCACCGGCCGACGGGGAATCAAAGGAATCAATGTGGATGCAGACGAAGACGTCGGCTTTAGCCGCATTGGCGATATTGCAGCGGGCCTGCAGTTCTTCGACGGCGCCGTCATAGGGTGCGTAAACATCGACGTCTGTCGTGCGGGTCATGATGACATTGGCACCGGCAGCACTCAATAACGAAGCCACTTTCTTGGAAATGGCCAAGGTAATGTCTTTTTCCTTAGAATAAGCGCCAACGGCACCGGAGTCCGAACCGCCATGGCCCGGGTCGATGGCAATGGTCTTGCCCTGGAGGCCTTTGGTCAGGCTGTAGGTCTTACTGCTGCTATAGGCCGGGACAGCCGAAGCTGGCTGCTTGGTCGTCGACGGTTTCCAGCTTTGAGTCGGCTTGGTCGCACCTTTGATGCCGATATTTGTATCGCCCCAATGGCTCCACTGTTTGAGCTTGCCGGACTTATCATTGATGTCGATGACGACACGGCTCGACGCTTTGCTATTGGTAGCGCCCGGCAAGGTAAAGACTTTGACGTCATTCTTGGTGACGGCCCGGGGAACCTTGATGGTCACGTCCGTACTCGACGAACGGGGCGATAAGGTGACGCGGGAAATGACGTTGCTGTTGGGCTTATAGCTCTTGGCCACGTTCTTGCCTACGCCGGTATTTGGCAAAGTAACGAAAACGTACTCACCGGAGTTGTCGATGTACAGCTTGGGATTGACCTTGCCATTGACATCGAGGACGGTCCGGACGAAAGGTGTATTGGCATCCGTCCGCGTAGCCGTACGCACATTGGTGATTTCCGGTTTAGAAGCTGCCTGGGCCGATACAAAAGGTATGAGGCACACGAGCAGTAAAAGCGGAAGTATCCATATTTTTTTCAACACGCTTATCTTCTCCTTTGCGATCCTAATCTTTTTCAACTTATTTATTATACAACTAAACCGGCGTAATTGGCAATCGTTTTCTGTAGGAGCGACCACGTGGGGCGCCCGTTCACGCAAATTTGGTTCACCAGTATTTCACATGTACCCGGCGGGCTCGCCACGTACGAGCCCCTACAAAAAACATAATGTAAAGCAAAAGGGACCGCCCATGATGGCGCAGACGCCTTCATGAGACAGTCCCTATAAAACAACTTCTATGAGACAACCTCTCAGACCGCTTTCAGCGGCCAGCTCTCCTATGAGGCGAGCCTTTTAGAACAAGAAGTTAATTTCTACATCGGTGAATTCGTCAGGGTCAGCGGCATTGCCGTGTTTGGTCTGGGTGCCAAAGGTCTGAGCTGCCGTGAGGATGACGTTCTTGGCCAAGGTGTAGTCGATGCCGACGCCCCAGGATTTGACGTTGTCCAGGACGCTGTCATCACGCCAGGAGTTGGTCGCACCGCCGAGGAGAGCGCCTTTATCGGAGTTGAGATATTCAACCCAAGCATCCCAAGAGCCACGAGCGTCGCTGTCAGCGGAACCGTAAGTCAGTTTGCCAATCCATACTTCCGGATCTTTCGTATTCCCTGCTTCGAGGTAGCTATTGTTGCTGTTGATTTTTTCATAGTTAGCCAAAGCGTTCCATTTGCCGAAGTTGACGCTGGCATAAGCGCCCCAGATGTCGTCGGCACTGAAGTGGTCGCCAACCTGTTCACTGCCTTCGCCGCCAGCTACGGTGAAGTCATTATAATAGACGCCGACTGCCGAACCGGCTGCCCGGCCGCCGCCGAAGAAGCCTTCTAATTCGCCATAACCGGTCTTGACACCATCCATGTTCCCTGTATCAGCGATGTCGCCGGCTTTGAATTTACCATAGCCAGCCGTAGCTGCGAAGTGGTCGTTCGTATATTTCAATTCAGCCCGGTCGAAGACGTCGCCATACTGGAAGCCGTAAGCGTTTTCACCGCCCAAGACATACGTATCGGTACGGCCGACGCTGAGGTTCCAGTGGTCGCCGCCGAAGTTGTAGTCGACTTTGGCGTCGTCTGTGAAGATGTTCTTGTTGTCGCTAGCTGCGCCGTTATCAGCGAAGTTGATGTCATCCGTGCTGATGCCGTATGTTACCGTCGTGCGGTCATTGACTTTGGCGTTGGCGCGGACGCGGACGCGGTAATCCCAAGAAGCATCATTCTTATAGCCAGCGTTCGATTTGCTGGAATCCTGGTGCTGGAAACGGATACGGGCATCACCGCTGAGTTTGACGTTACCTACGCGGTTTTCAAGGGCACTGACGCGGACGCCGAGGTTGTTCAGTTCATCAGCGTATTCGTCAGCCAATTTGTTGATGAGGGCACGCTGTTCAACGGACGCTTTGTCCATATGAGCCATGGCTTTAGCCACCATTTCAGCCGCTTCATAACGAGTAATATTGCGTTCGCCCTGGAAATAAGAGCCGTCTACGCCCTGGATGACACCGGCATCAGCCAATTCGACGACAGATTTATAAGCCCAGCTGTCCGTCGGTACGTCAACGAAAGGATTGGCTGCAAAAGCGCAAGCTGCGCCGACAGCCATCATAGCGGTTAAAGATGTAACGATTTTCTTTTTCATCAATAGGACCTTCTTTCTCTGTGTAAAAGCCAGAAATCAGGGTATAATGAAAGAAATTTCCTATCCATTACAGTCGAGTTTGCCTAGTTTCCTCTCGCATGGTCTAGGTTTTTACCTATATTGTACCCTTGATGACACAGCTTGTTCCAGTAAGTACATACTTATTATACATTTTATGATATTGGTTGTCAATGTCTTGTTTAGGAGTAAAAAAAAGACGCTGTCCCATGAAGGCAGCGTCTTTTTACTTAAAATTATTCTTCTGTTGTCGGCGGTTTATACTTCGGCGACATGGGGTTAGTCTGGGGCGTGAGGTTCTTCATGCGGCCCAGCTGATCGCTCTTATCGGAGAAGTACGTGTGCAAAGTGAATTCGGCCATTTCCGACAGCGGTTCGTCGAGGAAGGCTTCGTAAAGTGTTTCGATTTCCGGATTCTGCCAGCTGGCTTTGATGTCCGTATCGTCGTCGCTCTTATACAACGAGGCAATGCGGGCTTCCTGGACTTTCTTAACCTGCGGCAGTTTGACTTTCGGCTGACCGCCGCCGCCGATGCAGCCACCAGGGCAGGCCATGACTTCGATGAAGGAATAATCTTCGAAAGAGTCATTCTTAATCAGATCGTCAATAAAAGCACGGGCGTTGCCTAAGCCGCTAATAGCTGCGACGTGGATGACGAAGTGGCCGAAAATGACGGTCGCCTTCTTGACGCCTTGGAGACCGCGGACCGGCTCAAAGGGGATGAAATCTTTCGGCGCTGGACGGCCCGTAAACATGTGGTAAGCCGTGCGGATAGCCGCTTCCATGACGCCGCCAGAGTTGCCGAAGATACGACCACCACCGGAAGCTTCGCCAAAATCCTTGTCAAACTGGCCGTCTTCAAGGCTGGCAAAGTCGATGTTTTCGTCCTGGATCCACTGGGCCAGTTCCCGCGTCGTAATGCAGATATCGGTGTCGCGGATTTCCGGTTCATCCCAGAAGAGGCCGGAAGCGCTCAGTTCAGGACGGCGGATTTCCGCTTTCTTGGCCGTGCACGGCGTGACGCAGACATTGACGATCTTCTTGGGGTCGATGTTCTTCTGCTGGGCAAAATAGGTCTTGATGACCGGGCTGAGGATGCTGATAGGGCTCTTCGTCGAAGACAGATGCTGGAGCAGGTCCGGATAGAAAGTTTCAGCGAATTCGACCCACGCCGGGCAGCAGCTGGTGAACTGCGGAATAGGAATTTCTTCGGATTGCAGGCGGTGCAGGAGTTCCGTCGCTTCTTCCATGATAGTCAGGTCAGCGCCGAAATCGGTATCGAAGACATAGTCCGCACCGAGTGTACGCAACGCAGCGACCATCTTGCCTTCGACAAAGGAACCGGGGTCCATGCCGAAGGCTTCGCCCAAGCCGACGCGGACAGCCGGAGCCGTCTGGAAGATAACGATCTTTTCAGGATCCTTCAAGGCAGCCTTTACCTTATCGACATCGTTGACTTCGACGATGGCACCAAAGGGGCAGGCAGACGAACACTGGCCGCAATGAACGCAAATGGGCATGTCCCCTGTACTGGACAGGGAATAGTAATCCAACACAGTCTGTGTGTCGGCACAAGCCCGGCGACATAAGGTGCAGTTCTTACACTTCGTTACGTCAAATTGAACGGCACAGTTGTGTTCATCAATGGGAACACGACGATCAATTTTTTCAAAACGGGAATGAAATTCAGGCATATGCAGATACTCCTTTTCGGTCAGAAATTCAGTAAGTGTAATAATCAGTAACTATGTAACATTTTATCACAAACTTCGTTATCTATAGGATAATACAAAGTGGAATAGATTTCCATTACTTTTGTGTAATTCGTCTACCTTTTTTCCCATGTTTTCTATGCTTTTTTGTAATATATAGGAAAAATTATCGTAAGCTATTCCTTTAAGTCCTCTAATTCGCACCATCGTTCCGTCAATGCATCGACTTTATCCTGTGTTTCCTTCTGTTCATCTAACAGCGATTCCACTTCTTCATAATTACTCCCAGCAGCGGCAATGGCTGCATTGAGTCCTTTTAGCATGGCTTCGTAGCGCGGCAGTTCTTCTGTAATGCGCCGCAATTCCTCTTCCTGCCGTGATGTCAGGCCTGCTTTTGTTTTGGTTGGCGTAATATTCGTTTTAGTAATAGAAGGCGATGCGAGTTTTTCGCTTTTCTTTTCTTGGTGATGACTGTATTTTTCTTCCAAATATTCGCTATAGTCACCGTAAAAGCGATTCCACGTCCCCTTTTCCAATGTGAAAAGTTTATCAACCACCCGGTCCAGGAAGTAGCGGTCATGAGAGACGACGAGGACGACGCCTTGGAAGGTATCGAGATAGCGTTCGAGGACGGTCAGCGTGGGAATGTCCAAGTCATTCGTCGGTTCGTCCAAGAGGAGGACGTTGGGCTGGTCCATGAGCAGACGCAGCAGGTACAGGCGCCGCCGTTCGCCGCCGCTCAATTTGGCGATATACGTATACTGCATTTCTTCCGTAAAAAGGAACTGGTCCAGAAGGCGTGTCGCCGAGATGCGCTGGCCGAATTGGTTGGTCACAAAATGGCCGTGTTCCTGGATATAATCGATGACCCGCATCCCTTCGTCGAAATGGGGCAGCTGCTGGGTAAAGAAGCCAAAGCGCACGGTCTGGCCGATGGTGACCGTCCCTTCGGTCGGCGCCAGCTGGCCTGCCAAGACTTTGAGCAGTGTCGACTTGCCGACGCCGTTCTCTCCGATGATGCCGATGCGGTCATGCTTGACAACGTGATACGTCACGTGCTGGAACAAGGGATGGGCCCGGTCGTAGCCGAAGGCCATGTCGTCAATGTCCAGGATAGTCTTTCCTAAACGGACAGACGTGTCGAACAGTTCCACTTCGCCGATGGGTTTGCCCGCTTCGATGGCGCAGAGCTGTTCATACCGTTCCTTACGAGCTTTCTGCTTCGTCGACCGGGCCTGGGCACCGCGCTGGATCCAGGCTTTTTCACGGCGGATGAGATTGCGCCGCTTGGCTTCGCTCGCTTCTTCCCGTTCGAGCCGGGCCTGGCGCTGTTCCAAGTACTGGCCGTAGTTCCCGGTATAGGTATAGACGTGGCCCCGATCGAGTTCAATCATAGAATTGGCTACGCAATCCAAGAAATAGCGGTCATGCGTACTGAGCAAAATGGCTGCCTTACTGTCGCGCAGGTATTCTTCAAGCCACATAATCGTCTTGTCATCGAGGTGGTTCGTCGGTTCGTCCATAATGAGCAGGTCGCAAGGCATGATCAAGGCCCGAGCCAAGCCCAGGCGCTTGCGCTGGCCGCCGGACAGTTCATCGACGGACTGGGAAAAGTTGGAAATGCCCAGTTTATTGAGGATGATCTTAGCATGGGCTTCCAGTTCCCACGCCTGCTGTTCGTCCATTTCAGCGCTGAGCGCGACGACGGCTGCATCGTCATCGCGTTGGACGGCTTCTTCGTAACGCTGGAGGAGCTTCATGACCGGCAGGTCGCCGTCAAGGACGCTTTCCAAGACCGTATGGCCCGGCACGAACTGCGGTTCCTGCGGTAAGTAATGGATGCGCGCCTTGGGATTGCGCCAAATCGTGCCGCTGTCGGTATCGGTCAGGCCGGCAATGATTTTCAAGAGCGTCGTCTTCCCGGCACCGTTGAGGCCGATGAGCCCTAATTTCTGACCGCCGTCGATGGCAAAGGTCACATCGTCGAAGAGGACCCGCAGGCCATAAGATTTCTTTACCTTTTCTACTGTCAATATATTCATTATATGTTTCATCACTTTCTTAGTGGATTTTCTTCTACCCTAGCACATCCGCCGGGAATATGCAAGGCATCCCCTTACCAGGCCCAGTACGGGGTGTACAATAAAGAAGATGAAGCCAAGGAAAACCTGTCGGAAATCGTCGATTTTCTCCACCATCCCGATAAATACGCCAAAATCGGGGCCAAGATGCCGAAAGGCGTCCTCCTCGGCGGCGACACGTCCCTGGCTTGCGCGCCGGAAACGCAGAAATACATTGACGCCAAAGTCGTCTCCGTCGTCAAGGAACAGCACGCCAAGGCCAAGAAAATGTTGGAAGACCACCGTCCGGCCCTGGATGCCCTGGCCCAATACCTCTACGAAAAAGAAACGATTACGGGCAAAGAATTCATGGACATTTTAGGGAAGTGCAGCTGCTGACGGCTAACCTATATACAAGGTTTGGCAAATGTGCTAAAATTAGTTGTTATGTGGTAAAAATTCTATAGAGTTAAGGGGTTATCATGGCAAACAAGTTTATTTCCGGCACATTGATCCTGACCTTGTCAGGCTTTGTCGTCAAAGCCATTGGCAGTATCAACTGGATCATCTTGTCCCGCATTCTCGGCGGTGAAGGTATCGGTATTTATCAGATGGCTTTCCCGATTTACTTGCTGGCACTCGATATTTCCAGTGCCGGCCTGCCGATTGCAATTTCCATCATTACAGCTGAAAAAGTAGCTAAGCAGGACTATTTCGGCGCCCAGCGCATTTTCCACGTGTCCCTGTCCATGCTATGTACGACGGCGCTCTTTTTGAGCATCGTCATGTTCTTTGGTTCCAGCTTCCTCATCGATGAACACATCATCCGTGAAAGCCGGGCCTATTATTCGCTCATCGCCCTGGCACCGGCCATCTTCTTTACGACAATCATCGCCGGGTACCGCGGCTACTTGCAGGGCTGGCAGCAGATGACGCCGACGGCGCTCTCTCAGATTGTCGAACAGCTGGTCCGCGTCGTCGTCATGCTCGGCTTCGCGGCTCTCCTCCTGCCATACGGTCTCGATTATGCTGCCGGTGGTGCCAGCCTCGGTGCCGGTGCCGGCGGGTTTGCAGCCTGGCTGGTCCTGGTCTACTACTATTATAAATTGAAGCGGTCCCTCCCCGTTGACGGTCCGACGTTCGAACAGGAAAGCATCAAGCACATCTTGAAACGCCTAGTCGTCTTGGCCATCCCCATTTCCCTATCGAGCATCATGCTCCCAGTCGTATCCAACCTGGACTTGCTCATCGTCCCGCGGCGACTGGAAGTGGCTGGTTATTCGACCCATCAGGCAACGGAACTGTTCGGCTACTTAACGGGCATGTCCGTACCGCTCATCAACTTGGCCACTATCCTGACGGCTGCCATGGCCATGAGCCTGGTACCGGCCATCAGCCACAGCTTCACATTGAAGGAATACGATGAAATCCGCGAACGGACGGCGACGTCCATGCGCATCTCCTTCTTGGTCACCATTCCGTTCAGCGTCATCCTCTACGTCATGGCTGAACCGATTGTCACCTTCATCTACAATGCGCCGGCCGCTACGGAAGCGACGCGGGCTGTGGCCATTGCCATCTGCTTCTTAGGCTTGCATCAGATTTCGACGGCTATCCTTCAGGGCCTGAAGAAACCGAAGATTCCGGTCATCAACATGGCCGTCGCCTGTGTCGCCAAGGTCCTGTGCAACTGGTTCTTAGTCGCCATCCCGACGTTAGGCATCACCGGTGCTTCTTATGCAACCGTAGCCGACATCGGTGTCGCTGCCGTCCTCAACATGTTCTTCATTTACCGTAAAATCGGCTACGTCATCGACATCAAAGTCGTCTTGAAAAACATCGTCTCTGCCGCCATCATGGGCGTAGCTATGTATTTCATGTACGGCTTCCTCTTCCCCTACTTGGGACTTTTCCTGGACCTCTTCCTGACCTGCATTGTCGGGTCGGCCATCTACATCGGCTGCATGGTCCTCAACGGAGGCGTCACCAAAGAAGACGCTGCCAAAATGCCCCTTATCGGCCGATTCTTTTAAAAAAAGCGCTGTCTTTGCGACAGCGCTTTTTTAATAGTTCGTGACTCGCAGCTCCATTGTTCGTGACTAGTCACTAACAACTTTTATACTTATCTACGAAGCGGGCCATGCGTTTCAAGGCTTCCTGGATGGTATCCATGCTGGCGGCGTAAGAAATGCGGACGAAGCCTTCGCCCTGGTTGCCAAAGGCCGTACCTGGGACGACGGCGACTTTTTCTTCTTGGACCAGTTTTTCGCAGAATTCGGCTGATGTCATACCGGTGCAGCGAATGTCCGGGAAGATGTAGAAGGCGCCTTTCGGTTCAAAGACAGGCAAACCCATATCGCACAGGCCTTGGTAGATGACTTGGCGGCGGCGGTCGTATTCCTGGCGCATGGCTTCGACATCGTCGTCACAGTCTCTGAGCGCCGTAATGCCGCCGACTTGAGCCGTCGTATTAGCACACATGATAGCATACTGATGGAGCTTCAAAATAGGTGCCAAGCCTTCCCGCGGCGCGCAGACATAGCCCAGGCGCATACCGGTCATGGCATAGGCCTTGGAAAAGCCGTTGAAGATGACCGTCCGTTCGCGCATCCCCGGCAATTTGGCGAAGGATGTGAACTTGGCATCGCCATACATGAGTTCGCAGTAGATTTCATCGGACAAGACGATGAGGTCGTGCGCTTCGGCAAATTTGGCAATAGGCATCAATTCTTCTGCCGACATGACCGTCCCTGTCGGGTTGTTGGGATAGCCGATGACAATGGCCTTCGTCTTCGGCGTGATGACCTTTTCCAAGGCTTCGACGGTCAGCTTAAAATCGTGTTCCGGATAAGTCGGTACGAAGACCGGCGTCCCGCCAGCCAGTTCGACAGAGGCGGGATAAGCGACGTAAGCCGGGTCGGGGATGATGACTTCATCGCCCGGTTCGGTAATGGCCAAGAGAGCCATAGCCAGGCCTTCGGAAACGCCGACAGTGACCAAGATTTCATCTTTCGGGTCATAATGGACACCATAGCGTTGTTCAAAATGATGGCTAATGGCTTCACGGAGCTCCATCATACCCGAATTGCCGGTATAACTCGTTTCTTTGGCATCAAGGCTGGCCTTCATGGCTGTCAGGACTTTATCAGGCGCAGCAAAGTCCGGTTCACCGATACTTAGGGACAAGACGCCTTTGACCTGAGCCGCAATATCGAAGAACTTGCGGATCCCTGAGGGTTTAATGGCCTTGACGTTAGCTGCTGTTTTTTCATTCCAATTCATAATACAACACCGCCTTCTTTATGATTATTTTTGCATCTATGTATGCATGTATTATATATAGTATACCACTTGCAACAAAATCATGGAAGGGGAAAAAGGGCTCGCCACGTGCGAGCCCTTACGAACTGCCTATTTTTACGGTTTATCGAAGAGGTATTCTTCGCGGCCGACGACTTTGCCGTCTTTCATGTAGACCCGGGGGACGCGGCGCGAGATGTTGCACATAATTTCGTAATTGATGGTACCACAAACGGCAGCAATTTCTTCGATGGGGATGAAGCTGTCGCCTTGGCGGCCGAAGAGAACGACTTCGTCACCGGCATGAACATTGGCTTCGCCGCTGACGTCGATCATGCACTGGTCCATGCAGATGGCGCCGACCTGGGGGACGCGGTGGCCATGATAGAGGACGTCGACTTTCCCCGACAAGATGCGCGAATAGCCATCGGCATAACCGACGGGCAGGGTTGCGATTTTCCGGCGTGACTGGGCCTTATAATGGCGGCCATAACTGACTGTCGCCCCGGCATCGATGAGCTTGACGTGGGCAATGCAGCAGCGCAGGGACATGACGGGCCGCAGGTCATACGGCGTGATATCGATTTCCGGCGACGGTTCGCAGCCGTACATAATGATTCCCGGCCGAACCATGTCGCAGTAATATTCCGGCAGTTCCAGGCTGGCTGCACTGTTGCAGCAATGGCGCAAGGCGATGTGGATGCCTTTTTCTTCCATGCGCTTGCACATCCAACGGTAATGACCGTACTGTTGGCGCGTAAAGGTCTTATCTTTCATGTCGGAAACGGCAAAATGGGTGAACATGCCGCGGATTTCAATATTCGGCAGGGCTGCGATAGTCTTGATTTCAGAAACACTGAATTCATTGACTTGGAAACCGACACGGCTCATGCCCGTATCGACGGCGATATGGACGCGCAAGGTCTTGCCCAGGCGACGGGCTTCTTGCGAAAAGAATTCGGCATTCTTCAAGTTGAAGACAGCTGGTTCGATGTCATACTTCAGGAGTTCTTCCGTCCGCCTAGCGTCCGTATGGCCGAGGATGAAGATTTCGTTGTCAATATGCGCGTAGCGGCGGAGCTCGACGGCTTCATCCAGGCTGGATACGGCAAAACAGTCGGCCCCGTTTTCGGCAAAGGTCTTGGCCAGTTCGACACTGCCGTGGCCGTAGGCATTGGCCTTGACGACGGCAGCGATTTTGACATCCGGCCCGACATGCTTGCGTATCTGGCGCATATTATGAGCCGCTGCGTCGAGGTCGATCTGGGCCCAGACAGCACGACGTGTAAAATTCATGGTACTTTCATATGCATTCATCATTATCTCGCCTTCCCTATGGAATGTCATTTACATTTCATAATCATAGCACAGCCCTTATAGACCGTCAATCAATCGGCACAGGCCGTCCATGACATTTTCTTCCCAAATATAATTGCTGCTGAAACGGCCGGCACTGCGCGGGTCATCGTCTTCGGCCAACGCTTCTCCATTCATGACATAGGCAAAGCCGCTTCCCGTCCCGGGACGGACGAAGAGACCCGATAAAAGGCCAAAGGCCTGGCCTGTATGGCCCCATAAATCGATGGCCTTTGTCCGGCAGCAGCGGGCCGGGCCGGTACCGTCGACGAAGAATTCGCCTAAGCCATAAGTCAGCAGGGTCTGGCCGCACGTATTGCCATTATGGCCATCGAAACACCATTGCGAACTGAACATGGCCTTCAGGGAAGACGGCTGGAGAACTTGTTTCCCAGCATAACGCCCGCCATGAAGGACCATATCCAAGACGTGGCCCAGTTCTTCCAGGGACAAGCGCAAGCCGCCTTGGGGTGAAAATATCGTCCCATTAGTCCCAGGCTGGTACGCCGTCAGGTCATAGGTCTGGCAGACATCCTGAGCATAGGGATTCTGCAAAGCCAAGGTCTCACACGCTGGCTGGACACCGCCAAAATCGTCGATCGTCCCCTGCCAGGGCCCCCGTTCATCCCGTTTGAGATAAACTGTCCCCAGTTTATCAAATTCAGGCCCTTCCAGATTGCCTGGCACGTAATCGGCCCGGCAGCCCAAATCCTTCAAGATATGGGCCTTCTGGTAGCGGTCGAAACGCTGTCCCGTCACGGCTTCGATGACTGTCCCTAACAGGCCGTAATTGAGGTTGCTATAAGTGAAATAAATCCCCGGCACCTGCCCAGCCGGCGCAAAATGGGCGCCGCCTTCCCAATAGGGACTGCCTGGCGTAAAGAAGGCCCGGACGCTGACGGATGGCGGGATACTGTAGACTTTGCCGTCGCGCAAGCCCGACGTATGAGAAGCCAGGCTGCGGAGCGTAATGGGCACGTCTGGATAGGACGGATGGCGCAGGCGAAAGCCAAGGTACTGGCTGACCTCATCGTCCAAGGACAGACGTCCAGCTTCGGCGAGCTCCATGAGGGTAAAGACAGTGAACATCTTGGAAACGGAAGCCATGCGGAAACGGCTGTCTACGGTCATCGGCCAAAACCGTTCCCCATCCATACGACGGACACCGGCCGCAAAGCGGTAGACCTCGCGCCCTCTGGCATAGGCCAGGACGGCCATGCCGGGCACACCGGTTCCGGTAGCGCCAATAAGAGAAGCAAAATAAGCGTCCCAGTTTGTTCGATCCATAGTAGCTCCTTTCAGATGCAGAAAAGGGCTTGTCGCACGACGACAAGCCCTTTTTTGAGTTTGAACTTGAAAGTTTAATGTTTGATGTGGATGTTTTTAAATTTAAAGCAATCGCCTCCAACATCAAACATTAAAGAGAAAGGGGCCTTGCATGATGGCAAAAAGATTCATGCAACAGCGCCTTTTAGTGACAACCAGCCACTTTGCTTACCCTTTATAATTTTCCGGATAGATAGTGATGTCATAGTGGTTCTTGTCCCATTCATGGGTGATTTGATGCTTGTACGGCGACAAGGCGTTGATGAGGACTTCATAGGCCTTCGTGCCCTGATAGATACCTTCGTCGGAGATGTCGACTTTATAGCCATTTTCATGGGAATAGATGCCGCTGGCATGGTAACCGCTTTCAGCACCTCCAGTGATGACAAAGGAAATGCCGGCCTGACGGGCTTCGGTATTCAGCCGGTCCAGGAAAGCGATGGTCGAACTCTGGAAGTGGGCCGTATCGGTCGTCCAGTTGCTATCCCACGGCGTATCCATGCCTTCAGTGCTGCTCCACTTGCGCAGGTTGCTCTTGCCGAAATCGCGGCGGTATGCATAGGCATTGGCAATGGCCGCATCGTATGAGTCATGCTGATACTGGTATTGGTACTGGTCTTCATATTTCTGACGGTTCCAGGCCGTAACCGGTGTAGCCATGTGCTTCGATTCTGCATAGTGGTACTTAACCGTATCCGGATCCGGCGTAATCGTACCGGGATTATCAATATTGGCAAAAGCCGAGGCCGGGATCAGGGCGTGGACGCGTTCCCGAAGGCGGTCACCGATTTTGTCAGAATCATTCTTTTTAACATCATTAGTTTTCTTCTTGGCCTTGTCTTGTTCCTGGACCTGTGCCATAACGGCAACAGCCGGAGAGATCGTTTCCGATTCCTTGACCTGTGCTGCCGAAGCAGTCGCAGACCCCATAAGACAGCAAAGAAACAGAATCGTAATGATAGACTTCTTCATTGAATTCCCCCTTAACATACTGGCATTATGTGTATCATAGTTTGTTAGTTTCACGAACAACATTTCTATTGTAACATATTTAGGGGAAATTGAAAAGTCTTCCTATGATCCCAAGAGCTGGCGCTGCTCGATTTCCTGGGCTACCGCTTCATCTTGATCGGCTTTCTTTGTATCGCCCAATCGGCGCCAGACCTGGCTGCGCAGCCGATAGCCGTCTTCATAGGGCTTGACGGCTAAGGCCTGCGTCAGGTACTGTACGGCCTTCGGATAGTCCCCCTGATCCATGGCCAGCTGGCCCAGACTGTCATAGACGGCCAGTCTATCGCTGTCATCCGTTGCCAGGCGGACAGATTGATCATAGTCTTGCTTAGCCAAATCGAAGCGCTTCAAATGGCGGTAACATTCGCCGCGGTTATTATAGTCCATTGCCGTTTCCTTCAAGGACAGGGCTTTCGTCAAGTCGGCAATGGCCAGCTCATCCTGCCCCATCTGGGCGTAGACCAGGCCCCGTATGGAATAGACCTGACTATCATCCGGCCGGCGTTTCACGGCTTCATCGAGTAAGGCCAAAGACTGGTCGTACAATCCCGCTTCTTCGGCGACAGAACCGGCCAGGAAATAATCGCCACGGTGCATGAATTCATACATGATGCCGATATGACGGCTCATGTCGGCCATTTTCTTATCGCCTTTCTTATCATAAATCAGGCTTTCAAGGATATAATTCTGAGGAAAAGCTGGCACCAGTTTTTCTCCCTGTTTGACATCCTCCAGGGCCTTGTCATACGATTCGATAGCCACATAGGCCCGGGCCCGGTTGAAATACATCAGCCCCTGCAGGGGATCCCCGTTCTGGCTCAGGGATAAAGCCTTGGTATAGTCATTGATAGCCAGCGGGTATTCTTTGCGCTGTTCGTAAATCGCGCCGCGATTGAAATAATGGAAAGCCTTCCCCGGTTCCAGGGCAATGGCTTTATGACAATCGGCCAGGGCTTCGTCATTCCATCTGAGGAGACTGTAAATCATGCTGCGGCGGTCGTAAGCATCGGCATCGTCGGGATTTTTTTCAATCTGGCCGTTGACAATCTGAAGGGCTTTCTCATACTCTTTGGCCCGGACGGCCTGTAAAAGTTCACTTTCCCCATCGGTCTGCAAGGCAATGGCTCCTCCGCCCCCGCCTTCCGGTATCTTCTCATCGTCAGCCAGAGACAGACAGGGAACGGCCAAAAAGCAAGAAATCAGCCCGGCTAAGATGTATTCTTTCCATCGTCTCATAACGAACCCCCTATCTTTCGGAATTTACTTTACTTTATAAATTTCGACACCGGTCTGCTAAAATCCTGCTAACAATGAAGAAAAAATTCAAGGAGAAATATTCATCAACGCCAACAAGGACAACGGCATCCAGCTCCGCATGCACCTGGCTGAAGCGGGCTATGTCGTCGCTTCTATCCAGTACAGATGTTATGTGCAATAACATAGTTTACATAAATAGGGGTTGTTATGTGCAATAACATAGTTTACATAAATAGGGGTCTTCCCCCTACTGAAAAA
>ENA-UOJH01001182-UOJH01001182.1-human-gut-metagenome-genome-assembly--contig:-C148-NODE-1182-length-20253-cov-124.025844_pt1 | contig 20253 bp, 14 predicted proteins | sample MGYA00242345_ERZ723892 | MGnify/ENA metagenome assembly ERZ723892 | reverse complement strand
GGGCTTACTCGGGACTTGCACCCGTTAGACAATGCTCGTGCCGAGCATACAACAACAAAAGGCAGAAATACGCAATGTATTTCTGCCTTTGTTTTTCTTGTTGTCTGACGGGTGATTACTCAGCTGAAGGAGCAATAACGCGACGCTCAGCGATACGTGCCTTCTTACCAGTAAGGTTGCGGAGGTAGTAGAGCTTAGCGCGACGTACCTTACCGTGCTTGTTCACCTCGATGCTGTCGATGTTCGGCGACTCGATAGGGAAGATACGCTCTACACCTACTGTACCTGACATCTTACGAACGGTGAAACGCTTCTTGTCTCCGTGACCAGAGATCTTGATAACTACACCACGGTAGAGCTGAATACGCTCCTTTGAACCCTCGATAATTTTGTAAGCGACTGTGATTGTGTCACCTGAACGGAACTCAGGGAACTTCTTGCCGGTTGCAAATGCTTCTTCAGCAACTTTAATTAAATCCATTTTCTTTTGATAATTAAATTTGTTTATCGTTCTCGCGCAACATAATCGGGCTACTCATCTTCCCGTCATCGGTTACGCCGAAAAGCGAGTGCAAAGTTACGACTTTTTATCCGTTCAGCAAAATTTTATCAGAAATAATGAGTATCTTTGCATTACGTTTATATAAAGTTTAACATAACACCATCAAAATCAAAACTTGCATATAATGAACAGATTACACACAATAAGCATCTCGGCAGCAGCCGTTCTGGCGCTTGCCTTTGCTTCGTGCTCTACAGCTCAGTATCGTGTAGCGTCGGTGGAACGCAGCCGCATACTTATCGACTCGCGTTACGACAACAGCACCGACCCGGAAGTGGTAAGAACCAACAACGCCTTGCTCGAACGCAAGAAGCTGGTGGACGCAGAGATGAACCCCGTGCAGGGGCATGCTGCAGAAAATCTCTGGGTGAAGCGCCCCGAGAGTCCGCTCTCAAACCTTCTCGCCGACATACTCGTGTGGGGTGGCGCAAAGTTCAACGAGCAGCCCGACTTCGCCGTGTACAACATGGGCGGCATACGCGCGGCGCTGAGCAAGGGCACCGTGACGCGCGGCAACATTCTCGACGTGGCGCCGTTCGACAACAAGATTTGCTTCATCACGCTCAGCGGTGCCGACGTGCTTGAGCTGTTCGGGCAGATTGCTATGCGCCACGGCGAGGGACTGAGCCACTCGCTGCGCCTGACGGCAACGGCTGACGGCAAGCTCGTCTCTGCCACTATCAACGGAAAGCCGGTAGACCCCAACGCCAAGTATCGCGTGGCTACGCTCGACTATCTTGCGCAGGGCAACGACCACATGGAGGCGTTCCGCAAGAAGACCGACGTGGTGTCGCCTACGGGCGAGGAGAACAACGTGCGACACATCATCGAGCAGTATTTCAAGGCTGCCGATGCTAAGGGCGAGGCTGTGAGCTGCGCCGTGGAGGGACGCATGAAAATCGTTGAAAAGTAAAAAAGTAAAAAAGTAAAAAAGTAAAAGTTAGGAGACATATAAAAGAACCTATGAAACGATACATATATATTATAGCCATTGCGCTTGCCACATCGCTCAGCGCGGCAGCACAGAAAACCATAGAGATTCTGCACACCAACGACACGCACAGCTGCATCATGCCGCTCAACCCCAACCTCGCCGACACGCTCGTGGCTGGCAGAGGCGGATTCATACGCCGCATGGAGATGATACGCCAGGAGCGTCAGGCTAACCCCGACGTGCTCGTCTTCGACTCGGGCGACTTCTCGCAAGGATCGCCCTACTACACTCTGTTCAAGGGTGAGGTGGAGACCGAACTGATGTCGGCAATGAAGTACGACGCCGTGACGATAGGCAACCACGAGTTCGACTTCGGCTTGGAGAACATGGCTAAAATCTTTCGCGCAGCTACCTTCCCCATCGTCTGCGCCAACTACGACTTCACGGGCACAGCCGTAGAAGGACTCACCAAACCGTACATCATACTGAAACGCAACGGCGTGCGCATCGGCGTGTTCGGCGTGTCGCCGAAGCTCGACGGACTCGTTGACGCCACAAAGTGCGTAGGCGTGAAGTATCTCGACCCCGTAGCCATAGCCGACAAGGTGGCTCACGAGCTGCGCCACAACAAGAAGTGCGACGTCGTGATATGCCTCTCCCACCTCGGATGGAGCATGGAGAACGACGTTGACGACGAGGAGATGCTCGCCAAGAACCACGACATAGACATCGTGCTCGGCGGACACTCGCACACCTACTTCACCGAGCTGAAGTATGCGCCAAACGCCGACGGCAAACTCATACCCGACGACCAGAACGGCAAGCACGCCGTGTTCGTAGGCAAAATTAAACTCACGCTGGAGAGAAAATAAATGTTAAATGTAATACCTATTTGTAGGTATGTCAAAGAAAAACACTACCTTTGCAACTACTACAAATGTAGGTATCGGCAGAAACAATAAACATTTAACAATAACAATTTAAATATTAAAGATTATGGCTTACGTAATTGGTGACGACTGCATCGCATGCGGTACATGTATTGGCGAGTGCCCGGTAGAGGCTATCTCAGAAGGCGAAAAGTATTCAATCAACCCTGATCTCTGCACAGAGTGTGGCACATGCGCAAGCGTTTGCCCGCAGGAGGCTATCAGCCTTGGTGAGTAAGGATTTGATTTTCGATAAATCAGACATAATGGTCGGTTGGCTCAACGCTAACCGACCATTTTTTTCGTTCTGCATCGTTACCATGGCGTGGTAACGACATTACCGAAGCGCGGTAACGACATTACCATGGTGCGGTAATGATGTTACCGTAGTGCGGTAATCAAAAACTTGAAGTGATAATAAAGCGTTACAATATCAGCTTTATTCCGTTGCACACTTGTTTATGTGCCAACTAATGAGTAACTTTGCGTTACGATTCATCAATGACAAAAGAAATCTAAAACAACTAATTATAAACAACTAAAAAACCAAAGCATTATGATTAAACATCTACGCTTTTTCATGCTCAACCTGCTCGTGCTCGTAAGCGCGGCGGTTATGGCGCAGAACCAGGCAGTGTGGAAGTCGCTGACTTTCCCTGACGAGAACAAGGAAGAAAACAAATGTAGCTCCTACACTACAACCTGGACAGCCAAGATTGGCGACGACACATGGAGCGTGAGCGGCTTCAACAACAATAATTGGGGCTGGACTCACATCAGATGCGGACGCAAGAAGACCGCTTCTACAGCATCTGTCGTGAACGACGCTGCCTTCACAGAGGCTGTCACCAAGGTGGTTGCAAACATCAGCGAGGCAAAGCAGCTGGATAAGGTGAACTCCGTGAATCTTATCGTTGCCAAAGACCAGGCTTGCAACGACATTGTTGAGACTGTTGCAGGCAGCTTCGGCGAAGGAACATCATTCGCAGGCGACCTCACATTCAACGTTACTGCTCCTGCAAAGAACCTCTTCTACAAGTTGGTTTTCGACATGAAGGGCGGCTCTGGCAATGGTTTCATCCATGTTGACGCCGTAGACTACTACACCGCCACTTCCGCAACAAGCACATCGCTCACCTTCGGCGCAGACGTAGACGGCAAGACATTCGTCGTGCGCCAGGGCGAGAGCTTCGCCGACAAGACCGCTACCGTCACTCCGGCTGACGCTAAAGGCTCTATCAGCTACGCAAGCGACAACGAGGAAGCTATCAGCGTAGACGCTACTACCGGCGCCGTTTCGTTCCTCGCTTTCGGCAAGGCTACCATCACAGCCACATTCACACCAGAGGAAGGCTATCTCGGTTCGTCGGCTTCTTACACCATCGCATACCGTCAGGCTGCCGACCCTACAAAGGTGATCTTCGACTGCAACGAGGGCGCTTTCGACTGCTTCGGCAATGAGAACAAATACAAGGAGGGCGAGTTCGACTTCGTAGACATCAACGGCGACAGCTACACCTTCACCGTTCACAACGCCATGCTCAACAACTACGGCGGCGGATTGCAGCTGAAGAAGAACTCTACTTCGGACGCTACACAGCAGGGCTACGCCATTTCGCCTGCGTTCGGCAAGTTCCCGAACGGCTACCGCGTAACAGTGAAGTACAAGGACCAGAATGCGCCCGAACTCGAATGTACAAACCATGCAGAAGATGTAGCCGTATTTGACGACGCCAACGGCACAATGTATATGGACGTGCCGTTCGCCGACGGCGTGTTCAAGCTCTCAGGCGCAAGTCAGGTGGCTTATATACAGAGCATAGAGCTTACTCCGCTCGCAAAGAAGGACCCGCAGCCCGTAACGATGACATTCCCGCAGGACGTCTACACCTGCTACACCGACGAGGCTCCGCTCTTCGACGGCTTCAAGCCGACCATCAAGAACGCAGCTGGCGAGGAGCTCAACCTCCCCGTTACATACACAAGCAGCAACACCGACTTCTGCATGATTATGAACGGCACCCTGCTGCTCTCGCAGAACCCGGGCGAAGTGACCATCACAGCCAAGTTCGCCGGCAACGACGACTATCTGCCTGCCGAGGCTTCGTACCTTATCAAGGTGATAAAGAGAGAGAAGGCTGACGCTGGCATCGCTTTCGAGGAGACAATGCTGATGATAGACCTCGCCAAGAAGACAATGACCGCTGAGCAGCTCGGCTTCAAGAACCCGAACAACCTCGCAGTGACATACTCTTCTAACAAGACCGACGTTGCTGAGGTAGACGCAGAGGGCAACGTGACGCTGAAGAAGGCAGGTCGCGTGAACATCGACGTTACGTTCGCAGGCAACGACGAGTACAAGGCTGCCACAGCATCGTGCACACTCATCGTGAACGACTACCGCAACACACCTGAGCTCACGTTCGATCAGGAGGAGTACACAGCCAACATGCGTGAGGGCAACACCTTCAGCGGCGCTACACTCTACAACGAGTCGGAGGTGGCTCCGCTCACATACACCAGCTCTAACGAGGAGGTGGCTGAGGTGGCTGCCAACGGCGTTGTGATTCTGCGCAGCACGGGCGAGACAACAATCACCGTATGGTTCGCTGGCGACAAAGACTTCAAGGCGGCTTCGGCTTCATACAAGCTCACAGTTATCGACGAGGTGGTTGACGGCATACAGAGCATCACCATCGACAACATGCCTGAGGACGCTAAGGTCTACAACCTCAACGGACAGCGCATGAACGCAAAGGCTCTGAAGAGCGGCGTCTATGTCGTGAACGGCAAGAAGGTTGTGCTGAAGTAAACACACATATCAATAACACAAATTGAATATTATAACGAACACGAATAACACAAATCGCACGAATTTATAAAACCCTCGATTCGTGAAATTAGTGTTATTCGTGTTCGTTTTATATTAAGCGATATAACGCTGGAACGCGCACACACTATTGACATATATCAAAAAATCGAGTGTTTTGATAGCAAAAGCGCAAGAAACACACGCAAAAATTTGGCAATATGCCTCAAAATCAATATCTTTGCAATGTTTTTCATGGTATTAGATTTAAGGTTAACAAAGGTTGGGACTCGGCGGAGCCCCTTTTTTTGTGCCCATACGTTACGTAAGCAACTTTTTAGTATACATTTTACAACATTACTTGCAGGATAAATATCATTTTACTATATTTGCAACCGGATATAAGCCATTTTAGTAACTAAACAAGGATATTTGCTTATGGAAAAACTTTACTCGACGCTAATCTTAGCAGCAATGTTCGCCACTGGAGCAATGGCACAGAGCGAAACACAACTCATAACAAAGCCTGCAGAGGGCAAGACAATCAACCTCTACCGCACGACAACCGGCTTCGAGTCGGTCTACTACTACGGCATTCCGCATAAGAGCACGGGCGACTGGCAGCGTCTGGTCTTCGGCAACGACGACGCCGTGTATCTCGAAAACCCGATAAACTCACTCTACACGAAGACATGGATAAAGGGCTACCGCGCAGAGGGCGACACCATCGCCTTCCAGCTGCCACAGCCGATATACGCCGAGGAGGACGTATTCTCGGGCGACACGATGTACGGTTATCTCTACCGCCTGCACCCCGAAACCGTCGACGAGAAGAACACCTTCCGACCCAACGAGGGCGAAGCTAACCAGCTGCTGAAGTACGTATGGCGCAACGACTCGCTCATCATGGTGATGCCCAAGACCGAGATGATAGGCATGTGCCGCGCCAACGGCAACTGGACAAGCTACGCCGAGGCAACATACAAGGCTGTGAAACTCGACAACAACACGGCTGCGCCGTCGGCAGCTGCCACCGTGCAGGACGGACTGATGCTCTACATGGACGTAGAAGGACAGTCGCAGCTCTACCCCGTGAAGTACGCCTTCGACGGCGACGACGTATACCTCGGCGACCTCTCGGCGAACATCAAGGGACTCTGGATAAAGGGCAAGAAGGACGGCACGACAGTCACCTTCCCCCCGACATCGTACATCGGCATCGACACCACAACGGCTTGCTACATGTACGCCTCGTCGGCTGTGATGGGCAAGGGAGTGGACGAGATGGGCACCGAGTTCGACAAGGCGTGCCTCAGCACCGAACCGCTCGTCTTCACCTACGACGCCGAGAAAAACGCGCTCAGCACGAAGGGCATCATGATGATTCACAAGAGCGTGGACGACGACCGCAGCACTAACATCTTCGACACCTACCGCTATGCGCTCATCAACGCATGGGACAAGCGCCCGGCTGCACCGCTGCCGCCGAAGCTCACCGCCTTCCAGCCGTACGACCCTAACCCGTGGGGAGGCCCCGGCGGCTTGCAGTTCACGCTGAGCTACTACTCTACCGACTTCAACTATCTCGACCCGTCGCACCTCTACTATAACCTCTACATCGACGACGAGCTGGTTACGTTCTCGCCCGACGACTACCAGAACCTGGAGACGGAGATGACCGACGTGCCCTACTCGTTCAGCGACCAGTACGAGTTCTACAAGTACGACGAGAACAACCGCACCATCTACTTCTACAAGGACGTGAAGAAGAAGATTGGCATGGAGGCTGTCTACGTTGACGGCGACCTGCGCTTCGGTTCGGGCATCACCGAATACTATCCGAACGGCGACCCGACTGGCGTGGATATGACCGAGGCTACGGTAAAGCAGATAAAGAGCGTCGACTTCTACGACCTCTCTGGTCGCAAGCTGAGCGCACCTGCAAAGGGCATCTGCATCCGCACCATAACATACACCGACGGATCGAAAGTGTCGAGAAAGATTGTGAAGTAAAAGTTCTTCACAGCGACATAAATAGTAGCGGAGGTCTCCGGCCTCCGCTGCACTAAGTCTGACACTAATAAGTATAATTAGACTATTTGCAACACCAACTCGGATAAAAAATTTATGAAAAAGGTTATAGCAATAATTAGTCTCTTGTTTCTTGTTTTGAATGGTAATGCTCAAGAATCATTAGATACTATCAAATCTTTTATACTAAGTGAAGTTGTGGTTAAAGCAGAAAGGATTATTCATAAGGGTGATCACGATGTACTATATTTATCAAACGACAATAAAAAGTTTGGTACAAATGCTTTAGATGCAGTTTCTTCCTTAGAATTGTTCCAAACAGCAATAAATGAAACAAAATTGGTTTCTTGGGACAGACAAAATGTATTTATCCTTATAAATGGCGTTCCATCAACGGCATATGACTTACGTGGATATAAGGGTGAGGACATAAAGAACGTAGAGTTTTATTCTATTGCTCCTCCTCAATACATGAGTCTGACTGCAGGGCCTGTAGTCAACATTGTTGTGAAGAAGAGGCACGATAGATCTTATGCCGGTTATTTCAACACTTCTAATGCTGTAAACACAGAATTTGGAACAAACCAGATTGACTTGACATATGCGGATTCTCTGAACCAAGTAAAACTGGGTTATCTGATTGATTACAGAAACATAGGCAATATTGACAATCTTGCTGAATACACTTATAGTCCGCAACTACATTCTCAATATATGGGTACAAGTCGCTATAAAGGTCAATATCATAACATCAGTGCATCGTACCAAAGATATCAGGGTAATCATCTGTTTAATGCTAAGGTATATACTATCATTGAACCCTTACAAGATGAAGAAAAAAGGGCGGGCCTTATTTCGACAGATGACACCCAATATAATGGTGAAGGTACAAGCCTTTTGAAGAGTCGTTCCAATACGGTGGCTGTAGATTTATACTATCGCTATTTATTAAAGAAAGGCCGTCTGTTTGCCATAAATGTGGTCAATACATTTGGAAATAGTTATTCGGATTCGAAGCAATCTATGCTCTCGGAGAATACAGGAAACAATGACTATGACTACAATTTACACTCAAGAGTGGATAATGATTCGTATTCATTTATTACAAACGCTGTCTATGCCTCTCCGCTTTGGGGTGGCTCATTGAGTGTTGGTTCAAGATATGAATATAAGCAACTTAATCAGACTTCATTCAATAACAAATACAAACCATATTCTCACAATGAGTTCCTTAATACGGGTGGTACCTGGACATGGAATACAATATCGTTTGTTCCGGCTGTTGGATTGAATATATTTAAGCAGACATCCTCGGGTATATCGCAAAACTCTGTTCTTCCTTACATAAGACTTTATTCAGATTGGTGGGGAAAGGGTAAAATGAAAGGAACAACTGTGCAGTTGACGTTGACAATGCGTAATATATCTCCTTCGTTAAATGAAATCACTGAGAGTGAGACCTATTTAGACCTCTGGCTGATATCTGCTGGCAATCCAAAATTGAAAGATTATTGGATTACATCGGGGAAACTGTCGTTTGCATATTTCTCACCAAATAATAAAAATCAGATAGTCTTCATGGTACAGCCATCATATGCTAACAATAAGATAGCTACCACAATACTAAAAGAAGGCGATAATGTTTATTTCAGACCTCAAAATATAGGAGGTGATTTCGAATGGAGATTTGACCTTTATGGGAGTTGGTATCCATTTAAATGGTTAGAATTATCACCCTATGTTGAATACTATATCTCACGACTTGAAACTCCATCGCAAAATATCAACTTTGATTATTGGCGTATAGGTGGCAATATTACAGCATCATTTGAAAACTTGTCTTTGATCTTCAGTGTTAATTCACCAACAAAAGTATACGACGGCGACCTTTTGTCACGTGGCAGCCTTCAATATGCTGGAACGATACAATATAAAATAGGTAATTGGTCAGTAGGTGCAAAATACAATTATTCAGGACACAACAACTATACTGTTTCGAATTTACCTATTCTTAGGTATAATGAGAACAAGGATTGGAAACCACTTCAGCATATGGTACGCTTGACTGCCACATATACATTCTCCGTAGGAAAATCAAGAAGGCACGATGGCAAGATACTTACAGAATCAAGTAAAGACAATACCGGTTTAGGTAAGTTTAATACACCACAGATAAGCAAATAAAATGAAACGCTTCCCCTTTATAAAGCAAAAAGATTCAATGCAATGTGGGGTGGCTTGCCTTGCATCTATATGCGAATATTATGGAAAGGAATTATGGAAAGCGATATTTGCCCATAATTCCTTTTATTTTTTATATGACCCCACCAACTCCAATTGGATATAATCAAAATGCAAGATATTACGGATGTTGTCCGTATTCTCCGCAACTTTTCACATCCATATTTTTCTTCCCTATTTTTGATTTTCAAATTTAGGGAAATAAAAGAGTGAATAAATTGCGTATCTGATACTATCAAGTCGTGAGAGTGTTAAATATGAGATCTGGTTTGGTAAAAAACCGAATTTTGTATCGTCGTTTGGAAACAAATCGTTATCTTTGTACCATAATTCAAAACAAAATGGGCATCAACAAGCTAAAAGTGGTGTTGACAGAAGAAGCACAAGCCTTTTTGGATGCGCAGCCATTCAAAGCTCAGCAGAAGATATACTACAACATCTTCAAGGTTGAGGAAGGAGTGATGAAAGTTGACATCTTCAAGAAACTGGAGAATACTGAGATATGGGAGTTTCGAACTCTCTACAATGGTATATGCTACAGGCTTTTCTCCTTTTGGGATACTGAGGAAGAGACTTTGGTTATTGCCACACATGGCATAGTCAAGAAAACTCAGAAGACACCACTAAAGGAAATTACCAAAGCAGAAGAAATAAGAAAAGAATACTTTAATAATAAAAATAAATAGCATTATGGCACAGATGAAATTGATACCAGCAGACAATATGAAAGATAAACTTTGGGGTAGAAGAGGAACACCAGAGCGTGAAGCAATGGAAACTAAACTCAAAGAAGATGTGAACGCCTATATTGTAGGCGAAGCCATACGCAAGGCTCGATTGGCACAAAACCTCACACAAGAACAACTTGGTGAACGTATCGGTGTGCAGCGTGCTCAAATTTCAAAGTTGGAGAAAGGTACAAGTGTTATCACATTGCCAACAATGAGTCGTGTATTCCAAGCTCTGGGTATCGCAACAGCCACTCTTGATTTGGGTATTGCAGGCAAGATTGCGTTGTGGTAAGATAAAACCTGATATATATATCATCATACCCTCTAAGAAAGATGAAATACAACAATATAGATTATCAAAGATGTGTACTTATCTGCATGGTCGTGATGATACACATCGTGAATTTCAGTACACTATACCCTGACGTAAAAAACTTTATAAACTTCTTTTTCATGCAAGCGTTTTTGTTGATTACAGGCTATTTGGTAAACATCAGAAAAACGTATAAGGAATTTGCGTCTTACATCATGAAGATTCTCATTCCTTATATAATAATGGTTACCGGTTATGCTTTTGTATCAACATTACTACCAGTAAGAGATGGGGTAAACGAATTTACAATACCTATAATTCTTAATACGATATTTGTCACCTCTATTGGTCCATATTGGTTCTTGTACACAATGGCTATATGCGGGGTAATATATTATTTGACATTCAATTTGGTTGGCAAATGGAGCATAATGGGCAAATTGTGCTTATTTGCCACATTTCTTATGTTAGTCTCACAATACACTCCAGTTCTTAATTCTACGAATGCAGCTTTTTATTTCACTGGTGTCTGTTTGCGTCTGTCTGAAAAACGTCTTGATGAAATTATAAAACCATCGTTGTGGAGTATTCTGCCTTTCATAGCAATAGCAAGTTTCCCAAACTATAAGAATTGGAACTTTTTAGCGGTTACAATATTAGCATTGTCATTCCTTTCTTTCGTTCCGAAACTCATACAGAGTATCAATAACAAGAAGGTCTTGGGAATTATAGGATATATCGGAAGAAACACACTTCCTATATACCTTTTTCATCCAATATTCACAATGGGAGGCAAGTTAGCATTGCCACTATTCCATTTTGATAATTCAGGGGGGTACATACGGTCTTCACTATTGCCGTTAGCATAATCGGAAGTATTGCTATTGCTGCAATCCTTGACAGATGTCACCTGTCTTATATTTTTGCGAGAAAAAGGTTCTTACGCTAATCATATCAACGATAAAATAAAACAGGTAGAATTTGAGAATGAACAATGATACAAGGTATATTTGCTATCATGTGCAATCTTGGTAGGATTATATAAGAGTGATGTTATTGCATTGATACCCAATACTTGTTGCTTGGTGGTCACTTGAAATGTCCCAAAATGAGAATACAATGTGATCGAAAGTTAAATACGTTAAATTTTAGCCATTTCGTATCTATATAGAATCCACACAGTCACTTTTCTACCGTTTAGAACGTATAATACTGATAATCAACTAATAATAGATACTTCTATTAAACCATACAAGATGAAAGCATTAATATCTTTTCTGACGTTCCTGACCTGCTCGCTTTGCTGCTATAGCCAGTCTTCCGTGATGGGTGCGCCGCGGCCGTCTGCTGCGCTGCGTGCGTCTTTCAATGATATCATTAGTATTGGTGAGCTGATAAAGAGTGTGAAAGAGGGCAGCGTTGGTATTAAGAAGATTGCGGAAAGGAGCGGCTATGCGTTTCGAGGTCGCTATCACGACCCTGAGTTGAACGACTTCTATTATGAGGATGTCTACTATAAGAATTGTATGGTGGCGGCAGACGGCAGTCCGATTAAATATGGTAAGGGACGGCAATGCCTATTGTTTCACCTTTTACATCAAATAGACGTTGGTTAAAAGCTGGCGTGAACAGATCTGGGACTGAGTTAGGACTAAGCTTACGCTGGCAGATACCACTCTGCGCCTGGAAGAAAGGCTGGCAGATATCGCTTTCGGGAAGCGTATCTGCCAGCCTTTATTGTACTTATACTATGCAGGTTACGGCGATTCTGGGAGATATGGGGGATTTTTTCGCTAACAAAAAGTTCGGAGAGATTAGTTTATGATTCGGATTTTTTCTATCTTTGTGCACATCAAGACCGCATACTGCTTTCATAGGCTTGCATATTTTTATCCCAACTGGCTTATAATTCGGAAATTTTATCTAAATTTGTATTTTGAAACAAAAAGAATAAAACCGAAGATATGAAGATTCTAACTGGAGCTCAGATTCGCGAGCTCGACAAATATACAATCGAGCACGAACCAATATCATCTGTAGACCTTATGGAGCGGTCGGCGAAAGCCATCACCAACGCCATTTGCGAGCGATGGGCGCAGTCGACGCCTATCGTAGTGTTCGCAGGTCCGGGCAACAACGGCGGCGACGCTCTCGCCATGTCGCGACTGCTCGCCGAGAAAGGCTATGTCGTAGACGTTTTCCTGTTCAACATCCACAACCATCTCTCAGAAGAGTGCGCCAAGAACCGCGACCGACTCGTGAGCGAAGGACTGGCGCACAAGCTGACCGAGATTACGTCGAACTTCGAGCCGCCGCAGCTCACGGAGAAGACGCTCGTAGTGGACGGACTCTTCGGTTCGGGACTGAAGGAGCCGCTCTCTGGCGGATTCGCTTCGCTCGTGAGCTACATCAACCAGTCGCCGGCGCAGGTGGTGAGCATCGACATCCCGTCGGGACTCATGACCGAGAGCAACCGACCGCAGGACAACCCTGCCGTAGTTAGAGCCAACGTGACGCTGACGCTGCACACGAAGAAGCTCGCAATGTTCTTTGCCGACTGCCAGCAGTATTTGGGCGAGGTGTGCACGCTCGACATCCGCCTCTCGAAATACTTCATCGACACCATTCCGGCTACATACGACACCGTCGACCCGTCGTACATCAAGAGTCAGATGCTGAAGCGCGACGACTTCGCCCACAAGGGCTCTATGGGCAACGCGCTGCTCATAGCCGGAAGTCGCGGCATGGCGGGCGCTGCAATACTCGCATCGAAGGCGTGCATGCGCAGCGGCGCAGGAAAGGTGACGGCGCTCACGCCCCACTGCAACCTGGGCATCATGCAGATGGCTGTGCCAGAGGCTGTGTGCCTCGTCGACCGCGAGAGCTACTACTCGGAGGCTATCGACACCGACGGATTCCAAGCCGTTGGCATCGGTCCGGGACTTGGCAAAGAAGAAAGTTCGGCGCTCGCACTGATGTCGCAGCTGCAGCAGACAAGCTGCCCTATAGTGCTCGACGCCGACGCGCTGAACATGCTCGGATCGCACGGCACATGGGTGCAGCAGCTGCCGAACAACGTGATTATGACGCCACATCCGCGCGAGTTCGACCGCATCACGGGCAGACGCAACTGCTCCGACTACGAACGTCTCATGCTGGCGCGCGACATGGCACGCGACCTCTGCGCATACATCATCCTGAAGGGCCACTACTCGGCGCTCTGTCTGCCCGACGGAGGCATCTTATTCAACACTACGGGCAACTCCGGAATGGCTACAGCCGGTAGCGGCGACGTGCTCACCGGCATCATCACCGCACTGCTCGCCCGCGGCTACTCGCGCAAGAACGCCTGTCTCGTGGGCATGTACCTGCACGGACTGGCTGGCGACATAGCTGCCGAACGAACAGGCAAGGAGAGTCTGATAGCAAGCGATATCATAGACTGTCTGCCAGAAGCATTCAAGAACTTAGAGAAATAACATATGAAACACATTCTTTCAACACTAATCCTCGCCGCTCTCACCGCTCTGCCGGTGTCTGCAGGCAGCAAGAAGGAGGCGGACGGACTCGTCTACTACCTCCCGAAGACGGCTGTGCGTATGCACGTTCTCGTTGAGAAAACCACTACCGAACCCGGACAGCTCAACGACTACTCGGACCTCTACTTCAAGACGTCGGCACCGCAAGTAACGACTACCGACTACCGCATCGTGGGCGTGAAGTTTGGTACGGCTGCCGTGCGCGACGATAACCAGCGCTATGTCGTGAACATAGACAACAAACACAGCGTGCTCAACGTCGACTGCGACGTGAACGGCGTGCTGCGCGCAATAAACACCAAGGCACCTAAGGCTAAGGAGGAACCTGCGTTCACGCCGGCGCCTAAGGCCCAGCCGCTCAATCCGCGCGACTATATGAGTCAGGACATACTCGCTGCAGGCAATCTGCCGAAGATGGCGCAGCTCGTGGCGCAGGAGATATACGACGTGCGCGACTCGCGCAACATGCTCTCACGCGGCGAAGCCGACTTCATGCCGAAGGACGGCGAACAATTGCGCTTGATGTACGACCAGCTCAACCGTCAGGAGCGCGCTCTGATGCAGCTCTTCCAGGGAACTACAACGGTTGACACTACGGAATATGTCATCAGCATCGTGCCCGAGAAAGAGACGAAGCGCGTTGTGGCGTTCCGCTTCTCGAAGAAGTTCGGACTCACCACCGCCGACGACCTCTCCGGCGAGCCTTACTACATGGATGTGACCGACGAGAACCAGACGGCTGAACCGCCTGCCGTACACGAAATGGCTAAGAAGCAGAAGGACGAGATGGAACTCGCCGTATGTCTGCCCGGAAAAATCAGCGTGACGCTATCTAACGCCAACAAGAAGATAGGACACTACGACATGTGGGCGGCACAGTTCGGACAGGTAGAAATGCTCAACGGCTCGCTCTTCGGCAAGAAACTCACGTCGAAGATTGTGCTCGACAGCGCAACCGGCGCCGTCACGGAGCTAACAACCGAACCTTTGGACTAAACAAAAAAATGAGGGGAGCGACGATTAAACATTCTTAATCTCGCTCCCCTTTTTATCACTTAACGTATCACATAACATACGGTTGTGTTTTTTCATAAATCAGCCAATTTCTATCAAAACCGACTTATTTCGCAGTTTTCTTGTATTGAGTAGGCGTTACACCCATCGCCTGCTTGAAGGCACGCGTGAAGTGCGACGTGTCGTAGTAGCCGCAAGCCATCGCCACCTCGTTAATGGGCAGATCGTCATTTCTATCAAGCATCTCCTTCGCCTTCTTCATCTGCAGCGAACGGACGTAGGCGGCAGGCGTGTCGCCCGACACGGCGTTCAGCTTGCGGCGCAGCTGCTGCGTGCTCATGCAGAGTTTCTCGGCTACGGCGTCTATGGATATGGCACTTACAGCCATCATCTCGTACACCACGGTGTCGAGGCGGTCGAGGAAGGCACGGTCGGGCGCCGGCAGAGCCTCGGCAGCGTCGGGCTTATGCTCAGCCGCAGCCTGAATGTAGCTCTCGCGCAGCAGGCGGTGCTTTTCAAGCAGATTGCCCACGCTCACCGCCAGTTCCTCGGCGTTGAACGGCTTGTAGATATAAGCGTCGACACCCATCTGCAAACCGCGCAACTTATCCTCCTGCGTAGTCTTCGCCGTCACGATTATAACCGGCACATGGTCGAGCACAGCCGACTGCTTCACGGCTTGGCAAAGCTCGTAGCCGTCCATCTCGGGCATCATAAGGTCGGTGATGATGATGTCGGGCACAAGTTCTGTAGCCATGCGCAGACCTTCCTTGCCATCGCGCGCCATAGCAAGACGATAGCGGTCTTTCAGCTGCATCGAGATATACTCACGCACGTCTCTGTTGTCCTCCACGATGAGCACAAGCTGGCGTTGGTCGGCGCTGTCCGCATTGTCGGCAGCACTTACGACATTCTCTGCGCAGTACATATCGTCCATCTCCTCAGGACTTATCACTTCGCTCATGAGCATCTCCTCGGGTATGGTGCCCTTAACATCAAGAGTCTTCACCACAACTCCCTCGGGAGCCTTCACCGGCACGCTCACCGTGAATACCGAGCCCTTACCTAACACGGTGTTAAGGCGCAGACTGCCGCCAAGTACGGAGACAATCTGCTTGACAAGCGCCAGACCGACGCCCGAACCGATGCTCTTCTTATTGGTAGACGACTGGTAGAACGGCTCGAAGATGCGTCGTCTGTCCTCCGGTGCGATGCCGCTGCCGTAGTCGGCTACAACAAGCGTGAACATGCCGTCCTCAATCCTGAGCGTAATGAGCACATTCTGTCCGCGTTTGGAGAACTTGATGGCGTTGGTGACGAGGTTGCACACCACCTTCTGCACATAATCGGGCACAAAGTCGCACACATAGTCCTGCTGTTTCGGCGCATACAGTATGCGAATGCCGCGCGAGTGGGCAAGATTGAGGTAGCCTTCAACGATGTTAGATATGAAAAGCACTACGTCGCCGCGATGCCAGTCGGGCTGTCCGATAGCCGACTTCACCTTCTGTATGTCGAGCAACTGGTTGATGAGCGAAAGCAGTCGCGAGCCCTGTCGCGACACCATGCTTCCCACCTTACGGATGTCGCCCGCAGGCACCTTTCCCTCCTCAAGCATGTGCGAATAGCCGAGGATGACGGTGAGCGGCGTGCGGAACTCGTGGGTGATATTGGTGAAGAACGAGATGCGCATCTCGTCCATCTGATGCTGCAGCAGCTGCTTGCGCTTACGGGCACGCAGGGCGTAGAACATGAACGAAATAATGACCGTGGCGAGCACGATGACAAGCACTGTTGCGGCGAAGCTGAGCCGTCGAAGCGTGCGCTCTGCCTTGTACTCGTTATTGACAGCATCCATCTCGGCGCGGTGCTGCTCGTTCTCGTAGCGCATGCGCATGTTCTGCATGTGTATGATGTTCTTCTCGCTCGCCACGCTGTCGCCGAGTTCGTTATACTCTTTATAGTAGCGCAGCGCACGTGCGTAGTCGCCCTTCCGGTTGTATATCTCGTAGTAGATACGTGCAATCTGCGACTGGTGTTCGAGCGAGTGCAGGTCGTGAGCCAGCTGATCGGCTATCTCGAGATAGTGCATGGCAGCGTTGTAGTCGCCCGTCTTCAGGTGAATCTCCGCCAGCGCAAGACACGGCTCCATCGTGTGCCAGCGGTCGCCCGAGGGCTTCATTATCTCGTACGCCTTGCGGTACTCGGCGATGGCTTCCGCCGTCTTGCCCTGCTTGTCGTAGAGACGTCCGAAGTGGGTGTAGCATAGAGATATGCCGAGGTCCGACTCGGCGAGGCGGTTCTGCTCCATCGAGTGGCGGTAGTACACCCAAGCCGAGTCGAGACGGTTGCTCTGCTCGAAGATTGAGCCGATATTGGCGTAGTTGATTGCCTGTCCGAGGTTGCTGCCAAGGCTCTTCTCGCCTTCAAGTGCGGCATGGAACACGGAGTCGGCTGTCTCCTTGTCGCCGAGTGTGAGGCAGATGTTGCCGATGCCGTTGAGCGACACCACGCGGTTCTTGCGCGCCGTGCGGTCGTCTTTGTAGCTGAACTCCTCAGAGATGTGCAGCGCGCGGTAGTGGTAGTTGATTGCCTCGTCGAGGATGCCCATGCGCCGGTAGTTGGTGCCGATGTTGTTGAGCGCCTGCGCCATGGCGATGGTGTCGTGCAACTGTTCGCCGAGCGCCATCTCGCGCTGGTGGCATTCGATGGCTTTCATGAAGAAGTTGTCTTCGCGGTAGGTGCGTCCCAACTGACGGCGTGCACGCATCTCGAGCATACGGTCGCCCGACTTCTCCGCTTCTTTCACAAGACTGTCGAGGCTCTGCTCGCCCTTCACGCAACCAACGATGCTGTCGGCGCGGTCGCGCTGTTGAGCGAGGCGTCGAGGCGACGGCTCTGTGCTGCAGGCGCTGAAGAAAAGTACGAGAATAGCACACGTTGCAAGGAAAAGGGTGCATCGTGCTGGCGAACCGAACGATTGTTTACGGGCCTTACTCAATAAATTATTTAAGCGGTTGGTCATTGGCTTAGTGTTTATAGTGATGCAAATTTACTACGTTTTTTCGTTTTATCAAAGCAATACGATAGGTTTTTCGCCCGAAAGTGTCATTTCGTTCGACCTTTTCACCTCTATGTAACACAAAAAGAAGTGTGTCAAGCCAATGCTGGCTCAACACACTTCTTTTCCTAATATCGCAGTTTACGATTTACTTCTTGTTTCTGTTGGCACGCTGCTCGCGATACTTCGCTTTCTGCCGTGCCGAACCACTACCATGGGCACCAGTGATGTATTTCTTCTTCTTTGCCTTGGTCTTGACTTTGCCGTCATCATCTTTTCTGTTCGACGCTCCGCCACGGCCCCATGAAATGCCATTAGCAATGATTGCGTCAATATCGTCACCTTTGCTCATATCTATCTTTATTGGTTATTCTAATTGTTTATCAGGTGAGAGCCGCAACATATCTCAACATCTCAACGTATCAACATCTCAACCTCTCACCACTTCAACCCATCAGATTAATGATGGAAGAGGCGCACACCTGTGAACGCCATTGTGATGCCATACTTGTCGCAGGTATCAATAACATTGTCGTCGCGAACCGAACCGCCTGCCTGAGCGATGTACTCTACGCCGCTCTTGTGTGCACGCTCGATGTTGTCGCCGAACGGGAAGAACGCGTCTGAGCCGAGCGCTACGCCGCGGTTCTCTGCTATCCATGCCTTCTTCTCCTCCATTGTGAGCACCTCGGGCTTCTCCTTGAAGAAGAGCTGCCATGTGCCGTCGCGCAGCACGTCGTCGTGGTCCTCAGAGATATAGACGTCGATAGTATTGTCGCGGTCGGCGCGGCGGATGCCGTCAACGAACAGGAGGTTCATCACCTTCGGGTGCTGGCGCAGCCACCAGATGTCTGCCTTGTTGCCTGCGAGGCGTGTGCAGTGGATGCGGCTCTGCTGACCGGCACCGATGCCGATAGCCTGACCGTCCTTCACGTAGCATACAGAGTTCGACTGTGTGTACTTCAGTGTGATGAGCGAGATGATGAGGTCGCGGATAGCTTCCTCGGTGAAGTTCTTCGACTTTGTAGGTATGTTCTCGAACAAAGCTGGGTCGTCGAGGCGCACCTCGTTGCGTCCCTGCTCGAACGTTACGCCGAACACCTGCTTGTGCTCGACGGGAGCCGGCACGTAGTTCGGGTCTATCTTTATTACGTTATATGTGCCCTTGCGCTTTGCACGGAGAATCTCGAGCGCTTCGTCGGTGAAGTCGGGGGCGATTACGCCGTCGCTCACCTCGCGCTTGATGAGTGTAGCTGTAGCAGCGTCGCAGGTGTCGCTGAGCGCCACGAAGTCGCCGTAAGAGCTCATGCGGTCGGCACCGCGTGCACGGGCATACGCACATGCAATCGGCGAAAGTTCCATTTTCCCGTCGTCAACGAAGTATATCTTCTTCAGCGTGTCGCTGAGCGGCAGACCTACAGCGGCTCCAGCTGGCGAAACGTGCTTGAACGATGCTGCAGCGGGCAGACCTGTGGCAGCCTTCAGCTCCTTAACGAGCTGCCAAGAGTTGAGCGCGTCGAGGAAGTTGATGTAGCCAGGACGACCGTTGAGTACTTCGATGGGGAGTTCGCCTTCTTCCATGTAAATGCGTGAAGGCTTCTGGTTCGGATTGCATCCGTACTTGAGTGCTAATTCTTTCATATAGTAATTATAAGAATGAGAAATCATTTCCAACTGCAAAATTACTACTTTTCGACTAAATTCTGCGCTTTTAACTGCATTATTTTCAATGCGAAGAGAAATCAAAGGTGATGTTGGCAAAGGATTACCGCAGCGTGGTACTTCTGTTTCCGCAATGCGGTAATGGTAGTTTTGCTACGCGGTAATCGTATTTCCAGTCTGCGGTAATCGCATTGAAAGCCCGTCTTTGACCACATTCAGCTTTGCCGCTTGCCAGTGCAAGAACTACGCCAACCAAGAAGTATGTGTTCTTAGAAATATTGGTGCAGTTGAGACAACTGCACCCCCTAAGCACCCTACGGTTTGGAGCAAAAAAAATCCCCGCAGTCCCGAAGGACCACGAGGAAACACCCCTGTGGGCGTTGACGGATTCGAACCGCCGACCCTCTGCTTGTAAGGCAGATGCTCT
>ENA-UOJH01001180-UOJH01001180.1-human-gut-metagenome-genome-assembly--contig:-C148-NODE-1180-length-20259-cov-8.195308_pt1 | contig 20259 bp, 13 predicted proteins | sample MGYA00242345_ERZ723892 | MGnify/ENA metagenome assembly ERZ723892 | reverse complement strand
CCTATGCACACGCCCAACCCCCTGCCGCCGCGGGGGCCCCCGCGGGGGCACGGCCCGCCTCGGATAAAATCCAGCGCTTGTCCCAAAGCCCGAGCAGGACTTTGGGACAAAACGCATGCCGCCCGGCGTTCGCCGGGCGGCATGCGTTTTGTGTTCTTCAGGTGTGCAGATCGGCCTTGATCTTCGTCGTGGAGATCTCGGGCGTGCGGGGGAGGTAGACGACCTCGCATTTGTCCTTCAGGAAGTCGAACTTGCCCTTCCAGTCGTCGCCCATGACGAACACGTCCACGTGGTATTTGTCCACGTCGGTGACTTTCTGGTCCCAGCTCTCCTCAGGGATGACGAGGTCAACGTAGCGGATGGCCTCGAGCATCCGCTTGCGATCCTCGTAGGAGAAGTAGCTCTTTTTGCGCTTTTCGTTCCAGTTGAATTCGTCCGTGCTCAGCGCCACGATCAGGTAATCGCCCTGCTCCTTGGCGCGGCGCAGGAGGTTGATGTGCCCGTAGTGCAGCAGGTCAAAGGTGCCGTAAGTGATGACACGTCTCATGTGTGCTCCCTTTCCCGGAGGCGCTCGGCCAGAAACGCGGCGACGCGCTCGGCGGAGTGTCCGTCTGTGTATTGGTTGGTCAGCTTGGTGAGCTGCAGGCGCTTGGCCCGCAGCGGATCATCGCCCGCGGCGAGCTGCTCGAAAAACGTGCGGAAATCGTCCGGCGTGTCGAGCGGGGCCGCGCTCTCGCGCAGCGGCTGCGGGTCGATGGCAAAGCCCGGCTGCTTGGCGTAGGCGTCGATGTCCTCGAACGTCAGCCCAACGGGCTTGCCCGTGAGCAGATAGTCAAACAGCACGGAGGAATAGTCCGTGATGAGGGCATCCGTGCAGGCGAGAAATTCGTAGGACGTGATGCCGTGCGCGGCGAAGAGCCCGTCGTCGATGAAGCGGAGGTGGCTCAGCTCCAGCGCGCGGATGTGCGACAGGTCCTGCGCCGGGTGGGGCTTGACGATCACGAGCGTGTTCGTCGCCCGCGCGGCCTCGTTCACGGCCGCGGCCGCCGCCGGGTCATGGATGACGGGGACGGAGATGTCCGTCGTCGCAACGAGGTTGTTCTTGTGCTGGCGGTACGTGGGATACCAGACGACGAAGCGGTCAAACTCCGCGCCGAAGATGTCCTTCAGGTCGCATTTGTGCGTGAACAGGTCGTCGTTGCGCGGGAAGCCGAGCGTGACGAGCTTTTCCGGCGGGATGTGGAATTCGTAGCTGTTCACGGCGTCAAAAAACGGGGCCTGACTCAGCGCCCAGTCGGTCGTCGGGTCGCAGAAATAGTAGTCGTGCACGCTCTTGAGCGGGCTGCCGTGCGTCAGGTACAGATGCACGGTCTCCGGCCGGAGCTTCTGGAGCTGGCCGTTGCAGTCCACGATGGCAGCGGCGCGGGCGCGCAGCCAGAACAGCCGCAGCAGCGCCCATGTTCCCCGCGTGCCGGCAAAGGACACGTTCTTTTCATGCACGTTCCGAAAAGCGGCCGGATCCGGCACGACCCACACGAGCCGGTACCGGTCGTTCCAGCCCTGGGCCAGCAGCGTCCGGTACAGGGCGCCGGTGTTGTCACCGAGGGGCGGCGCGCTCTCGAGCAGGATGACCGGCTTGCCGGGCAGCAGGCTCAGCAGCCGCACGAGCAGACGTTTCAAGCGTTGTTTCATTTTCTCAGCACCTTTCGCACCATGCCGCCGACAAGGGCCTTTTCATATCCGTTCATGGACAGCAGCCACACGGAGGCACAGTAGATCGCTGTGTAGACGATGATGCCGCCGAGCAGCATCGGAATACTGTAGAGGTTTACAAACAGCATCATCAGCACGCCGCACGCGGCGGGCGGCAGCAGGCCGAGCGCCATGCGCCCGATATTTTTCCAGAACACGGTCACGTCGATGTTCAGCCGCCGCTGATAGAAGATGTTCATCACGAGTCCGTTTGCCAGCGCGACGGCGACGGCCGTGCCGATCGCGCAGCCGATCGCGCCGAGGTACTGGCACAGCCAGATGCTGATGGCGAGGTTGCCGATGGCCATGGCTCCGTAGATGATCGAGCGGTACTTGTGCAGGTTCTGCGCGCGCTGCATCTCGATGCCGAGGTTTTGCGTCAGCGGCACCATGCCGGGGATGATGAGCAGCAGCACAATGATATACGCATCGTCATAGCCCGGTCCGGCCCAGAAATAGATAAACGGCTTGCCGAAGAAGATGATGCCCGTGCACACGAGCGACAGGATCAGAAACTGGATGCGCCCCACGCGCACGAACAGCTCCGTGAGCACGGTGCGCAGGCGCGCTTTGTCGTCCTTGTTGTCCTGCACGAGCTGATGGATGCGCGGCGTGAACACGGACGACACCGCCGTCGAAAACGAGATGAAGTACGTGTGCAGCTGCTGGCCGACGGCGTAGACCGCCGTGGCGGCCGTGCCGCAGTAGCGCGTGATGATGAGCTTGTCGAGGTTGTTGTTGACCTGGTCGACGACCATGTTGATGGCGATGAAGCCAGAGAACACAGCAATGTCCTTGAGCACGGCGCCGTCAAAGTTCCGGAACGAGACCCAAATGTGCAGCTTGCCGAAGCAGTAGATCAGCCGCAGCACGTCCACGAATACCGAGATCGTCACCGTGACGACGACCATGCCGATCGAGCCGTAGCCCGCCAGCAGCACCGGCAGCGTCACGAGCGGGGACACGACCGTGCGCAGGATCTCCGTCGCCTTCAGGAACACGAACTGCTCCTGCGCGCTGATGATGTTGCTGAACACGCTCATCGGGAAGCTCACGGCGAGGTTCGCCGTCAGCAGCAGCATGAGGATGCGCGCCGTGTGGTACTCGGCGTCCGTCAGGCCGGCCTTGAACACCATCTCCAGATGGAACGTCAGGTACAGGCCGCACGCGAGCGCAACGAGCCCGATGACGGAAAACACGATCAGGAACAGGCCGTTGAGCCGCGCAATCTTATCGTCCGCCTTTTCCTTGCGGTAGAGGATGTAATAGCGCACGTAGCTGCCGCCGAAGCCGAGACTGAGCACCGACAAAATGGCGATCGTCGAGGCGACGGTGGAGTACAGGCCGTACTCGCTCTTGCCGAGGATGCGCAGCATGAACGGCGTGTAGGCGACCGAGACGATGATGTTGAGCGTCATCTGCACATACGTGAGCAGAGAGCCGGAACGCAGTTGATTGTGATGCTTCATAGTGTCAGTGTCCGGCGGCGGCGAACAGCAGGTGCACCGCCCGGTACTGCTTCTTCCCGAGCAGGGACAGCACCAGCTTCTTGCGCGCCGGATAGCCTTTCAGATAGGGGTTGTGCCGGTAGTCGGGGAAGCGCGCGGCGGTAAAGTCCAGCAGCTGCGGCAGCAGTGGGTGCGCGCTCTGCGCCTTGAGAATGCGCACGGACGCATCGTAGAGCACATTGTCCACGCAGAGCTTACCGAGCTCGTTTTCATACTGCTCGAACAGGCCGCGCGCCTGATACCACGTCAGCACGTCGTCGATCGCGTCCATGATTTCGGCGTTGGCGTCGAGCGCGCGCTTGGTCACGGAGCCCTCGTGCTGCCGGTAGAGGTAAAGCACGTCCGGCAGGATCACAACGGACTGCGCCGCCGTGAGCATCTTGCGCGTCATGCACAGATCCTCGCCCCAGCCGCGGGCGCGAAAGCGGATGTCCGTATCCGTGAACAGCGTGCGCCGCCAAGCGGCGATGCAGGCTGACGGGCGGTTGAGCAGCAGGGCAGGCGTCTCCTGAAGTGTCAGCGGCGTATGCAGCGGCAGGTCGTCGGTGAACACCGCGCCGTCGTTGTCGCCGGTCATGCGCAGACCGAAATAGCACACGTCGGCCTGCGTCTCGTCCAGTGCTGCGCGCAATACGGCGAAGGCGTCCGGTGTGTAGGTGTCGTCGCTGTCAAGAAACAGCACATACTCGCCCTGCGCGAGCGGGAGCGCCACGTTGCGCGCGTCGCCTGCGCCGCCGTTGGGCTTGTGCAGCACGCGGATGCAGTCCGGATGTTCGCGCGCGAGCGTGTCGCATAGCGCGCCGCTCTCGCCGTCGGTCGAGCCGTCGTCCACGAGCAGGATCTCAAAGTCCGCGCCGGTCTGCCCCAGCACGGAGTCCACGCCTTCGCGCAGGTATTCCCAGCTGTTGTAGACCGGGATGATGACACTGAATTTCATAGCTTCCTCCAGTCCGGGCGCTCAGCCGAGCTTGTCCTTGGCGGCAAAAAGTGCCCGCACGGTGCGGTATTTGCGCTGCCGCAGCAGGCGCAGGATCAGCTTGTGGCTGCGGGAGAGCTGCGCAAGCAGGGGATTGTCGAGATAGTCCGGGAACTGCGTCTGCACATAGTCCTGAAAGCGGCCGAGCAGTTCGCTCTCCGGGTCCACGCGCAGCACGCGCACCGAGGCCGCGAGCAGCACGTGATCTACCGCCAGGCGCGACAGCTCGTTGTAGTAGCGCTCGAACAGGCCGTTTTCGCGGTACCAGTCGAGCAGGTTGTCAAACGCGGTGAACAGCTCGGCGTTGCGCGCCGTGTTCGTGTTGCGCGTGATGGAGTTGGTGCGGTCAACGTAGTAATACAGGATGTCCGGCACGAAGGCGGCGCTTTTGGCCAATGCCAGCAGCTTCACGGACGTGCACAGATCCTCGTACCAGATGCGCGCCGGGTAGCGCACGCCGGAATCCAGAAACAGGCTGCGCCGCCAGATGCGACTCCAGGGAGAGGGCATTGTCTGCATCAGCTCGGGCGTGTCGGCAAGGGTGAAGGTGCGGTCGGTCGGCAGGGGATCCACAAGCTCCTTGACCACGACGCCGTTTGCTTCCAGCGCCGCGCCGAAGCCAATGATGTCGCTGCCGAAGCGGGCGACGGCGTCGGCAAGAACGCGGAACATGTCGGGGGCGATGTAGTCGTCACTGTCGATGAAGATCAGATACTCGCCCTGTGCCGCCTCGATGCCGACGTTGCGCGCCTCACCCACGCCGCCGTTCGGCTTGTGGATGGCGCGGATGCGCTCCGGGTGCGCCGCAGCATAGCGGTCGCAGATTTCGCCGCTCTCGCCGTCGGTCGAGCCGTCGTCGATGAGGATGACCTCGTAGTCTTCAAAATCCTGCGCCAGCACGGAGTCGATGCACTTGGGCAGGTAGTCCTTGACGTTGTAGACCGGGATGACAACACTGAAAATCATGCGCGTTTCTCCTCTCCGTCCGGCAGCGCGTCCGGCTGCTCGCTGCGCATCTGCGTCAGGTAATAGACCACGGCCAGCAGCACCGACATGTAGATCGAGGCGTTCGGCCGCCGCAGCACGCCGGCAGTGAAGTAGGCGTACACCAGACACAGGCACAGCCCGATGCCGAAGGCACCGGCCTCCACCGTGAAGTATTTGCGGAAATCTTTGATCAGGCACTTGACGATCAGGTACAGGAAATAGCCGATGAAGGCGACCATCATGGCCAGACCTACCCAGCCGTAGAGGAAGCAGATGCCGTGAAAATCGTTCTCCACGTCATAAATCTCGCCGTCAAAGGCCATGCGGCCGAGCTCCATGCCGAACAGGCGAGAGGTGAACGGCTGCTCGTCGAGCAGCATCTCGCAGAAGACGATCTTGCGGTGGCGGGTCGCCGTGATGTCCGTGACCTGATCGGAATAGCCGTAGGCGGACATGACGCGCGCCGTGCCGAAGCGCTGGCACATATTCGGGGAGTAGAAATTATAGATCGTGCACAGGGCGTGGTAGCGCTCTTCGGGCGTGACGGTGGAAGTGCCGGTTTTGTTGCCCTCGGCACGCTGGATCATGCGTTCGGCGTCGTTCTGCTTGTAGCTCATGGCCTCGTTGTAGCGGTTCTGGTTGATATACATGGGCGACTGCTTGTAGGTCGCACAGCATGCGATGAGGATGAGCACCAGCACGGCAATGTAGCGCTTGGAGGTGCGGGCCTTGCCGGTCAGCACCAGCACGACCGGCACGCCCAGCGCGGCAACGGCGATCGAGAAGAATGCCAGACGCGTGCCCATGAGATAGAGCTGCGCCAGTGCGGCGATGCTCGTGACCGTGAACAGCAGGAAGTTCTTTCTGCGGTAGCACAGCAGGATGACGATGGGCGCGAGAATGCTCATGATCGCGCTCTGTGCATTGCCGAACGAGTACCAGCCGAGAATGCCAACGTTGGTGGACTGATAGGTCGCCGAGGAGGTGTGTGTGAGCACGCTCACGACGACCGAGGCCGTGATGATCCAGAAGTCGAGCATCAGGCCGGTCTCAAACGCGCGGTAGCACTTTTCGTTTGCCCGCAGAAACGAGATGAAGCACAGCACGAACAGCGGCATCTGCACGACGCGCACAAAGTTGGTCAGGTCATAGACGATGCGCTGGTAGCCGACGATGAAGCAGGAGATGCAGTGTCCGACGAGCAGGAAGGCACAGGCGGCGATGGCGATGCCGTAGACCTTTTTGCGCGACGAGGTCACAAACCCGAGCACGCACACAACGGCGAATACGGCGAAGCGCAGCAGCAATGTGATCGTGTTGCTCATACCGAGCCGGTCCGTCCAGAAGGATAGGATGTCCATCAGCGGCTGCAGGATCAGAAGGATCATCAGAAACTTCGGCAGCATCGGCGCGAGCCGCTCGCGCAGGGAGTGTTTTTCTTCGGACATATCAGTTCTCCTTTGAGTCGTCGTAATCTCTGATATAGATCAGGTACCAGATGGATGCCAGAATCAGGCAGAGATAAAAAGATGCATTTGGGCGGCGCAGTACGCCGGCGGTGTTATAAATGTGGGCGAGGGCGGTGCACAGCGCAACGCCGCAGGCGCCGGCCTCGACCGTGAAGTAACGCCTGGCATTGCGGATGAGCGCGCACACGATGATGACCAGGAAATACCCCAGAAAAGCCAACAGGCACGCAAGCCCCGCCCAGCCGTACAGATACGCGATGCCGTGGAAGTCATTTTCCACGTCATAGCAGTACCCATGGTAGGTCATCTCGTCGTAGCTCAGGCCGAACAGGCGGCTGGTAAGCGGCTCGGTGTTCAGCATCAGGCGGCAGTAGTTGATCTTGATCGTGCGGACATTCGTGATGTCGGCAGCTTTGGTGGAGTATCCGTACATTTCCGCCGTGGCCTCGAGTCCGTAGCGCTCGACAGTCCCGCCGAGGTACTCATCATAGGCATAGGTGAGGTAGGCATACCCCTGATCGCCGAATTCCGCCTTGCCCTGCGCGACCAGCCGGTCGATGTTCTCCTGCTTGCGCACGGCGTTGGCCGCAACGGCCTGCTGGTTGCGGTGTATGGGGGACACGGTGTAGCCCGCCGCACAGACGGCGGCACACAGCAGCAGCACGGCGCAGACCTTTGCGCTGCCGCGCTTTGTGAGCGCAAGCGTGATGACCATGCCGATCGCCGTCACGAACAGGGACATATAGGCCAGACGTGTCGCAAAGCAGAATAGTTCCGCGAAGCCGACGACGGCGATGGGCAGCCAGCGCCGGATCTGCCCGCTGCGCAGTGCCGGACACAGCGCGAGCGGCACGAGCATCGACAAAATCGCGCTCTGGCTGTTGGCAAAGTAAAACCACCCGCACAGGCCGATGCGCTTGTCCGGATACGTATAAGGATCCGTGCCGGTCAGGGCGCTGAGCAGCTCGACGGCGGCGATGATCCAGAAGGCGATGGTGATGCCGCGCTCCAGGCTGGCAAAGCCTTGCCGGCAGCAGCGCAGGAATGTGATAAAAGCGATCGTAAACAGCGGCAGCTGCGCGAAGCGGATGAAGTTGGTCGCGTCGGAGATCAGGTTCGCGGTCGTGAATGGAGCGTTGGCGCGCAGGCACGCCAGCACGTGCCCCGCATAGAGTGCGGCGCACACGGCAGCGGCGATCCAGTAAAAGCGCCGGCGTTCCGAGAGCACGAAGCCCGTGAGCATGACGCCGAGAAAGATCAGCAGGCGCAGCGACAGCGTCAGCTTGCTGCCCCAGGCCAGATCCTGCGTCCAGAACGACAGCACGTCCAGCAGCGGCTGCGCCGCGCACAGGCCGACAAGCACGCCGGGCAGCCAGTGCGGACAGGCCGCTTCCTGCGACGATATCGGTTGCATAGTTTTTCCTCTTTTTCTCTCAGGATAGTTACACTCCATCATACGCTTTTTTCCCGGTCAGGTCAACCTGCGCGGCCGTTTATTCATATATTTTTAGAGAATAAGAGAATATAGTATGCAGACACCCCCGGACGGAGATAAACTCCGGTCGGGGGTGTCTGTCGTGTCGGATCACAGAACCTTGTCCGCCTCGTGTGCATAGCTGCAGATGAGCTAGTCGAGCAGGCGCTGCAAATCGGCGCACTTCGGGTCTGTGACCGCCTGCGCATGCAGGCGGTGCAGGCCGTCGATGGCCTCCTGGCTCAGGCCGAGGGAGCTGTAGACGTCGCTCTCGCCGGCGCGCTGCGCATCCTCGCTGTCGGCCGCTTCGTCAAAGCCGAGCAGGAAGTTCGGCGTCGTGCGGAAATACCGCGCGATGCGGCTCACGACCAGTGCCGACGGCACCGTGACCTCGCGCCGGTCGTTCGGCTTGAGATACTTGCGCACGGCTGGGCGGCTGATGGCGATCTCATCGGCCAGCTCCTGCGTGTTGACGGGCTTGCCGTACACGTTGTTGCCGTTCATCAGATAGGTCAGCCGGTCACGGAACACGCTGCCGAAACCGCCGGCGGCCTCGTCGTTGTCTTTGCCCATGAAAATGACCTCCCATTCCGTAAAGCAAATTTTTTCAAACTTTTTTCGGAAAAAGGCTTGACAAACCCGTAGAAATGGTTTATACCAAAGTTACGTTAATCAAAAACGAAACTTTGGTTTCTCACTACAGGCCGAATCAAGCTTTTCTGACCCTCAGTAAAGCACAACCGGCCGCAAAAGTCAAGACATACTCCCCCAAAACGACAAGGAGGTATCGCTATGAGCAAAGATCGTGATCTCATTTTTGATATGACCGAGGACCCGGAGGTCCTGACGTACCCCGCAGCGGACAATGAACCGCTGCAGCTCGGCGGTGTGGGCAACGATGCGGCCGCCGCCGCGGACCGCCAGGTGACGACGCGGGGCGACGTGCACGTCGCCCCGCAGATGCCTGCGCCGATCGACGGCACGCTGCGCCAGTTTGCGCTGCGCGTACCGAGCGTGATCGACGAGTGCAGCGGCATCATGGTGTTCGGCAAGCGCATCAAGTCGCTGGTGTTCTCGACCGACCTGGCCATCATCCGCAATGTCAACGCCGACGCGGTGTTTGCGGTCTATCCGTTCACGCCGCAGCCGGTCATCACGCAGGCGCTGCTCATGGCGAGCGACCTGCCGGTGTTCGTCGGTGTCGGCGGCGGGCTGACGACGGGCAAGCGCGTCGTGAACCTCGCCATGTACGCCGAGATGCAGGGCGCGACCGGGGTCGTCGTCAACGCGCCGACGCCGGGCCGCATCCTCAACCGCATCCGCAGCAGCGTCGACGTGCCGGTCGTGGTCACGGTGGCCAATGCCGACACGAACTACCGCCACCGCATCGAGGACGGCGCCGCGATCCTGAACGTAGCCGCCGGCGCGCAGACGCCGGAGATCGTGGCCGAGATCCGCGAGCGTTTCCCGGACTACCCCATCCTTGCGACCGGCGGAGCGGATGACGAGAGCATCCGCGCCACCATCCGCGCCGGCGCCAACGCCATCATCTGGACGCCGCCGACCAGCGGCGAGCTGTTCCGCGACGTCATGAAAAACTACCGCGAGGGCAAGCCGCACCCCTGATCCGACATCGCTTTTTGCTTTCTCTTCCTGTTATCCAAGCGGAAGGACGCATCCATTCGGATGCGTCCTTTTGTTGTCTTGTTTTGTCCTTCAGAGCCGGCAGAGCATGGCGCACGCTTGCTCGCGGGTCGCGCTGCCGCGCGGGCAGAAGCTGCCGTCGGGCATGCCGTTGATGACGCCGGCACGCTGCAGCGCCTGCACGGCGGGCAGTGCATAGGCGGCAATGTCGGCTTCATCCGTGAACGTCACGGCCGCATTGTCCGTGCCGAGCACGATGCCGGACTGCTGCGCATAGCGGTCGAGCATCACGGCCATGTCCTGGCGCGAAATGTCGGCGTTCGGCGCAAATTCGGTGCTCGAAATGCCGTAGACGATGCCGTTGGCAGCCGCCCAGTTGACGTAGGGCGCATACCATGCGTCGGCCGGCACGTCCTCAAACCCGGCACTCCGGTATTCGGAGACGTCCGCGCCCTGCAGTCTGGCGAGCATCTTCACGAACTGGGCGCGCGTGACGTCGCCGGTCGGGACGAAGGTCGTCGGGGTCATGCCGTCGATCACGCCGGCTTCATAGAGCTGCCTGATATACGAATAGCTCCAGCGGCCGGCCGCCACGTCCGTGAACGGGAAGGGCTGCTCCTCCGGCTGCCCGGAGCCGTAGGTGCCGTAGATATCGTCCATCAGGTTTCGATAGAACAGGTGCGTCTCGATGACGCTCTTGTTGGCGATGCCGCCGACGAACTGCATATGGTCGGCGCGCGTGACAGGCATGACGTACCAGATGCCGGGCCGGAAGGTGATGTCGGAATAGCCGTCATAGTTAATCCAGCCCTGCGTACCGTCGCGCTTGAGGCACTCGGTGGTGTTTTTGTCCGTCGTGGTCGGGTAGAGCGCGGACACGGTGTTGACAAGGCCGTCGTTCGGCAGCCAGCTCCGGTCGATGTAGATGCCGCCGGCGGTGTACTTGTCGCAGTACTTGCCCATGTTGATCGAGCCGGGCATCATCAGCGCGGACATACCGTTCGACGGGATGGCCGACACGGTGGGGTAGTGGTTGCCGGTGAGCGGATCGGTCGAGGTCTGGTCGCCCGCGTAGGAGAAATAGTAGACGTTCGGCTGGATCTCGATGCCCTTGTTGATCTCGAGCGATTTGTCGATCGTCAGGTCGAGGAAGGCGTTGTCGTTGTGCGACAAAAAGTCGGATCTCAGCACGCGGTCAAGCGCCTGGGCAAATGTCTCGTTGTCGTCCTTGCGGATGCCGAACTGGTCGAGCTGGAAGTCGTACACGCCCTTGAGCGACGACAGGCCCAGCGCCTTGGCGGCGCCTGTGGCCAGGTTGGCGGCGAGCTTTGTGAAATCGCTGTTGGCCTCAATGAACGTCGTGCCGTTGTGCGGCGCGGCGATGGCGGTCAGCGAGTGGACCCAGCTGCCCTTGCCGCCGAGGAAAAACGGGCTCGGCTCCACACCGGCGGCTTTGGCCGCAGCGACCTCCTCCGGGCAGCCGTTGGTAAGGATCTCGAGGAACAGGCGCGTCGTCGCGCCGCCGAAGCTGTGGCCGACGAGGTTCACGGCGCGCTGTGTGCCCCAGCCTTCAAACAGCGGCGTCTCATAGTCGATGCCGTAGCGCTCGTGGCCGAAGTCCTGCGCGTGCTTGACGCCGTAGTCCGTGCGCGCACCGACGAGCTGCGCGTACAGCTCGCACGCGCGGTCCCACGCGCTCGAGAGCGGGCCGACGGAGGCGGCGTAGGTCTCATAGCCCTGCGTGGCCAGATAGTCCGGCAGGCTGCCGGTGGTCATGCCCCAGTAGGGCATGATGCTGAAAATTTTGTCGCGCTGACCCCAGCCGAACAGGCCGTGCACGAACACGACCGGGTCGTCCGAGCGGGTCTGCGTATCTGCCGCGGCGGCCGGGATGGCGCACAGGCTCAGCGCCAGCACGAGCGTCAGCAGCAGGCACAAAAATCGACGTGTTTTTTTCATGGTTTTCCCCCTGTTTCATAGATCCATATGGTTTTCCTTCTCACAAAACCGGCGATATACCCATATTATACCGGGCGCAGCCGGCGATTGCAAGACACTTTGACGGAAAACTGTCGCGCACTTGCGCAAAAAACGCCCCGCGCCGCGGCGCGGGGTGCTTAGTCTGCAAACAGGCTCCAGGGGGAAATGTCCGGCGGCTGCTGCTCGAAATAGAGCACCTCGCCGGTGTCCGGATGGGCAAAGTGCAGGCAGTGCGACCAGAGTGCGATCGGCCCGTCATCGGGCAGCGTGCTGTATTTTTTGTCGCCCCAGAGCGGCAGACCGCGTGCGGAAAACTGGCAGCGGATCTGGTGCGTGCGCCCGGTCTGCAGGTAAATGCGCACGAGCGAGAGCTCCGTGCGCGTGCCGAGCACGTCATAGTCGAGCACGGCCTCCTGCACGCCCTTGGCCATTTTATCCGTGACGTAGGTCTTACGCTCGTTCGGGTCGCGCCGCAGCAGGTCGCGGTACGTGCCCTGCAGGGCGTCCGGCTCTCCGTGCACGACGGCGAGATAGGTCTTGCCGAAGTCGTGCTCGCGGATCTGCGCCGAGAGCTTCGACGCGGCCGCCGGGGTGCGCGCGAGTACCATCAGTCCGCTGACCACGCGGTCGAGCCGGTGCACGGTGCGCACGCAGGCCTTCGGGTCGCCGAGCGCCTGCCGCACCAGCTCGGGCACGCCGCCCGGTTCGTCCGTGGACAGCACGCCTGCCGGCTTGGTGCACACGAGGATGCTGTTGTCCTGATAGAGAATGTCCATGTCGTCGCCTCGTTTCGGTGTCTGCCGTGAGTATACCACACCGGCGGCGCGCGGGCAATGAAAAAGCGGCGGTCATTGCGTTTTCGCCTCCGGCCGGTAAAACGGGATGCTCAGCGCCATGATGACCGTGAACACGCTCAGGTAGGCGAGTACGTCCCGGCCGTGCGACACGACGGCCGCCGCGCAAAAGAAGATGCAGCACGCGGCCGTTGCCGCCGGTCGCGGTGAGGATCTTCTCGGCTTTGAAAAACACGCCGCTGCCGATGACGATGCCGACGACGAGCGCGATCGCCGTCGGCAGACCGTATTTTTTCTGCAGATCGTTTCCCATGGCGTCTCCCTCCGCTGCGTGTGTGCAGAGAGATTTTACGCACCGCCGCCGGGAGAATCCAAGGGGAGTGTGCGCAGGATAGGAAAAATGCCCATCCGGATCGCTCCGGATGGGCAAAATTCTGGCTTGTGGGATGCGTTACAGCGCGCACAGCACGATGCAGGCCTGCTCGCGTGTCGCGGTGGCGTACGGCTGGAAGCTGCCGTCCGGCATGCCGTTGATGACGCCGGCGCGGTGCAGCGCCTGCACGGCGGGCAGGGCGTAGGCCGCGACGCTGCCCTCGTCCGTGAATGGGGCTGTGGTCTGCTCCGGAAGTGCGATGCCGTACTGCTGCGCATAACGGTAGAGCATGACGGCCATATCCTGCCGCGAGATCGTCGTATTCGGATCAAACGTCGTGGCGCTCGTGCCGTTGACGATGCCGTTCGCGGCCGCCCAGTTGACGTAGGGCGCGTACCAGCTGCCTGCCGGCACATCGGCAAACGGGCCGGACGCATAGCCGGACACGTCCGCGTCGGCGAGCCGGGCGATCATGGTCACGAACTGCGCGCGCGTGACGTTCGCGGCCGGGGCAAAGGTCGTGGCGGTCATGCCGTTGATGACGCCGGCATCATACATTTCCTTGATGTACGAATAGCTCCAGCGGCTCTCGGCCACGTCCGTGAACGGCAGGCCGGCGGGCTGATCCGGCGTGGTCGGCGCCGAGGTCACTTGGGAGAGATTGCCCATCAGGCTCAGGTAGAACTGGCGCAGGGCCGTTGTGCTCTGTGAGGACAGGTTGGGCACCGGCATACCGGCAATGAAGTTGCCGTGGTCATAGTGGCGCACGGGCATTACGTTCCACACGCCGGGCTGATAGCTGACGTTGGAGTAGCCGTCGCGCTGGATATAGCCGGTCTGGCCGCCCTTGGTCAGGCACTTTCCGGCGCTGTTGGTCGGGTACAGGGCCGAGACGGTGTTCACAAGGCCGTCGTTCGGCGCCCAGCTCTTGTCGATCTGGAAACCGCCGGCAGTCGTCTGGTTATAATAGCTGCACATCTGGTTTGCAAACGGCACGAACAGCGGCGTCATATCGGCGGCCGACGTGCGCTCGCCGGTGAGGGCACTCTGGCGCGTCTTGTCGCCGGCGTAGGAGAAGTAGTACACATTCGGCTGGATCTCAATGTCGTCGTTGAGCTCCAGCGCGCGGTCGATCGTCAGGTCACGGAACACGTTGTCGTTGTGCGACAAAAAGTCCGAGTGCAGCACGCGGTCGAGCGCCTCAAGCACGGTCTCACCGTCCTTGCGGTAGAAGCCGAACTGCTCGAGCTGGAAGTCGTACACGCCCTTGAAGTCCGAGATGCCGAGCAGCTTTGCCATGGTGGTCGAGACCTCGGCGGCGAACTGCGTCATGTCGCCGCAGCATTCGAGGAAGGTCGTGCCGTTGTGCGGGGCTGCCAGCGTCGTCAGCGAATAGACCCAGTCGGCCTTGCCGCCCTGGAAAAACGGGGAGACCTCCGTGCCGTCGGCCTTGGCCGCAGCCTGCTCCTGCGCAGAGCCGTCGGCCAGAATGTCCAGAAACAGGCGGATCGTTGCGCCGCCGAAGCTGTGGCCGACGAGGTTGATCTTCTTGTCCGCGCTCCAGCCTTCAAACAGCGGCTTGTCATACGTCACGCCGTAGCGCGCGTGGCCGTATTCGGCAGCGTGAGCCGCGCCGTAGTCAACGGTCGTGCCGGTGAGCTGGGCATAGAGCTCGCACGCGCGATCCCACGCGCTCGAGAGCGGGCCGACGGAGGCGGCATAGCTCTCATAGCCCTTGCCCGTCAGGTACGGCATCAGGTCGCTCGTCAGGCCCCAGTACGGAGTCACGGCGTAGATCTGGTCGCGTGCGCCCCAACCCATCAGGCCGTGGACGTAAACGGTCGGGTAGCGTTCGGCACCGGACTGCTCCGTGTTTGCGGCGGCGGCCGGCAGAAGCAGCAGGCTTCCGGCCATCACCAGCGCGAGCAGCAGACACAGAAACTTCTTGCTCTTTTTCATGGTATTGCGTACATTCCTTTCCGGCGCGCCGGAGCGCGCATTTATTTTTTGAGTATTATAATTCCAACCGCACCGGTTTGCAATCCGGGGAACGCAGAAGATTTTGTATCAGATTCGGATGTGTGTGAGGTTTTTGGACACACGGCCGCATCTGTCGCACAACCGCGCGGACAGCTGTGCACAAATGCAAAAAACGTCCCCCGGCCGAAGCCGGGAGACGTTTGCGTTCTGGTGCTCAGAGCGCGCACAGCACGGCGCAGGCCTGCTCGCGGGTCGCGGTGTCGTAGGGGCGGAAGCTGCCGTCCGGCATACCGTTGATGACGCCGGCGCGGTGCAGCGCCTGCACGGCGGGCAGGGCGTAGGCCGCGACGCTGCCCTCGTCCGTGAATGGGGCTGTGGTCTGCTCCGGAAGTGCGATGCCGTACTGCTGCGCATAACGGTAGAGCATGACGGCCATATCCTGCCGCGAGATCGTCGTATTCGGATCAAACGTCGTGGCGCTCGTGCCGTTGACGATGCCGTTCGCGGCCGCCCAGTTGACGTAGCGCGCATACCAGGCGTCGCCCGGCACGTCGGTGAATGGGCCGGACGCATAGGCGGACACGTCCGCGCTCTGCAGCAGGGCAAGCATCTTCACAAACTGCGCGCGCGTGACATTGCCGGCCGGCTCGAAGGTCGTCGGCGTCATGCCGTCGATCACGCCGGCTTCATACATCTCCCGGATGTACGGATAGCTCCAGCGGCTCTCGGCCACGTCCGTGAACGGGAACGCGGTGCCGGTCGGCGCGGTGGTATAGGTGTTGTAGATATCCTCCATGACGCCGCGGTAGAGCGCGTGCGTCTTGACGAGGCTACCGTTGAGCATACCGCCGACGAACTGGATGTGGTCAAACGACTGCACGGGCATGACATACCAGATGCCGGGCTTGAAATGGATGTTGGAGTAGCCGTCGTAATTCGTCCAGCCCTGCCTGCCGTCGCGCGTCAGGCAGGTGCCGTCGCTGTGGATGGGGTAGAAGGCGGACACGGTGTTGACCATGCCGTCGTTCGGGCGCCAGCTCTGGTCGATGTAGAAGCCGCCGGCGGTGTACTTGTCATAGTATTTGCCCATGTTGATCGCGCCGGGGTAGAACAGCGTCCACATCCTGGCCGACGGGATGTAGTTGCCGGAGACCGGGTCCTGCACGGTCTGGTTGCCGGCGTAGGAGAAGTAGTAGACGTTCGGCTCGATGCCGATGCCGTCGTTGATCTCGAGCGATCGGTCGATCGTCAGGTCGAGAAAAGCGTTGTCGTTGTGCGACATGAAGTCGGTGCTGAACACGCGCTGCAGCGTCTCGAGCACGGTCTCGTTCGGATCCTTGTAGATGCCGAACTGCTCAAGCTGGAAGTCATAGAGATTCTTGATCTCCGTGATGCCGAAGCACTTGGCGAGCGTCTCGGCCAGATTTGTTGCCGCGTCCATGATCGTGCCGTTGGACTCGATGAAGGTCGTGCCGTTGTGGGGCGCGGCGATCTCGGTCATGGAGTGCACCCAGCTGCGCTTGCCGCCGGTGAACAGCGGGCTCGGCGCAGTGCCGGCGGCCTTGGCCGCAGCAACTTCCTCGGCGCTGCCGTTGGCCATCAGCTCGAGGAACTGGCGCGTGGTCGCGCCGCCGAAGCTGTGGCCGACGAGGTTGACGGCGCGCTTCGTGCCCCAGCCGGCAAAGAGCGGCTGGTCATAGGTGATGCCGTAGCGCGCGTGGTCGTGCGCCGCAGCGTGCGCCGCGCCGTAATCGACCGTCGTGCCGGTCAGTTGGGCATAGAGCTCGCACGCGCGGTCCCATGCGCTGGAGATCGGGCCGACGGTGGCCGAGTACGTCTCATAGCCGAGCGAGTTGAGGTAGCTTGTCAGGCTGCCGGTGGTCATGCCCCAGTAGGGCAGCACGGCGTTGATGCCGGCGCGCTGCCCCCAGCCCATCAGGCCGTGCACGAACACGACCGGGTCGTCCTTGCTGCTCGGGCAGGTCTGGTCTGCGGCCGCCGCCGGAAAGACGCACAGGCTCGCGGCCAGAATGAGCGTCAGCAGCAGGCACAGAAAACGTTTGCTGTGTTTCATCATGTTTTCCCTCCAAAGTATATCAGTTTTCATGCTTTCTTATCATCACAAACTCCGCCGAATGACGTAAAACGGACGAAAGTCGGGGAATTGCGGTTGTGTATGTTATAGCACATAATCCAAAGGAAATCCTGTTTTTGTGCTTCGCGTACAGTTGCTGTATATTACTCTAATGTTTTACAACGCAGTTATAATGCATTGGGACTGCGAAAATTTCCAAACTGTGTCACTCGACAGGCGTGTGTGAGAAAAAGCCGGGAAGGATATTTTTGCATTTTTGTCTGTCATCATTCACAAAAATTCATAAATTCTGTATTTGGTTTCGGAAAATTCTACGAATATGGGCATAATCTTGCAAACTGCATAAAAACCGGCTCCTGACATTGTGAAGATTTGGACGACTTTGCGCACATTCATTCTGGCGGGGTCGCCCCGGTTTTGCTATAATAATAACGAAAAGAAATCGCCAAAAACCAGAACAGATGGAGGTAATGGAATGAGCAAATAGTATCTGTATTATTTCAGCGAAGGCAGCCAGGCGTTCGGCGGCGACAAGACCGCGATGCGCAACATTCTCGGCGGCAAGGGCTCCGGCCTTGCGGAGATGACCGCGGCCGGTATGCCGGTGCCGCAGGGCTTCACCATCACGACCGAGGCCTGCACGCAGTACTACGCGGACGGCCGCCAGATCAATGCGGAGATCCAGGCAGACATTTTCGCGCACGTTAAGGGTCTGGAGGATCTGACCGGCAAAAAGCTCGGCGACGTGGAAAACCCGCTGCTGGTGTCCGTGCGCTCCGGCGCGCGCCAGTCCATGCCCGGCATGATGGACACCATCCTCAACCTGGGCCTGAACGATGCGTCCGTCGAGGGCCTGGCCAAAAAGACCGGCAACCCCCGCTTCGCCTACGACAGCTACCGCCGCTTCGTGCAGATGTTCGCGGACGTCGTCATGGGCGTGTCCAAGAGCCTGTTTGAGGAAGAGATCGACAAGATGAAGGCCGCCAAGGGCGTCACGAACGACGTCGATCTGGATGCCGATGATCTCAAGCAGCTCGTCGTCATCTTCAAGAAGATCTATGAGGACAATGAGCACAAGCCCTTCCCGCAGGACCCGAACGAGCAGCTCATCGAGGCGGTCAAGGCCGTGTTCCGCAGCTGGGATAACCCGCGCGCGAACGTCTACCGCAAGATGAACGAGATCCCTTATGAGTGGGGCACCGCCGTCAATGTCCAGCAGATGGCGTTCGGCAACTCCGGTGACCGTTCCGGCACGGGCGTGGCCTTCACGCGCGACCCGGCCACGGGCGCGAAGCGGCTCATGGGCGAGTACCTCATCAACGCACAGGGCGAGGACGTCGTCGCAGGTGTGCGCACGCCGAGTCCGATCAGCCACCTGCAGGAGCAGATGCCGGAGGTGTATGACGAGTTCGTCGCCATCGCCAACCGGCTCGAGCACTACTTTAAAGATATGCAGGACATGGAGTTCACCATCGAGGACGGCAAGCTCTACATGCTCCAGACCCGCAACGGCAAGCGCACCGCGCAGGCGGCGCTGCAGATTGCGTGCGACCTCGTCGACGAGGGCATGATCACCGAGCGCGAGGCCGTGCTGCGCGTCGAGCCCAAGCAGCTCGATACGCTCCTGCACCCGCAGTTTGACGCCGAGGCGCTCAAAAAAGCCGACGCCATTGGCAAGGGCCTTGCCGCGTCTCCCGGCTCTGCCTGCGGCCAGATCGTATTCTCCGCCGAGGAGGCCGAGGAAGCCGTCAGAAACAAGACCATGCCGAAGGTCGTGCTCGTCCGCCTCGAGACTAGCCCCGAGGACATCGTGGGCATGCAGGTCTCGCAGGGCATCCTGACCGTGCGCGGCGGCATGACCAGCCACGCGGCCGTCGTCGCCCGCGGCATGGGCACGTGCTGCGTCTCCGGCTGCGGCAACGACAACACCGTCCACATCAGCTATGCGGATAAAGTTTTTGAGATCAACGGCCACCGCTTCACGGAGGGCGACTGGATCTCCCTCGACGGCAGCACCGGCAACATCTACGCCGGCCAGATCCCGACCGTCGCCGCCACCGGCAACAAGAACTTCAACCGCCTCATGGGCTGGGCCGACGCGGCCCGCCGCCTGAACGTTGAGGCCAACGCCGACAACCCGCGCGATGCGCAGCAGGCGGTCGATCTCGGCGCCGAGGGCATCGGTCTGTGCCGCACCGAGCATATGTTCTTCGCCGAGGACCGCATCAAGGCCGTCCGCGAGATGATCTGTGCCCGCACCGTCGAGGCGCGCAAAGTCGCGCTGGCGAAGGTCGAGCCGTTCCAGCAGGGTGACTTTGAGGCCATGTACCGCATCATGGGCACGCGCCCGATGACCATCCGCTATCTTGATCCCCCGCTGCACGAGTTCCTGCCCACCCAGAAGGCGGACATTGAGGAGCTGGCGCAGGAGATGGGCATGACGTTTGACGAGCTGCAGGACGTCGTCGTGTCCCTGCACGAGTTCAACCCCATGATGGGCCACCGCGGCTGCCGCCTGTGCGTTACCTATCCGGAGATCGCCGAGATGCAGACCAACGCCGTCATCAAAGCGGCGCTCAAGGTCAGCGCCGAGACCGGCACGATGATCACGCCGTACATCATGATCCCGCTGGTCGGCGAGCGCAAGGAGCTCAAGTTCATCAAGGACATCGTTGTCCGCACGGCGGACGCGCTGATTAAAGATGCTGGTGTGGACATGAAGTATCACGTCGGCACGATGATCGAGATCCCGCGCGCCGCGCTCACGGCCGACGAGATCGCCAAGGAGGCGGACTTCTTCAGCTTCGGCACGAACGACCTGACGCAGATGACCTTCGGCTTCAGCCGTGACGACGCCGCGAAGTTCCTCGGCGCGTACTACGATACGAAGATTTACGAGAACGACCCGTTCCAGCACCTGGACGTCAACGGCGTCGGCAAGCTCGTCGAGATGGCCTGCAAGCTCGGCCGCCAGACGAATCCGGGGCTCGAGCTCGGCATCTGCGGCGAGCACGGCGGTGACCCGTCGTCCATCGCGTTCTGCCACAAGGTCGGCCTGGACTACGTGTCCTGTTCGCCGTTCCGCGTGCCGATTGCCCGCCTCGCCGCCGCGCAGGCTGCCATCCGCGAGGAACAGTGACCCGGCGCTTTGCGCGCACCAATCGCAGCCCCGCTTCAAACGGCGGCATTCTCAAATTGGGAATGCGGCCGTGTTTTGTATAGCGAAA
>ENA-UOJH01001179-UOJH01001179.1-human-gut-metagenome-genome-assembly--contig:-C148-NODE-1179-length-20265-cov-8.863582_pt1 | contig 20265 bp, 19 predicted proteins | sample MGYA00242345_ERZ723892 | MGnify/ENA metagenome assembly ERZ723892 | reverse complement strand
AATAACTGCACGCGCTGCGCAATCGGGTGCGGTGTACATGGCTTCGCCATGAATCTCTGCGTTTCGACATATCCAGCAACCGCGCCTTACTATCGTGAGGCGCGAGTGACGTTTTCTCGGCGGCAGACTGCGTGCGAAATAGCAGCATTGCTGACGCTCGCCGCATTGTGGAATGCTTCGATAGACGGTGATTAGGCCGCACTACCGCGAGACTGGCAGAGCGGCAGCGGATAATAGGAGCACACCAAGTCGTATAGCAGGGGCAAACGCGGCTCTGCCGCGCGCAGGCATTTCATTCCGGAGGCATAAAGACTGTCAAGCCCGAGACTGCCAATCAGTCCCTTTCTCTTGGGGGTCAAAGGGGGATATTCTCTTTCCGAGGAAAGAGAATGGCCCCCTTTAACGCACCCCTGCACGGTGCAGGGGAATAAGAACCAGCGCTGCCGCGCTGTAAACCCTCAGACGATAGGATCGTCAATATCTCTCGTCGCATACGCGTTCAGCGCCCAATCCGCTCGCGCGCCGGCGAGATACTCATAATACCCTTGTGCGCCGATCATCGCGCCGTTGTCACCACAGAGCTTGAGCGGCGGCATGTAGAGCCGGTAGCCGTGCTTTCGGCACTCCTTTTCGAGCTCTGCGCGGATGAACGAGTTCGCGGCGACACCGCCTGCGGCGACGAGTACCTTGCGCCCGCTTTGCTGCATGGCGAGCATCGCGCGCGGGACGAGCTCGTCGACAACGGCCTGCGTGAAGTCGCGCGCAAGCGCCGCACGGTCGAGCTGCTTTCCCGTCTGCTCGGCGTTGTGGGCAAGGTTTACGACGGCGGTCTTGAGGCCTGAAAAGCTCATATCGAGAGGGCACCCGTCAATCTTCGCGCGCGGCAGCTCGTAGACGCCGCCCTCGCTCTCGTGGGCGAGCTTGTCCATCGCCGCGCCGCCGGGGTAGGGAAGGCCGAGCACGCGCGCGGCCTTGTCGAAGCACTCGCCCGCCGCGTCGTCGCGCGTCGCGCCGAGGAGCGCAAAGTCCGTGTAGTCGCGCACGTCGACGATGAGCGTGTTGCCGCCGGACATGCACAGCGCCAGAAACGGCGGCTCAAGCTCTGGGAACGCTAAGTAATTCGCGGCGATGTGGCCGCGGATGTGGTGCACAGGGATGAGCGGCACATTCAGCGCGTAGGCCGCGCTCTTGGCAAAGTTCAGCCCCACGAGCACCGCGCCGATGAGACCCGGCGCGTAGGTCGCGGCCACGGCGTCGATGTCTTTTTTCTCGACGCCCGCCTCCTTGAGTGCCTGATCGGTCAGCGCGGCGATGGCCTCGATGTGCTTGCGCGACGCGATCTCCGGCACGACGCCGCCGTAGAGCGCGTGCAGGTCGGCCTGCGACGCGATGGCGTCGGAGAGGATTTTGCGCCCGTCCTCGACGACCGCGACGGCAGTCTCGTCGCAGGAGGACTCGAAAGCGAGAATTTTCATTGCTGCGCCTCCGCTTCTGCCGCGCCGAATTCCTTCGTCATGATGATGGCGTCCTCTTTCGGGTGGTCGTAGTAGTTTTTGCGGCGGCCCTCGCCGCGGAAGCCGCGGCTGCCGTACAGCGCGATGGCGGCATAGTTGCTCTCACGCACCTCAAGCGTCAAGAACGCAAGGCCGCTGCCCTCGGCGAAGCGGATAAACACGTCGAGAAGCTGCCCCGCCACACCGCCGCGGCGGCAGTCGGGGCGGACGGCCATCTTGGTGATGCAGCCCTCGTCCGCGACGGCGAGCAGCCCCGCGTAGCCGACGACGCTGCCGTTTTCTGCATCCAGCGCGACTAAGAAGGCCGAGCACGCGTTTTCAAGCTCCTCTGCGAGCATGTTGCGCGACCAGGGGTTCGAGAAGCATGTGCGCTCAAGCTCGGCAACGTCATTCAAATATTCGTTCGTCATCGGCACGATGCGGACTTTTTTCTTTAACTGTTCCATTGGTTTCCTCCGGTCATTTGGCTTCCAGCCAGTTTATGCCCCAGTGGGCCTCGGCGGTCAGGGGAACGGAGAGGTGCACTGCGCCCTCCATCTCCTCGGTGAGGAGCCGTGCGACCGTCTCCTTTTCCTCCTCCGGGCACTCGACGATGAGTTCGTCGTGCACCTGCAAAATGAGCTTTGCCTTTAAGTTTTCCTTGTGCAGCCGCTCGTCGACGCGCACCATTGCGAGCTTGATGACGTCCGCGGCTGTGCCCTGGATGGGCATGTTGCGCGCAACACGCTCGCCGAACGAACGAGTATTGAAGTTGCTCGCCGCCAGCTCGGGCAGCGCGCGGCGGCGGTGCATCAGTGTTTCGACATAGCCGCGCTCCTTCGCCTGCGCGACGACCTCATCCATATAGCGGCGGATGCCGGGGAAGCGCTCAAAGTACGTCTCGATATATTCCTTCGCCTCGTACACCGGCACGCCGATGTCCTGCGCGAGTGAGAAGGCGGAAATGCCGTATACGATGCCGAAATTCACGGCCTTCGCGTGCGAGCGCATCTGCTTGGTGACCTGATCAGTCGGCACGCCGAAGACCTGCGCGGCCGTGACGGTGTGGATGTCCTCGCCGGTCAGAAACGCCTGCTTCATCGCCTCGTCGTCCGCGATGTGCGCGAGCAGCCGAAGCTCGATTTGGCTGTAGTCCGCGTCGACGAGCACGCAGCCGTCTGCGGGGACGAACATGCGGCGGAATTCGCTGCCGAGCTGCGTGCGCGTGGGGATATTCTGTAAGTTTGGCTCGGTCGAGCTCAAACGGCCCGTCGCCGTGACGGTCATCTGGAAGCTCGTGTGGATGCGCCCGTCGGGCGCGATGACCTTCAAAAGACCGTCGCAGTAGGTCGAGCGGAATTTCGCGTACTGGCGGTACTGCAAAACCTCTTCGACGATGGGATTCTCCCACCGCAGTTTTTCGAGCACGTCCGCGTTCGTCGACCAGCCGGTCTTCGTCTTTTTGCCGTGCGGGAGCTGCAAGCGTTCAAAGAGCACCTCGCCGAGCTGCTTGGGGGAATTGATGTTGAACGGCCCGCCTGCCTCTTCATAGATGTGCTGCTCGAGCGTCTTGAGCTGCACTTCCATCTCGCTGCCGAAGGCCGCGAGAGCGTTCGCGTCCACGCGCATGCCCGCGTGCTCCATGCGCGCGAGTACGGCGCAGAGGGGCAGCTCAACCTCATAATAGAGCTCGTGCAGCTCGCGCTTCTCAAGTTCGGGGGCAAAGGCCTCATACAGCGCATCGACGGCGCTGGTATAGACGTGGAACGCCGTCTCGGCTTCGGCCGTGTCGCCGAGCATCGAGAAAGCGTCTGGATCTAAGTGCTTCGGCTCGGCAAGCGTCTGGTGGAAGCAGGCGGCGAAGAGCGACGCGATATCGTACTTGCCCGCCGTCGCGTCGAGCAGGTACCCTGCGAGCGCGGTGTCAAAAATGAACCCTTCGATGGGAAGGTCGTTTTCGAGCAGCGTGCGCTGGAGGTCCTTGACGTTGTGGCTGACTTTCTTGATATCATCCGAGAACAGGGCGCGCAGCAGCGCGTTCCAGTCGCCCTCGTAGCGGCTGAAGTAGAACTCGGCAGAGACGGCGGTCGATTCGCCTGCAACGAAGTCGACGATCACGCCGGAAAGGTCCGGCAGCGCCAGCAGCGTTACGTGCTCCGCCTTGCGGAAGAGCGAGAGATATTCCTTGGCCTTTTCCACCGTGGTCACGGCCTCGGCGGTCACGGTGAGGTCGACCGGCTCCTCGGCGGCGGGGATGTCGGCGGGCGGCTTGAGACCGTATTTGTCGATGAGCTTGGTAAATTCCAGCTTCATAAAGAGCGGATAGAGCGCGTCTGACGGCGCCTTGCGCAGATTGTCCTGCGGAGAAAATTCGAGTGGTGCGTCCGTCACGATGGTCGCGAGGTGGAAGCTCTGGCGTGCGCTCTCCTCGCCCTCGGTGAGCTTTTTGATGACGTTCGGCTTGGCCTCGATATCGGGGAGCAGCCGGTAAATTTCGTCGATGCTCTGGTATTTCTGGATGAGCGCCATCGCCGTCTTTTCGCCAACGCCCGACACGCCGGGGATATTGTCGCTCGCGTCGCCCATCAGGGCTTTGAGGTCGACAATGTGGATGGGCGCAAAGCCGTAGACCTCACGAAAGCTCTCGGGCGTCATGTCCTTCGTCGTGGTCTGGCCCATGCGCGTGGAAATGAGCTTGACGGTCGTGTGCTCGGTCACGAGCTGCAAAGAATCCTTGTCTCCCGTGGCGACGACACAGTCCCAGCCTGCGCTTTCGCACTTGCGCGAGATCGTGCCGATCAGATCGTCGGCTTCAAAGCCCGCGAGCTCGTAGCGGGGGATGTTCATCGCGTCGAGCACGTCCTTGAGCACCGGCATCTGCATGGCGAGCTCTTCAGGCATGGCGTGGCGCGTGGCCTTGTAGCCCTCGTACTCGAGGTGGCGGAACGTCGGCTCGCGGCGGTCGAAGGCGACGCACAGCGCCTCGGGCTTTTCCTCGTCGAGTAAGCGGCCGAGCATCGTCAGAAAGCCGAAGATCGCGTGGGTGAAAAACCCGTCGCGCGTGGTGAGCGGACGGACACCGTAATAGGCGCGGTTGATGATGGAGTTGCCGTCTAAAACCATCAGCTTCACGGCATGCACCTCCCAAAATGCAAATTTTTACTAAATATAGTATAGCGCAAAGCAAACAAAAACACAACAGAAACCGGCGGAACTCTCGGCGCGGAGTGAGAAAGTGTGGTAAAAATAAACAGAACACTTGCAATTTCTTGTCGGGATGTTTATAATATTGACTGAAAATCTGTTTTGCTTCCTAATTTTTTGTTAGGAAGCGGGCGGAAAAACAAAAAAGAAAGGGAGAAAATCATGGAAAAGCTATTTAAGCTGAAGGCCAACGGTACTACGGTACGCACCGAGATCCTTGCCGGTCTTACCACGTTTATGACCATGGCCTACATCATCGCGCTCAACCCGAACCTGCTGACCAACTTTGCAGTGGGTACGCCGCTGTGGAACGGTGTGTTCCTTGCCACCTGCATCGCCTCGGCGATCGGCACGATTTGCATGGCGTTTTTCGCCAACAAGCCGTTCGTCATGGCGCCCGGCATGGGACTCAACAGCTTCTTCGCGGTGGTCGTCGCCAACATCGCGGTCATCAACGAGTGCGAGTACGAGTCCGCGTTCCAGGCGGCGCTCGTCATCATCCTTGTCGAGGGTATCGTGTTCCTCATCCTCACGCTCTTAAAGGTGCGTGAGAAGATCGTGGAGGCCATTCCTCTCGGCGTGCGCTACGGCATCGCTCCCGCCATCGGCCTGATGCTGATGAACGTGGGCCTTGGCTCCAACGTCGGTATCTACTCTGAAAACGGCGGCCCGTTCTACATGATGCGTGATTTCTTCGGCGCGCTGACGCCCAGCATCATCAAGGGCAACATGGGCGCGGGCTACGATGCGATGGTCCTGACCGTCGTGACCGCGTTCCTCGGCGTTTTCGTCATGGTCGTCCTCGCCAAGAAGGGCGTGAAGGCGGCAGTGCTGCTCGGCATGCTGTTCTCGTCCGTCATCTACTGGGCGGGCAGCGCCATCTTCCTGCATGTCAATCCGTTTGCGAGCCTCGCGACTGCGAGCTTTGTCCCGCCTTTCGCCGACATGGTCTCCACCACGCTTTTCAAGTTTGACTTTGCGGGCTTTGTGAACATCGGCTGGTTCACCGCCATCACGCTCGTCATCACCTTCTGCATGATCGATATGTTCGATACCATCGGCACGCTCGTCGGTACGGCCTCCCGCGCCGGCATGGTCGATCAGGACGGCAACATGCCCCAGATGAAGGAAGCCCTGCTGTCCGATGCCATCGGTACGGTCGCGGGCGCCTGCACCGGTACCTCCACCGTCACCACGTTCATCGAGTCCGCCTCCGGCGTGGAAGCGGGCGGCCGCACGGGCCTGACCGCGCTCACCGCGGGCATCCTGTTCCTCGCCTGCATGTTCCTCGCCCCCATCGCCGCCGTCATCCCCGGCGCTGCGACCTCCGCCGCGCTGATCTATGTCGGCGTTCTGATGCTCCAGGGCCTCAAGAATGTGGACTTCAGCGACATGGACCAAATGCTGCCGGTGTCCATCATGCTCATCGGTATGCCGATCTCCGGCTCCATCGGCCACGCCATCGGCCTGGGCCTCATCTCCTACACCTTTGTCAAGGTGCTCTCCGGCAAGGCTAAGGATGTCAGCGTTCTGACCTACGTGATTTCCGCGCTGTTCCTTGTCAAGTTCTTCGCCGTCGTGTAAGTGTGTGAAAACCCTTAAAAAGAGCGTCCCGAACGGGACGCTCTTTTTTTCTGCGCCGCGGTATGATATCATGACGAAGATACATAGGGTAATAGGAGCGCACGGCGAAAAAACCTTGAAAAATCAAGGATTGCAACTGCCGGTTGACAAATTTGACAGTGCGCTTTCTTTCCCGCAACCGCGAAATAGGCTATGATAACGCCATCCAGACGGCGCGGGACCGCGCCTTAGAATTCAGGAGGAAGACGATATGATCTTAGCGGATAAAATCATCACGCTGCGCAAAAAGGCGGGCTGGTCGCAGGAGGAGCTGGCAAGTCAGCTCGGGGTGACGCGCCAGTCGGTATCCAAGTGGGAGGGCGCGCAGTCCGTGCCCGACCTTGACAAGGTGGTGCAGATGAGCCGGCTGTTTGGCGTGAGCACCGACTATTTATTGAAGGACGAACTCGAAGAAGAGGAGTTCGTCGAATCCGAGGCGGACGAAGCGCCGCTGCGGAGAGTGACGATGGAGCAGGCGGCGCGATACCTTGCGCTGCGCAAGGCCTGCGCGCCGAAGATCGCACTGGCGGTGGCGATGTGCATCGTCTCGCCGGTCGTGATCATTTTTCTCTCCGCCATGGCGGACGCGGGCCTGGGCGGTATTTCGGAGGACCTGGCCACAGGTCTCGGCGTGAGCGTCATTTTGGTGCTGGTCGCCGCCGCGGTTGGCATCTTCCTCTCCTGCGGGGCGAAGACGAAGGAGTTTGAATTCCTTGAAAAAGAGCCGTTTGAGACCGAGTACGGCGTGAGCGGCATGGTGCGCGAGCGGCGCAAGGCCTATGAGCCGACCGCCTCGCGCTGTACGATCCTCGGCGTGGTGCTGTGCATCCTTGCTGTCGTGCCGCTGATGCTCGGGGTCGGTCTCGCGTCGTCCGATGTCGCCGCGCTGCTCGTGCGCGTCGCTCCGGCGGATGTTTACGCCGCGGCGGCGGTGGATGCGCTGCTGCTTCTGGTCGCCTGCGGCGTGGGCGTGCTCGTCTGGAGCGGAACGTACACCGGCGCGATGGACCAACTGCTCGAGGAGGGCGACTACACGCGCAAAAAGAAAGCGCGCAGCGGCGTAATGAGCACAGTGTCGCTCATCTACTGGCTGAGCGTGACGGCAATTTTCCTCTTCTACACCTTCGGCCCCAGGGGAAACGGCCAGCCGCAGTATAGCTGGTTTATCTGGGCCGTTGGCGGCGTACTGTATGCGGCGGTGATGGGTATTGTGTCGCTCGTGCTGCATCACAAGGATAAAATGTAAAGCATACTTGACAAATCGGAGCAGTAGTGCTATCCTGCGAGTAAAGCAAACTTGACATTTTTAAATTTTCTCTTGACAGTTTAGAATTAGATGATATTATTTTGATATCACAAAGATATTCGAAACGGCTGCAAGAAGAAAAGAGGGAGAACCTTATGCTCTATATTGAACACCTGACCAAGACCTTCGGCGAAAAGAAAGCCGTGGATGATCTGTCGCTCCACATCGCGCCAGGGGAGATCTACGGTTTCATCGGCCACAACGGCGCGGGCAAGACCACGACGCTCAAGTCGGTCGTCGGCATCCAGCAGTTCGATTCCGGCAGGATCACGATCGGCGGGCACTCCATTCAGGACGATCCCATCGCCTGCAAGAAGATGCTCGCCTACATCCCGGATAACCCCGACCTCTACGAGTTTATGACGGGCATCCAGTACCTCAATTTTATCGCCGACATCTTCGGTGTGGAGGAAAGCGCGCGGCAGGAGCGCATCCGCAAGTACGCGGACCTCTTCGAGCTGACGACCGACCTGGCCCAGCCCGTCGCGGCCTATTCCCACGGCATGAAGCAGAAGCTTGCCATCATTTCGGCGTGGCTGCACGAGCCGAAGCTCATTTTGATGGATGAGCCGTTCGTCGGCCTCGACCCGAAGGCTTCACATATCTTAAAGGGCATGATGCGCGAGGTGTGCGACGCGGGCGGCGCGATCTTCTTCTCGACTCACGTGCTCGAGGTGGCCGAAAAACTCTGCGACAAGGTCGCCATCATCAAGGGCGGCAAGCTCATCCGCTCCGGCACGATGGAGGAGGTCAAGGGCGACGACTCACTCGAGGAGGTCTTCCTTGAGCTGGAGGGCGAATCATGCTGAAAACGCTCGTCAAGAAGCAGCTGATGGAAATTTTCCGCAGCTACTTTTATAATGCCAAAACCAATAAAAAACGTTCGACGGCGGGGATTATCGCTTATATCCTGCTCTTTGCCGCGTTGATGATCGGCCTCGGCGGGATGTTCACGGGGCTTTCCGTTTCGCTCTGTGTGCCGCTTACGCAGGCGGGGATGGGCTGGCTCTATTTTGCACTCATGTCGCTGCTCGCCATCTTTCTCGGCGCGTTCGGCAGCGTGTTCAACACGTATTCGGGCCTGTACTTCGCTAAGGACAACGACCTGCTGCTGTCTCTACCCATCCTGGTGCGGACGCTGATGGCCTCGCGGCTGCTGACGGTCTATCTTATGGGCCTCATGTACTCCGCGGTCGTCATCCTGCCCGCGGTCATCGTCTACTGGGTCACGGTCTCGACGGCGCCGATGGCGCTCCTCGGCGGCGTGCTGCTGACGGCGCTCATCTCGATCTTCGTGCTCACGCTCTCGTGCGCGCTGGGCTGGGTCGTGGCGGAGGTGAGCCGTAAGCTCAAGCACAAGAGCTTCATCACGGTCATCGTCTCACTCGCGGGGCTTGCCATCTACTATTTCTTCGTCTTCAAGGCGCAGACGGCCATCGAGCAGCTCGTCGCCAACGCCGCGGTCTACGGTGAGAAGATCAAGGGTGCGGCGCACCCGCTCTACGTCTTTGGCCTGACTGGTACGGGCGATGTGACAGCGATGCTGCTGAGCGCGGCGGTCATCCTCGCGCTGTTTGCGCTGACGTGGACGCTGCTCTCGCGCAGCTTTTTGCAGATCACGACTGCGTCGGGCGCATCGGGCAAGGCTGTGTACCGCGAAAAGGCCGTCAAGCGCCGGAGCATCGATGGGGCACTTTTCGGCAAGGAGCTCGCGCGCTTCACCGCGAGCCCGAACTACATGCTCAACAGCGGCCTCGGTATCCTGCTGCTGCCGATCTTGGGCATCCTGCTTTTGTGGAAGGGCGGAACGGTCGTGTCGCTGCTGAACGAGGCCTTCACCTCGCAGAGCGGCTGCGCGGAGGTGCTGCTCTGCACCGGCGTGTGCGCCATTGCGTCGATGAACGACATGGCGACGCCGTCGGTCTCGCTCGAGGGAAAGTCCCTCTGGCTCGCGCAATCGCTGCCCGTCAAGCCCTGGCAGGTGCTTCGCGCAAAGCTCAAGGTACAGCTTGCGCTCACGGCCCTTCCAGCACTCGTGCCGCTTGCCTGCATGGCGTTTATCCTGCCTGTGACGGCGGCGCTGCCGCTCGTTTTTGCCGAGGCACTCGCGTACATCGCGTTTTCCGCGTGCCTGGGGCTGACGCTCGGCGTCGCGCGGGCAAACCTGACGTGGACGAGCGAGCTCATGCCCATCAAGCAAAGTCTGGCCGTGACGATCGCGCTGTTCGGCGGCTGGCTCTACGCCATCGTGTTCGCGGGGCTTTACCTCTGGCAGGGGTGGAAGCTCGGCGCGGCTGCGTATCTCGCCATCGCGGCGGCGGTGACGCTCGCGGTGACAGCGCTGCTTCTTCGCTGGCTCAAAACGAAGGGCGCACAGCGCTTTGCGATGCTGTAAAGGAAAATAAAATGAGAGAGTGCGGCGGTCGAAGGACCGCCGCACTTCTTTTATATCGGCAGGGGCAAAAATTTACACAGTTCGTTCTTGTGGAAAGCGGCGGACCATGCTGTTATGTGACTACACTCACAAGTAAACTTTGAGGAGTGTGATCGATATGCTGCTGCGCGGCAAGCAGGCGAGCGGACTTTTGACGCAGCAGAAGATGCTGCGCGCCGCCGTAAAGCTGTTTTTGAAAAAGAGATATGAGGGCACGACGACCGCGGAGATCGCCTGCGCCGCGGGCATGCCGCCAAGCTCGTTTTTCCGGGCCTTTCCCAGTAAGGAGGCGCTGCTGCTCGAGCTTGACAAGCGGATGTTCAGCGGGCAGTTCACGCTGGCCGAGCAGCACAGCGCGGCACGTGCTCTACGCGGTGGAGACGGCTATCCAGCTCCACATCGCCGAGCTGACCGAGCCACTGCGCAAGCTGTACGTGACGGCCTACACGCTGCCGTCAACCTCGGCATACCTGTATCGCAGCACGGCGAAGCGGCTGGAGGGCATCTTCGGGGACTATCTTCCGGACGCGGAGGCCAAGGACTTTTACGAGATGGAGATCGCCTCGACGGGCATGATGCGCTCGTTCATGGCTGTGCCGTGCGACGTGTATTTTACCGTGGAGCGCAAGATCGCACGCTTTTTGGAGTGCGCGCTCAAGCTCTACAATGTGCCGCCAGAGCGGCGGCGGGGGTCAGCGCGGCCGTTTTGCAGCTCGACCTGCACGCCATGGCGGCGGGCATCATCCGAACGACCGTCCAGCAGGTGGAAAAGGGCTTTGAAGCCCTGACAGAACGGTAAATTTCGGCAAGGGGATATCCCCTTGGTGCATCCGATGGATGCACCAATCGCTTTGATGGAGGAATGATATGAAAAAACGTATTTTCAGCTTTTTGACGGCCCTGTGCCTGTGCCTGACGCTGTTGCCGACGGCGGTGCGGGCGGAGAACAATTGGGAGAGTTGGACGATATTTGATGGCACCAATTTGAACCTGTCGGACGGTAGTTACTATTTAGGTGGCAATGTTACTATTAGCGGCGAAATTACAATCAGCGGAGCCGTCACATTTGATTTGAATGGGTATACCTTGACCTGTAATGCTACAGACGAGGATATGTTTTGTGTGTACGATGGTAAAACACTAACGATAAAGGACAGCGGCACTGACGGCACCATTGATGGCCAAAATAAGAACTGCGGTTTTTCTGTGTCTAGCGGCACACTGATCTTGGAGAGCAGTATCATTGCGAATTGCAGAGATGACGATGGTGATGGCGGTGCTGTGGATATTGGAAAGGACTGCGTATTCACGATGAGAGGTGGTACGATCAGCAATTGCAATGCACAACACGAAGGCGGTGCTATATAGGAAAAGAGGACGGCTAAGGCCGTCCTCTTTTTTCAGCTCTCCATGTGCTTGCCGAGAAAGCCTGCGATGGCCTGCGCGAGCTTGTACTCCGTCTCGCCTGCGGCCGACTCGCCCTCGGTGCCGATGAAGACCACGAGCCCGAGTGCGTCGCCCTCGGAGATGATGGGCGCGGCGATGGTCGCGCAGTAGCGGTCGAGCGACTCGGTGACGAACACGCTGCGCTCGCTCGGCACGGCGCGGTAGATGCCGCGGTCCTCCATGATCTGCTCGAGCTGCGGGCTGATGCGCTTGCCGATGAGGTCGCGGCGCGCGCTGCCTGCCGCGGCGATGACGCTGTCGCGGTCGGTCACGGCCACGCTCGTGCCGGTCGACTTGCTCAGCGTGTCGCACAGCTGCGCGGCAAACTCATCTACGCCGCCCATGAGCGAATACTTCTTAAAAATGACCTCCCCGTCCTTGCTCGTGTAGATCTCCAACGGGTCGCCGTTACTGATAACATGGACATGGAAAACCTTGTCCTCGCGGCCTTTTGAGGACTGAATCAGCGTGTTTTCGATATTTTCCGTGCCTTCACTAAAATTTGCGGCGTCCTCCGTTTCCGCGGGGAGCGTGCCGCAGCGCAGCAGCGTGTCAATGTCGGCTTTGAGCTTAATTTCAAGGTGATCTTCATAGACGAGAATCTTGTCAATCAGCAGCTCCAGGTCGTTCCGCTCCAGCTTGTCCTTTTCCAGAATGTCATGGAACACATCGATGGCGGTCTTGGCCACGCGGTTCACCTGAATGATGGTGTTGCGCTTGTCGCTCAGCAGGTCGATCTGGTGGTGGATGCCGTCGATCTTCTTCTGGAGGTCTGCTTCCATCTCGTCATACAGCGCCTCGATGGAGGCTTCCTGCTCGGGCTTTTTCATGATCTCCCGGATGCGCTGACGCTTCGTGACCTTCAGTTCCTCGGTGAGGTCGGCCAGCACCTCGGCGAGATTGTCCGCAGACTGCTCCGTTTCCGCCACCTGCTCGGTCTCGCGCTTTAATTCCTCGTTGAGCTGCTCGAGCATGGCGGCAGAGCCGTCCGCCAGCTTGCGCACATAGCCTTTCAGCAGCTCGTCCAGTTTATCAACGCGGATATGGTGGCTGGTGCAGCCCTTGAGGCCGCGCCGGTGATACGTCCCGCAGGTGTAGGCGGGGGCTAAGTCGCTGCGGCTCATGGCGAACAGCGGACTGCCGCAGTCGCCGCACTGCAAAAAGCCGGAGTACACGTTGTCGTTGATCTTGACGCCGCGATAGTTGCTGCGGCTGCGCTTTTCCCGCAGCGCGCGGGTGATGGCGAAGGTGCGGTAGTCGATGATGGCCTGATGGTGGTTTTCAATGACGATGTGCTCATCGTCGTTGCGCTTGATCTCCTTGCCGTTGATCTTGGCGCGGGTGTACTTGCCCTGACGGAGCGTGCCGATATAAAAATCGTTGTCGAGAATGCCCTGCACCGTGGCGATGGCCCATGCGTTCTTGGCCTCGCGCTTCGTCTTCTTGCCCGCTGCCTCCTTGCGCATCCGCTCGGACATACGCGGCGTGGGAACGCCCTGATCGGTGAGGTAGTTGGCGATTTTCTTGTAGCCCCAACCGGCGTTGCTGTAGAGGTCAAAAATCCTGCGGACGGTCTCGGCCTCGGTGGGGATGATCTCAAACTGCTTGTCCTCGGTGACGAGATAGCCGTAGGGCGCGGCGCAGATCCACTCGCCGTCGTTCTGCCGTCGCTTCACAACGCTGCGCACCTTGCGGGAGGTGTCCGTGACGGGCATTTCGTTCACGAGGAACTGAAACTGGATTTTCAGCCAGTCGTCGTCATTGGGAAAGTCCACGCCGTCGCCGATGGAGATGATGCGCACGCCTGCGTCGCGCAGGTCTTCCAGCTCCACAAGCCCGCGCGAGTTGCGGCGGGAGAAGCGGGAGAAGTCCTTGATGATGAGGATGTCGTATTTGTGCCGCATCAGCCCCCGGCGCATCTCCTGATAGCCCTCGCGCTGCTCGAACGTGTAGCCGGAGCGGTCGCGGTCTTCAAAAAACGTCAGCGTGCTGCCGGGGAAGTGTGTCTTTACATAGTCCTCGATGATGGCCTTCTGGTTCTCGATGGAGATATTCTTCTGATCCTGCTCATCATCCACAGAAATGCGGGCATAGCCCGCGATGTCAAAGCACTCGATCAATTTGGCTCACCGCCCTTTAAGTATTTTGCCATCTCCCGGTCGAAGTCGGAGATGTATTCAGCGTCCTGCTTCTTGCGGAATTCATCGTAAATCGCGCCGACCTTTTTGGCCGCCGCTTCCCGCGAGATGTGGCTCTTGCCGTCCAGCACCTTGCGGCGGTTGTTGGTTAGAAATCGGTCGGTTTCGTTCAGCCAATCCTGCATACTCATGAGCTGCTCGTCCTCTGCCATCAGCTCGGCGTAGTCGATGAACATGGTCACCAGCCGGTTCAGGCGGGACAGCTCCTTTTCGTTCAGGTAGTTCTTCGCCGCCAGCGTGTCGCTTTTGAGAATTTTCCCGTCCGGTGCGCCCTTCCAAGTGGTAAGCCCCATCGTGGGGCTGTCCGGCGTTGCCCGCTCGGAAATCAGCTCCGCGGCAGTCTTGCCGGTGACGGCATAGTGCAGCTTGTTCTGCACGAAGGCGTAGAAGGCTTTCGTGGTCTCACTGTTTTTGTCGTAGTCATAGCTGCATTGCTCGAAGACATCGGCTATTTTCTGATAGGCACGGCGCTCGCTGGCGCGAATCTCGCGGATGCGCTCCAGCAGCTCGTCGAAGTAATCCTTGCCGAACGGACGGCCATTTTTCATCAGCTCGTCATTCAGCACAAAGCCCTTCTGGATGTACTCTTTCAGTGTCTTCGTTGCCCACTGGCGGAATCGGGTTGCTTTTTTGGAGTTCACGCGGTAACCCACGGCGATGATGGCGTCGAGGTTGTAGTGCTGGGTCAGATAGTTTTTTCCGTCGGCGGCAGTTGCCAAGAATTTCTCGGTAACTGCTTCTCGATTCAATTCGCTTTCCGCGAAGATGTTCTTCAAGTGCAGGGAGATGTTATCCGGCGTGCAGCCGAATAACTCCGCCATAGCTTTTTGCGTCAGCCAAAATGTCTCGTCCTTGAATACGACGCTGATATATTCCTTGCCGCTCTCGTCGCTGTACAGCAGGACTTCGCCGCGGCCTGTGATTTCATTCCTCATTTGCAGTCTCCTTTTTCTCCGGCAGCTGTGCCGTGTCGGTCACGATGTCCGTGACGAGCTGGCGGAAGCTTTCGGCGTTCTGCGCGGTGATGGGCGGCCTGCCCGTTTCGGCTTCCGGCGCTTTCCGTGCGACACCGGCCACTCGGCCTTCTTTCCCATGTTACCACTTGTGATAGTCTTTATGTCTTACTTATTGAATAACATTGTATCATGCGAATTGAGGATGTGCAACCGGAAAATGCTCTGCTTGAAAAGAAAAAAGCGGGGTGATTCATAGGTGAACCACTCCGCTTTTTCGCTTATGTTAGGCATTGCGCTTTTTATCCATATGTAGTACAATTAAAAAATAAAAATGGTGTAATCCCAACATTTTTCGGGTGGGAGACGGCAATATACATGGATCGATGAACTTGCGCATTTCTGCACGTCACGGCGGCAAAAAGGAATGACGCGGCTTTGTCGCGCTTTTAAACGCAGCGAATACGCCCGACCGAAGCATATTTGGGCATCCGGTGGACGAAAAACATAGGAGAAGAACATGGATAAACGACTTTTGCTGGCCAGCCCTCACATGTCGGACGAGGGCTATGAACTGGAATACATCCACGATGCGTTTCAGAAGAACTGGATCGCGCCGCTGGGCGAGAACGTCAACGAATTTGAAAAGGCCATGGGCGAATTTATGGGCAAGGGCTATCCCGTTGCTCTGTCTGCCGGTACGGCAGCGCTGCATCTGGCGATGATCCTCGCAGGTGTGAAGCCCGGCGATACGGTGTTCTGCCAGAGCCTGACCTTTTCTGCCTCCGCCAACCCCGTGGCCTACTGCGGCGCGAAGCCGGTGTTTATCGACTCTGAGCGGGAGACGTGGAATATGGACCCCGCCGCTCTGCGCCGTGCCTTTGCGCTGCACGGCACGCCCAAGGCGGTGGTCGTCGTTCACCTGTACGGCAACCCCGCGAAGTTGGACGAAATTACCGCTATTTGCCGCGAGCATGATGTTCCCTTGATTGAGGACGCAGCAGAGGCGTTGGGTTCTACATACAATGGGCAGAAGTGCGGCACCTTTGGTGACTTCGGCGCTCTTTCCTTCAATGGCAATAAGATCATCACCACCTCTGGCGGCGGAATGCTGCTGTGCCGGACGGAGGATGAGGCGAAGCACGCATTGAAGCTCTCCACGCAGGCGCGCGAGAACGCGCCGTGGTACCAGCACGAGGAAATCGGCTACAACTACCGCATGAGCAACATCTGCGCGGGCATTGGGCGCGGGCAGATGAAGGTGCTGCCGCTGCGCGTGGAGCAGAAGCGGGCGATCTTTGCACGCTACTGCGAAAACCTGAAAGGCCTGCCGCTGACCATGCAGCCAGAACTCCCCTGCGCGGAATCAAACCGCTGGCTGTCCGTTGCCCTGCTGGACGAGGGCTGCAATGTGACGCCCGGTGAAATGCTCACAAAGCTGAACGAAGTGGGCATCGAGGGACGCTACCTTTGGAAGCCCATGCATTTGCAGCCGGTCTTCGCAAGCTGCCCCTTTGTCAGCGTCAGCGATACGCCGGTGGGCGACGACCTCTTTGCGCGCGGCGTTTGCCTGCCCAGCGATACGAAGATGAGCATGGACGATGTGAACCGCGTGTGCGATGCCATCCGGGGAATGTTCTGATGCGGCATAAGGCTGGGTTTTATGAAAAATACATCAAGCGCCTGTTGGACATTGTGCTGTCCGGGTGTGCGCTGATCGTCCTGTCGCCGCTGCTGCTGGTGACGGCGATTCTTGTGCGCGTGAAGCTGGGAAGCCCTGTGATCTTCTGTCAGGAGCGTCCGGGAAAAGATGAAAAGATTTTTAAACTCCATAAGTTCCGCAGCATGAGCGACGCGCGGGATGGAACCGGCGCGCTGCTGCCGGATGAGGAACGGCTGACGGGCTTTGGAAAGAAGCTGCGCTCTCTGAGCATCGACGAGCTGCCGGAGCTGTGGGATATCTTCCGCGGAAAGATGAGCATTGTGGGACCAAGACCGCTGCTGGTGAAGTATCTGCCGCTTTACAGCGAAGAGCAGCATCGCCGCCATGACGTTCGCCCCGGGCTTACCGGCTGGGCGCAGGTGCACGGGCGAAACCTTGCGACGTGGGAAGAAAAGTTTGCCTATGACGTGGACTATGTAGACCATGTTAGTTTTGCACTGGATGTGAAGATCATCTTCATGACCGTCCGCTGCGTCTTCGCCCGCGAAGGAATCAGCGCTGAAGGCAGCGCAACGATGGAAGCATTTACGGGAACGGAGGCTGCGGTTCATGAGTGAGAAGGTTATCGTGATCGGAGCCAGCGGCCACGGAAAAGTCGTTGCAGATATCGTTCGAAGAAGCGGCGATACGCTGCTGGGCTTTTTGGACGACAATGAGGCGCTCCCGTCTGAGATCGCAGGCATTCCCGTGCTGGGAAAGGTTGCGGATTATGCAAATTATCCGGACGCGTCCTTTGTGGTGGGAATTGGAAATTCTGACGTTCGTGAAAAGGTTGCGCGTCAGCTTGACGGTGTACGCTGGTACACGGCAATCCACCCGTCTGCGGTCATTTCTGCATTGGATACAAAAATCGGCGTAGGCAGCGTCATTATGGCAAATGCTGTGATCAATCCGTCTGCCTATGTCGGAGAGCATAGCATCGTCAACACGGCGGCAGTCGTGGAGCACGACAACCACATCGGCAGCTTTGCCCACATTTCCGTCGGCGCGAAGCTCGGTGGAACGGTGTCGGTCGGAAGCCACACATGGGTCGGTATCGGAGCGGCCATCAGCAATAACATAAGCATTTGTGACCACTGCACGATCGGTGCAGGTGCGGTCATTATCCGGGATATCAAGGAGAGCGGAACCTATGTCGGAATCCTTGCGAGAAAAATAAAATAAGCGGATTCTGGTGCTTGCCAACAACGATGTTGGCATGTACCGCTTTCGAAAGGACTTGCTTGCAGCGCTTTTGGGTGCAGGACACGAGGTATATATCTCTTTACCGGACGGCGGTTTCATTTCGGAGCTTGTGCAGCTTGGCTGCCGCTTTATTGACACGCCCATTGAGCGCCGCGGTATGAACCCTATACATGACAGCAAGCTCTTTCACCAATACCGGGCGATTCTGAAAGAAGTCAAGCCCGACCTTGTTCTGACCTATACCATCAAGCCCAACATCTATGGCGGACTTGCCTGCCGGATGGCGCACATCCCCTATGCCGTGAACATTACGGGACTTGGCAGCGCCATCGAAAACGGCGGCTGGCTCAAGAAGTTTGTGCTGGCGCTCTACAAACCGGCGTTGAAGGGCGCGAGGGTCGTTTTTTTTGAGAATGCCGGGAATCGGGACACCCTCGCTGCCACCGGCGTTGTACCGAAGGGGCGCGACGTGGTGCTGAGCGGTGCGGGAGTCAATTTAGAAGATTATCCCTATCAGCCCTACCCACAGGAGGGGGCGGTACGCTTTCTCTTTGTGGGCCGCGTCATGCGCGAAAAGGGTGTGGACGAGCTGTTTGCCGCCGCAAAGCGGATGAAGCAGGAATATGGCGACGGCGTGGAGTTTCACATCGTCGGCTCGTTTGAAGAGGGATATAAGCCCCTCATGGATGAACTGGAAAAGGCCGGTGTGGTCAAGTACCACGGCTATCAGTCAGATATGAAGCGCTTTTACGCCATGGCAAGCTGTGTGGTGCTGCCGTCGTATCACGAGGGTATGTCCAATGTGCTGCTGGAGGCTGCCGCCTCCGGGAGACCGCTGATCACCAGCGACATCCCCGGCTGCCGCGAGGCGGTGGAGGACGGCGTCAGTGGATATCTGTGCCCTGCGAAGGACGCGAACGCGCTGTATGGGGCTATGCAGCGGGTCATGGAGCTGTCCGTGGAGCAACGCTCCGAAATGGGCTGCCGAGGACGGGAGCGCATGGAGCAGCAGTTCAGCAAAACCACTGTTGTGACGGAAACCATCAAACACTTGGAGATTTGACATGCGCGATTTAGTCATCCTTATGCTCATAACGATTGCCTTAGCATGGTGCGCCGATCATGTGGCGTTTGGACCGGTAAAGCATAATCGGCGCCAGCGGCTGATCGTCTGCACTGTGGTAATCATCATCCTGCTCGCCGGTTTTGCCGGACTGAGGACACGTTGCAATGACACTGCCACATATCGATATTCCTATAAGCTCCTGACGGAAAAATTATGGGAAGCATCCGACAAGAGCGTCGGTTCTAACCCTCTGTTCAACTGGGTGAACTATCGCTTGAAGATGCACGGCGTATCTACGCAGAACTTTCTGATGTTCTGGGCATTTCTGACCGTCGGCTGTTATTTCATTTTTGTACATAAGTACTCTGTAAATTATCCGCTGACGATTTTTTTACTGTTTGTCACCGGTTGTTATACCTTTGCTTTTGCGGGTATCAAACAGGCGGCGGCGGTCGGGATATCGGTCATTGCGACGATGTTTGCACTTAAAAAGAAGTGGCTTTTATTTGCTGTTGGGATACTGATCGCAACGCTGATCCATCCCTATTCCCTGATGTATTTGGCGGTGCCGTTCATGACATTTAAGCCGTGGACGAAAATAACCTATTGGATGCTGGCAGCCTTCATTACAGCGGGCTTTCTGCTGCGCCCGCTGCTCGGCACGGTGGTCAACATCACGACATTACTAGGCGAGGAATACACAATATCCTCATTCACAGGAGATGGTGTTAGCATTTTCCGCGTGCTTGTCTGCAATGTGCCGATGCTTTTGTCGTTCCTCTACCGGAAAAAGCTGTTTGCAGACAGCTCCGAGGCGGAAAATCTCGCAATGAATTTGACCATGCTCAACGGCGCGATTATGTTTGACGGGCTGTTCGGAACGGCAAATTATTTTGCAAGATTGGCGAATTATTTCTTGATTTTCCAGTCGCTGTCGCTCCCGTGGATGCTGAAGAAAATAGGTGGCAGAGATAGAAAAGTGCTAACAGCATTGCTGGTGCTGGGCTATGCCGCGTATTTTTACTATGCAAACGCGATCAACCAGCCGTTTGACCACTACTTTGCGCGGTTAAGCTTGGCGGAGTATCTCGAGCTGGGAAGGTGAAACATTCTGTCACGTCCAGCAGGCATAGGAAGGATGGGTATGACGGGGTAAGTGAGAAGTATAGAATTGTAATTCTAATTAGTTTTTATCGAAGTAGGTAACTTGAGTTATTTCGTTTGGAGGTCAAACTATGCCATTTACTACTCATCAACTATTGAATCATGCGGCTTTAGGCTGGTAGATAAAGCGGAAATACTTCTTGAGTAAAATCTCATCCTTGAGGTGGGAACTGAGTGAAAGGAAGAATGGAATGCAAGCAGTAATTTTGGCAGCAGGGATGGGAAAACGCCTGAAGGGGCTCACGAAAGACAGAACAAAATGCATGGTCGAAGTAAACGGAGTAACATTAATTGATAGAATGCTCCGCCAAATTGAAGCGCATAAGTTATCCCGTATCGTTATTGTTGTTGGTTATGAAGGCGAAAAACTGATTGACTACATTGATACTCTTAATATTGAAACACCGATTACATATATACATAATCCAATTTATGACAAGACAAACAATATTTACTCTTTAGCATTGGCA
>ENA-UOJH01001174-UOJH01001174.1-human-gut-metagenome-genome-assembly--contig:-C148-NODE-1174-length-20299-cov-125.519216_pt1 | contig 20299 bp, 16 predicted proteins | sample MGYA00242345_ERZ723892 | MGnify/ENA metagenome assembly ERZ723892 | reverse complement strand
AAGGACTTCGGGCAGGTTTTTTATGCTCTTTGGAGTTTTAGCGGACAGCAATAATTACTTATCGCTCAGCGGATTCCATCCCTGCGCCTTCAGTTCGAACTCCTGGTTGTCGCGTGTTACGAGCATCTGTCCGAGTTCAGGGCGTGTGATGTGTCCAATCAGCTTCACGTTGTCCATCTGCTGAATCTTCTCGTGGTCGCCGATTGGCACGGTGAAGAGCAGTTCGTAGTCCTCGCCGCCGTTGAGGGCGCACGTCGTTACGTTCATGTTCAGCTCCTCAGCCATCACCGCCGTCTGATAGTCGATAGGTATGTTCTTCTCGTAGATGCGGCAGCCGCAGTTCGACTGCTTGCAGATGTGCATCAGTTCGCTTGAGAGTCCGTCGCTGATGTCCATCATCGCTGTCGGTCGGATATTGAGTTCGCGGAAGCGAGCGATGATGTCGCCGCGAGCCTCGGTCTGCAACTGGCGCTGCAGCAGATACTCCTTGCCGGCGAAGTCGGGCTGGAAGCCCTTTAGCTCTTCGAGAGCACGCTTGTCGTTCTTCTTGCGCGCCTCGTCCACCTGCTGGTAGTAGACGCTCTTCTCGCGTTCGAGTAGTTGCAGACCCATGTAAGCCGCACCGAGGTCGCCCGTCACGCAGATAAGGTCGGTGTCCTTGGCTCCGTTGCGGTAGACGATGTCCTCCTTGCGAGCCTCACCGATGCAGGTAATGCTGATGGCGAGTCCGGTGTACGACGATGTGGTGTCGCCACCAACGATGTCGACGCCCCACTTGTCGCAAGCCATGCGCAGTCCGCTGTAGAACTCTTCCATGTCCTCCACCTTGAAGCGCTTGCTCAGCGCAATGCTCACGGTGAGCTGTCGCGGTGTGCCGTTCATGGCGAAGATGTCGCTGATGTTCACCATTGCCGACTTGTATCCGAGATGCTGCAGGTCGATATATGTGAGGTCGAAGTGTACGCCCTCCATGAGCATATCTGTAGTTACGAGCACTTCAGAATCGGGGTAGTGGAGCACGGCGCAGTCGTCGCCCACGCCCTTCACGGTCGATTCGTTCTTTATTTTTATGTTGTCGGTGAGATGGCGGATAAGACCAAACTCACCGAGTTTTGAAATGTCGGTCATATATATAATTAATGTATACTGTTAAGCTCGACGAATCATCTCGCGCATGATTTCGGTCATGAGCGGCTGTGCGTTGTTGGCAGCCACCTGCACCTCCTCGTGCGATACCTCAACAGGAGTGTCCTCCAGTCCGAGGTCGGTGATGATAGAGATGCCAAATGTGCGTATGCCGCAGTGGTGAGCCACGATTACCTCAGGCACGGTGCTCATGCCTACGGCGTCGCCGCCGAGACGGTGGTACATCTTGTACTCAGCCGGAGTCTCGAATGTCGGACCCTGCACGCCTACGTATACGCCGTGCATCACGCGGATGCCCTTCTCCTCGGCAATCTGGTCAGCCTCCTTGATGAGAGCGTGGTCGTAAGTCTCGTGCATATCCGGGAAGCGCGGACCGGTCGGGAAGTTCTTGCCGCGCAGCGGGTGCTCGGGGAAGAAGTTGATGTGGTCGGTGATAATCATCAGGTCGCCGATCTTGAACTCAGGGTTCATGCCGCCCGAAGCGTTGCTTACGAAGAGGGTCTTGATGCCCAGTTCGTACATCACGCGGATAGGGAACGTAACGTCCTTCATCGAGTAGCCCTCGTAGTAGTGGAAGCGTCCCTGCATCGCCATGATGTCCTTGCCGCCGAGCTTGCCGAAGATGAGCTTGCCAGAGTGGCCCTCAACGGTAGATATGGGGAAGTTAGGGATGTCTGAATATGAGAACTCGTAGCTGTCTGTGATTTCAGTTGCGAGCTGTCCGAGACCTGTGCCAAGGATGATGGCAGTTTCAGGCTTTGTGGTCATTCTTTCTTTTAACCAAGATGCTGTTTCTTGAATTTTTTCGTACATAGCTTATAATTTTATTGTTGAATTCTTCCTCCCCTCCGAGCATGAATTGTATGCGAATCGGTAGGGCATAGATATTTGATTTTGTTTCTTTTGAGAGTCCTTCCAGGTGCTCAAGTCGTGTAGCGTCCTTCTCCGTTGTGACAATCATCTTCGGCTTGGGCATAGCGGCGAACGTGCTGTTGATGCGTTCCACGTCTTCTGCCGTGAACTGATGGTGGTCGCCGAAGGTGAGTGGCGTGATGCGCTTCGTCACCGTCTGCAGGTCTACCATCATCTGCTCTGGTGAGGCGATGCCCGTTAGCAACAGAATGTTAGTGTTCTTTGGCAGCGAGTTGAGTGAGATGCGTTCGTTCGAGAACAGCGCCTTCAGGGCGTTGTAGCGCAGCGTTGTGAAGTAGAGCTCCTGATAAGGATAGAGATTGAGCGCACGCTTCAACACGCGGAACTCCATCGGCTTCAGATCCTTCGGGCACTTCGTTATAATAACGATGTCGGCTCTCGATGTGCCCTCCTTCGGTTCGCGCATGCGTCCGGCAGGCAGCAGCTTGTCGTAGATAATCAGTCGGTGATAGTCGATGAGCAGAATGTTTATGCCCGGTTTCACGTAGCGGTGCTGATAGGCGTCGTCGAGCAGAATGGCGTCCACATCCTTTGTGGCTTCGTCAGTAGTGAGTCGGTCGATGCCGTGGCAGCGGTTCTTGTCGACAGCCACATAGATGTCCTTGTATTTGCTCTTCATCTGGAACGGCTCGTCGCCAATTTCGGGCATTGTGGTGTCCTTGTCGGCGAGCAAATAGCCGCTGCTCTTGCGCTTGTATCCGCGCGAGAGCACAGCCACGCGAAACTTCTCATGCAGCAGATTGATGAGATATTCCACATGTGGAGTCTTGCCCGAGCCGCCCACCGTTATGTTGCCCACAGATATTACGGGTATGTCGAAGCTGCGGCTCTTCTTCAGTCCGATATTGAACATCCAATTGCGCAGTCGCACTCCCAATCCGTAGAGCCAGCTAAGCGGTAGCAGCCACTCGTTGATTTTTATAAAGTCGCCTTCTGTTCTCACATTTATTATAATTAAACGCTCCGTGCAGTCCTTTATATATTCGGATTAATAAGAGCAAGTTAAAGTATTGTCACCACATCATCACCACACCATCTCATTACTTGATGTTGATAGCGTATGGTATGCGTGCCTGGATAGCCTCGCGCTTGTCGATAGAGCGCAGCATGGTGAACGGCTGGTAGAAGTCGCCGAGCGTCTGTCTGAGCTGTTCGTCGAGATAAGTTCCCGACGACGACATCGAGTTGAGCATAGCGTCCATCCACGAAGCCGCTACAGGATAGTCGCTTGTGTAGTATTCCTTCAGCTTTGCGAGCTGTGCAGCCTTCTTCACGGCGTCGTCAATGCCGCCCAGCTGGTCTACGAGCTTTATGTTGAGTGCGTCGGTAGCGAGCCAAACACGTCCCTGTGCTATCTTCTCCACGCTTTCCACCGGCAGACGTCTGCCCTCAGCCACACGCTGGCGGAACAGACTGTATCCGCGGTTGACGCTTGCCTGCAGCATAGCCTTCTCTTCGGCGTTGAACGGGCGCGCCATGAGGTTGCCGAATGTAGAGTTGCGGTTGGTCTTCACCTCGTCGAAGCGCACGCCGAGTTTTGTTGTGACGAGTCCGCTGAGGTCGGGTATCACGGCGAAGATGCCGATGCTGCCTGTCAGCGTGTTCGGCTGAGCCACAATCCACGACGCCGGAGCCGACATATAGTAAGCACCCGACGCAGCATAGTCGCCCATCGACACCACTACCGGTTTCACCTTGCGCAGTTCGCTCATCTGGTGCCACATCTGCTCCGAAGCGTAAGCGTCGCCGCCGCCAGAGTTGATGCGCACAACCACCGCCTTCACGTCGTCGTCGTTCATAAGGTCCTCAAGGTCTTTGCATACCTTGCGACTTGCTATATAGTTGTTGTTGCCGAACATCGTTGCAGCCTTTGGGTCCTGCACGATGTCGCCCTCAGCATAGTAGACGGCAATCTCGCTACCTTCTACCTTGCCGTCCTTCACGTTGAGCATGTCGTTCAGAGTGAGCTGCTGTATGTCGTCCTTCTCGAGCTTCATCATCTTCTTCACGGCGTCCTTCACCTGGTCGCCGTACATCATGCCGTCAACCATCTTTGCCTTCACGAGCGTCTCTGTAGCCTGCAGCGCGAGATACGAGTCGGCGTAGCTGTTGAGCGAGTCGACGCTTATGCCGCGGCTCTTTGATACGGCGTCGCATACGTTGCGCCATGTGCCGTCGATGAAGGTCTGTGTCTGCAAGCGGTTGGCGTCGCTCATCTTCTCCTCGGTGAAGGTCTCCGTCGCACTCTTGAATGTGCCCACTTTAACAACCTCCCACTTCACGCCAAACTTCGCCATGAAGTCCTTGTAGAACATGGTCTGCGCACCGATGCCGTGCCAGTCGACGATGCCCTTCGGGTTGATGTACACCTTGTCGGCTACCGACGCTACGTAGTAGGCGCCCTGCGTGTAGAAGTCGCCGTAAGCCACAATCCACTTGCCGCTCTTGCGGAAGTCGGCGAGTGCGTTGCGTATCTCCTGCAGCGTAGCGTAGTTGGCTGCAAGTGCGCCCGCTTCTATGTATATGCCTTTTATGTCATCGTTAGCCTTAGCCTTCTTGATAGACGAGAGAATGTCGTTCAGTCCGCTGTTCAGCGAGTTGTCGCCTGTGAACATGCTGAGCGGGTTCTCCGATCCCTGCTCGCTGATTGTTCCCGAAAGATTGAGCACGAACACCGAGTTCTTCTCCACGTTCTGTGCTGCGTTGCCCGACGCTATCATGCCGATGATGCTCATCATAGCGATAACGCCCATCACGATGAAGAATCCGAACATACCGACCATCGTGGCAAGCACGTTTTTGATGAAGTCTTTCATAAGTTTTTCTTTTTTTAGAGTATAAAGTATTATTTGCAAATTTAGTCAAAAAACTTGAATTGTAAGACTGTTTGACGGAAAAACACTAACTTTGCAGTAGTTTTAAACAAAAATGACACATTGTTAGATTTATGCAGAACAAAAACTACATACTTCCTGCCGAGTGGCACCGTCAGTCATGCGTGCAACTCACATGGCCTCACGAGGATACCGACTGGCTTCCGTATCTCGACGACATCACCGAAACTTTCGTGCAGATAGCCAAGGCTGTGGCTCATTACGAGCCGCTTGTCATCGCCGCAAAGCATCCAGACGCGGTGCGTGCAGAGCTTGAGGAGAGTCTTTCTGACGAGGAGATGGAGAACGTGCGCATCTACGAGTGCGACAACAACGACACTTGGGCTCGCGACCATGCCTTCATCACGCTCATCCCCACTGCAGAAGGCAACGACATTCACGTAGGGGGTGCAGCAGTCTCTGCTGCACCAACCGAGCAAACGGTGCGTGACTACGGCAAGAATGCCGTAGCCTCCTGCCGCCTTCTCGACTTCCGTTTCAACGGATGGGGCGAGAAGTTCGCTGCCGACAAGGACAACCTCATCAACCGTACGCTCCATGCTCGCGGAGTGTTCGCTGGCGAGCGTGTCGACTATGACGACTTTGTGCTCGAAGGCGGTTCTATCGAGAGCGACGGACGCGGCACGGTGCTCACCACGAGCGTATGCCTTATGGCACCCAATCGCAACCAACCTCTGTCGCAGGCAGAGGTGGAGCAGGTGTTGAAGGAGCGACTCTGCGCCCGCAAGATAGTATGGTTCGACCACGGACAGCTCATCGGCGACGACACCGACGGACATATCGACACCATCGTGCGCATTTGTCCTGACAATACGCTACTTTATGTGGGTTGCGACGACGAGAACGACCCGCAGTATGCCGACCTGCACGCGCTTGAGCAGCAGCTGAAGGCGGCTACCGACGCCGACGGCAAGCCCTATCGTTTGCTGCGTCTGCCTATGCCCGACGCACTCTACGACGACGGCGACCGTCTGCCGGCTACATACGCCAACTTCCTCATCATCAACGGCGCTGTCATCGTGCCTACTTACGCACAGGAGGAGAACGACGCTCGTGCTCTGGCTCTCGTGGCTGAGGCTTTCCCCGGCTACGACATCATCGGCATCGACTCGCGCACTATCGTTCGTCAGCACGGATCTATCCATTGCCTCACAATGCAGTATCCTGCCGAGTGTCAGTTGGCGAAATAAACGGTTTGCGCAATGGCTATAGTAGAAATTGATTCGCTTGACTTCCCCGGTGTCGAGCTTTTCTCGAGTCTCACGGAGAAGCAGTTGCGCCACAGCTACGAAAAGGGTAGTGGTGTGTTCATCGTGGAGAGTCCGAAGGTCATCGATCGTGCGTTGATTGAGGGCTACGAGCCTGTGGCTTTGCTTTGCGAGCAGCGTCATGTAGTGGGCGATGCGGCAGAGATAATCAGTCGGTGTGGCGACATACCGGTATATACAGGCAGTCGCGAACTACTTGCCTCGCTCACCGGCTACGTGCTGACGCGCGGCGTGCTCTGCGCTATGCGTCGCCCTGCGGAGCTAAGCGTCGAGGAGGTATGCCGCGGTGCGCGCCGTGTGGTGGTCATCGATGGTGTTGTCGACGCCACCAATGTTGGAGCGATGTTCCGCTCGGCTGCCGCTCTTGGCATCGACGCCGTGCTTATGACGCGCACTTCCTGCGACCCGCTCAACCGCCGTGCGGTGAGGGTGTCGATGGGTGCGGTGTTCTCTATTCCTTGGACGTGGATAGACGGTCCGATCAGCGACCTGAACCGATATGGCTTCCGCACCGCTGCGATGGCTCTCACCGATAATTCGGTGTCTATCGACGACGCTGCGCTGCTCGCCGAGCCTCGTCTTGCCATCGTCATGGGCAACGAGGGCGACGGACTGCCTGCCGCTACTATCGCTGCCGCCGACTATGTGGTGCGCATACCGATGGCACGTGGCATCGACTCGCTCAATGTTGCCGCAGCTGCTGCCGTGGCTTTCTGGCAGTTGAGATGAGGCTTTTTAACCGAAAATGGCTAACTTTGCAACAAAATAAATACGTAGAAAGATTATGAAACACTTGGAAATAGGATATCTTCAGCAGCACAACGTGGCTGACGTGAAGACAAACATGCAGCGTCTTGCCGACGGCGTGCGCGACCTCGCAAAGCGTGGTGCCGAACTTGTTGTGCTGCAGGAACTGCACAACTCGCTCTACTTCTGCCAGGTGGAGGATGTAGATAACTTCGACCTTGCGGAGCCTATCCCCGGTCAGTCTACCGACTTCTACGGCGCATTGGCACGCGAGTGCAACGTGGTTATCGTCACATCGCTCTTCGAGCGCCGTGCTCCGGGTCTGTATCACAACACGGCTGTCGTCATGGAGCGCGACGGCTCTATCGCTGGCAAGTATCGCAAGATGCATATCCCCGACGACCCTGCCTACTACGAGAAGTTCTACTTCACACCGGGCGACCTTGGCTTCCGCCCGATTCAGACCAGCGTGGGCAAGCTCGGCGTGCTCGTATGCTGGGACCAGTGGTACCCAGAGGCTGCGCGACTGATGGCTCTGCAGGGCGCCGAACTGCTCATCTATCCTACAGCGATAGGCTATGCAGCGTCTGACACCGAGGACGAGCAGCAGCGTCAGCGCGAGGCGTGGACAACCGTGCAGCGCGGTCATGCCGTAGCCAACGGACTCCCCGTAGTGTCGGTCAACCGCGTAGGCTTCGAGCCTGACCCGAGCAAGCAGACACCGGGCATCGAGTTCTGGGGTTCGTCAATGGTTGTGGGTCCGCAGGGCGAGATGCTCTATCGCTCGGCTCCCGACGCTGAGGACAGCGTGATCGTGGAGGTAGACCTTGCTCACAGTGAGGACGTGCGCCGCTGGTGGCCCTTCCTTCGCGATCGCCGCATCGACATGTACGGCGAGATAACAAAGCGATTTATCGACTAATAATTCTCGATTGCCGTTTTTATCTTCCATATCTTCCAGCTATGGGCGTCGTGCAATCGTAATGTGTTGAAGACCAAACATAAACGGATATAAAGATGGCTGGAAGATAGTCCGCAAAACGGGCGTATCTTCCAGCCATCTTCCATCTTTTTCTCGGTATCTACCAGCCCGAGGCTTTATTTTCCCATTTCTTTAAACTCATTATACACAGCCAGACCTTTTACTGTCAGGAGGTATTTCTGACGCGGATGGCGTGGGGAGTCGGGATATAACATACTAACATAGCCTTCATTGATTGCAGGATTCAAATAGAGGCTTATGAAACTTTTTCTCTCTTTAAGTTCTAAGGCTGTAAGCATTTCTTTTACAGACATTTCAACATCTCCAATTGCAATAATCAGCTTCATTATATACTGGTTGTTTGTATGCAAAAAGTCGAGAACTTGTGGGGTACTTGTGTGGTTTTCTTCCTTTACTTGTGGGGTACTTGTGGGGTCGGCAAAGTTTGGCTGCACCTTCCAATCATCAGTAGCATTGATATGGAGATACCGGTTACGAAGATCCCATTTGTCGCCTAATACCAGATTACGGAAGAAATGTTCAAGATATTTAGTTGTATAGTCTATACCCGTACGAGCGTTTTTATAGTTTGCACGAACCAATGCGTTTCTGAAATACCAAGAGTGTTGAGCAAAGAGGTCGTTGTTCACTTTGAAGCCTATGGAACGGAGGTACAATATGGTAAAAACTGCTGTTGTTCGGGTGTTACCCTCACCAAAAGGATGTATTTGCCATAGTCCTGATACAAAGCGTGTGATGTGGCGCACCATTTCGTCCGATGTGATGCCTTTGTAGCTGAACGCACGCTCCTGAGCTATGTCATAATCGAGCGCTCTTCTTAGATCCTCCCAGTTCAGATAATTCACCGTATCGCCGTCAAGCACCCATTCTCGTTTTGTAATGTCGTAATCGCGCAGTTTGCCGGCGTGTTTAAACACATCCTCAAACACACGTCTGTGTATGGAGATAAACCCATTTGTGCTGAAGTCCAATGCTTTTGAAGACAGAATCTTTGTGATGTTGGCTGAAACTTTATCAGCCTCTTGCATATCATTCTCGCCAGCCTCGCGCAGAGTTTTCGACTGGTAATAACTCTTGATGAGTTTGCGTGCTTCGTCAATGTCTATTTCGCCCTCGATATGCCTGCAAGCAGTAGTTTTCAGATACTCTGAGGTCTGCAAACCATCTACGGCTTGCAGTCCTATAGCAGTCTGCCATATACTGGCTTTCTCTTTCTTGCTCGGTTCTCCTTGACGAATGTATTCGTCAAAGTCGAGATATAGTTGCTTGCTATTATTGTTCATAATCTAATTCTTTATATCATTTTGGGAGTGTTATACAGGATACAAATGTACATAATTCCGCTGAAAGTAGAGTAAAGAAAGCGGGGAAAATGCGGAGGCTTCGTTACAATCGTAGCTTTATTTTATCGGCAGCTCTCTGCTATTTTTGCGTGTGAGATAAAGGTAGAACACGCTGACAATCAGTGGCACTACGGCAAGCTCCGTGGCGAGCTGAAAGATGCGCTGATAGTCGGCGATGGTGAGCATGAGGCTGGCTAATGCGCCAACGATGACGAACGGCGTGGCGATGAGCGTGCGCGCTATGGCGTGGCGCAAAGTGCTGTCGGGCATGTTGCGCGTGAAGCGCACCACCACCTTCTTCACCATGCTAAGAGCGAAGCCCAATGCGGCGTGACCCACAGCCAGCGAGGCGGCTACGATGCTAAGTGGCGCTGCCGTGTTGTAGCTGAGGAAGAGCAGTGCGGCGCCCGGAACGGCGAGCAGTAGGGCTGAGGGTAGCAGCCAACGATGCAGTCCGTGGCGGCGTATGGCGTATATGCCGAGAATATAGCCGACGGTGATGGCGATGACGGCTGCTGTGCCTTGCGCGTAGGCGAACTCCTGCGGCGACATGCCCAGTCCGTCGTTGTGCGGCTTGGCTATGACGAAGAGTGGGGCGGTGAGGGCGAGCAGCGTTTCGGGCAGCAGGAAGAGTGGCAGAAACATCAGTGTGGCGATGTCGTCCTTGCGCTGCAGCATACGGCGCATAGTCTCTCTGAACTCGCCGCGATGCAGACCCATCGTTGGCTTCGGCTTGGCGTAGCCGTGTGGTCCGCCGGGCAGGAAGAGGGTGTGCCAGAGCCACAGAAACAGTTCCACGCCTGCCATCACGTAGAACACAAAGCTCCACGAGTAGCGTATGTTGCGTGTCACGACTTCCATATTGCCGCCCACCATAGCCATTACTCCGCAGCCGAAGAGGAGGGCAATAATTGATGTTGTGGTGTTGTGGTGTTGAGGTGTTGAGATTTGAGGTGTTGTGGTGTTGAGATGTTGAGATGTAGATGTTGAGGTGTTGAGATGTTGAGATGTAGATGTTGAGGTGTTGATGTTGAGGTGTTGAGGTGTTGAGGTGTTGAGATGTTGAGATGTTGAGGTGTTGAGGTGTTGAGGTGTTGAGGTGTTGAGATGTTGAGGTGTTGAGGTGTTGAGATTTGACGAATGTAATGTCACCATCTCACCATCACAACACCTCAACTTCTTCATCGGCGTGTCGACATAGAAACGGTGCAGGGCGATGTTGTAGAACAGAGCCGAGCAGACGAAGAACGGCATGAAGCATGCCGTGCCCAGCAGCCAGTAGCTCGTATGGAGCGTGAAGGCTACGGCGGCGAGTGAGAGAGCGGAGATGAACTGTGTGGAGAGAATCCATACCTTTGTGGTGCCCCAGAAGTGGGTGACTATCATCTCGAACAGCGGGCGCAGCAGCACGGGCAGACATAGCAAGGCGATGGCAAGCGCTGTGTCGGGTGTGTCAAGTCCCATGCGGCGCAGCATCACCATCGTCAGAACAAGCACAGACACAGCCAATCCGTCACCGAACATCAGCGACGGAAACCACAGGCAGCGGGTCTTTGCACCTCTGCGGTGTGTGCGGTAGGTTGTTTTCTTTTGCTTGTCTGTCATTATTTTTTCTTTCCGAACTCAGGGTCAATCTTCAGGAACGCCGTCACGAGGAACGTGATCAGGCAGCACGCCATCACGAAGATGAAGAACATCTTGTAGCCCATGATGTCCTTAACGTAGCCCGACACCATGCCCGGCAGCATCAGTCCGAGATAGGAGATGCCGGTGCATATAGAATAATGTGAGGTGCGGAACTTGCCCTGACTGTAGTAAAGCATGTAGAGCGTCAATACGGTGAAGCCCAAGCCATAGCCGAACTGCTCCACGAAGAGGCACGACGATACGACCCACAGATTAGAGTCGAGCGTGTAGCTGAGGTAGATGTACACTACGTCGGGCAGTGTGATGGCGCATACGAGCGGCCACAGCCAGCGCTTCATGCCGTCGCGACTGACGAGCACGCCGCCGAGGATTCCGCCTAAGAGCAGTCCGATGAGTCCCACCGTGCCCTGCGCCAGTCCGTACTCCTCGGGTGTCAGAGCCATTCCGCCTTCGGCTGTAGGTCGCATGAGGAACGTCTTTGTCATCGTGTTCAGCAGAGCTTCCGGAAAGCGGTAGAACAGCAGGAATAGCATCACGAACACGGTCTCCTTTGTGCCGAACTTGCAGAAGAATGTGGCGAGCATAGTCTTCAGTTCGCTTGCCACCTCTCCAACGCTCTTCTCCGAACTAACATCATCGGCAGGACGCGGCATCATCTTGCAGTGGTAGAGCCAGATGCCGATGAAGAGTGCCGCGAGCGCGTAGAAGATAAGCGTCCAGGTGTAGACCACAGGCATCTGCAATTGATGTTCAAGGAAGCCGGCGAGCGACACGAGCGCGCCGTTCACGAAGATGACGGCGAGTCGATAGAACGTATTGCGCAGTCCGACGTACTTCGCCTGGTTGTGCTCGTCAAGCTCTATCATGTAGAAGCCGTCGGCAGAGATGTCGTGTGTGGCACTGGCGAACGCCATTGCGAAGAGGAAGAACATCGTGCCCTGAAACCAGAACGACGTAGGCAGCGTGAAGGCGATGCCAGCCAGCGCACTGCCCATGAGCAGCTGCATCGTGAGCACCCACCAGCGTTTTGTCTTCAGCAGGTCGATGAACGGACTCCATAGCGGCTTCACCACCCAAGGCAGAGCCAGCCAGCCCGTGTAGAGTCCCACCTCAGCATCGCTCAGTCCCATCTGCATCAGCATGACTACAGACAGGGCTGTAACGACAACGTTTGGCAGGCCTTCTGCGAAATATAGTGTGGGGATCCATGCCCACGGATTGGTCTTTTTCAATTATTAATTTTTAATTTTTAATTATTAATTATTGCCAAAGGCAATTTTGAGTTTTGAGTTTTGGATTTTGAGTTGCGAATTCTTAATTCAAAATTGGTGCAGTTCTTGCTTGGTTGGTGCACTTGAGACAAGTGCACCCCCTGAAACTACTTATATATCCTCTTTATCTCCGCTCCGCGATAGTAGTGCAGCAGAATTTGGTCGTAGTTATAGCCCTTGGCACCCATTACTGCGGCACCAATCTGGCAGAGTCCCACGCCGTGTCCCCATCCTGCACCCGTGAGTCGGAAGGTCTGCGGCACGCCGTCCTTTACGTCCTCCTTGTCAACCACGAAGGCGCTGCTGTAGAGATGCGTATCGCTGAGCGCGCGGCGTATCTCCAGTTCCTTACCGATAGTGAAGGTGCGTTCCGAGCCCACAATCTTCAAGCGGCAGATGCGTCCGCTGCTGCCACGCTCCACCGGAACGAGGTCGAGAATGTCGCCGAACTCCATCTTCAGACGCTCTGTGATGAGGCTCTTCAGCTCGTCCTGCGTGTATGTGACGTGCCAGCGATAGAAGTCGGTCGTCTCCTGGTCGTAGTCGTTGAGCACTTCCGAGAGTATCTTCTTGTCGTCGGTGTTGCAGAACGACTCCGGCGCTGTACGAATCCAGCGTTCGGCGTTCTCCTCTACGGTCAGGTCGGGCAGTTCTGCGGCTGCGGTGTTGCTGCATCCGCAAGAGCTTGCGTCAGCCACGTCGCGTATCGCCGCAAGATACGGTTTCTTTACGTTCTCCCAGCAATACTGGAACTCCTCAGTGGCGCCGCCGCAGCACTTGCTGAAGCGTGCGTCGCATATCTCGTCGTTGTCCATCAGTATCTGTCCGCGTGTGGCGTGTATAGCCTCCGCCACATGCTTGCTCGTAGCCTTTGTGATGCCCTGATAGCGCTGGCAGTGGTCGTCGGCGCATACGTCGAAGATGGTGTGGTCTTCGCGGTCGTACCACTTTATCAGCTCGTCGTCCTTGCGTATGAACGAGAAGAAGCCGCTGCCTCCGGCGCCTGTCTGCAGCTTGTGGCGCTGTTCAATCTGCGCAAGCAGCCAGCTGCGCGAGATGACGGCGTGCGCCTTGAGCAGTTCGAGGCTCGATGTGGCGCTCATCTCGCTTGAGATGACGCTTTCAAGATACGACTCCACGGGCAGTTCGTTGATGGCGCAGACGCGGTCTGAGTCTACCACGAGTCGCAGCGTGCCCAGGAAGGTCTGCGTCTCCTGACGCTCCCAGTGGAAGTTGACGCCGATTGTTACGTCGTGCAGCGAGAACGAGGCGTCGTTCTGCTGCGGATGGAAAGTAAGCTCGCGATACTGGTTGCCGTTCCACAGGATGCCGCCCTCATGGAACTCAACCACCTGCTCGCCCTCAATCAGGTTGCCCTTAGCCATGTACGGCTTGTTGAGTGAGAAGGATATCTTCGCGCCGCTCACGATGCCTACCGATACGTTCGGCTGCTTGCCTGCGAAGTGGGTGTTAGAAGCGAGGTTGCCCGCTGCAAGTGTGCGCAGCTTCTCGGCTGTCTCGTTGAACGTAGTCGTGTCCATGCCGCACTCCTTCAAGATAGCTACGGCTTCGTCTGCGCTGAGCGTGTTGAAGTCTTCGCTACGCGGTGTGACGATGAAGCCCGCCATGTCGAGCGAACCCGGACTGACGAGGCGCTTCTGCTCGCCGTCGGCGAAGTAGCAGTCGGGACGATGCTTCGTGCGTGGTATCACCACCACCTGATAGTCGTCGCCGTCGCGCCATGCTATGATGTTCATCATCGGCTCGGTATCGCCGCCGTGCATTGGCAGCGCCGAATAGAGCTTGCGGAAGAGCTGTTCGCCCGTGTGCTGGTCGGTAGTGCGTATAGAGAATACGGGCACGGCGAAGCCGCGTACGGCGGTTATCGCGCCACGCTCGTCGTTCTTTATGAGCACTTCGGTGTCGCGGCTCAGTCGTGGCCAGTTGGTCTGCAGCGGCAGCATGCCCGAACATACAGCCTGGAAGTGCATGTGGTCGGGAGCCGACGCGCCGCACTTCGGTCCGTTATAGAAAACCGTCAGCGTCGGATAGGCGTTGAGCAGTCGGTAAATTTCGCCATAGTTCATGCCGATGCTCTGCGGACGGTGCGTGCGCAGCGGAATGGTGAAGTGTTGCGGCATGATAGGGAAGGGGTTGACGAGAAGCGTGAAGTTCTTGTCCACCTGCTTCTGCATTTGCTCCTTCGGTCGGTTCTGCTCGCAGAGGAAGCAGGGGCGCTCGGCGATGGTCTTGCGGTCGATGTTTGCGCCCGTAGAGACGATGCGTGCGGGGTTGAACTGCAGCTTCAGCGTAATCTCGCCGCACGACAACTCGCGTGTCTTCACGTTGCGCAGGTCGTGGAAGTGCTGTCGGGCGTCCTCCCACACCTCCAGCTGGCGGTTGAAGAAGCGCTGCAGCGAACTGTCGGCTGAGGCGTCTGCGGTGCCTTCGGAGAGTTGCTGGCGTGCCGCAATCTCCAGTGTGCGCAGGCGGTCCTTATACAGGTTGTTGGCGTTCTGGCGCTCTATGCTGAGTGCGGCGTCGCTGTTGCCGTCCCAGCGGCGGCACAGATAAAGCTCGTCGAAGATTCTGCCGATGCGGTATTTGCGACTGAAGGCGAGTCCGAGAGCGTAGTCTTCGCCGTACGAAGTGTTCGGGAACTGAATCTGTCGCAGGATAGGCGTGAAGAAAGCGCGCGGCGCGCCGAGTCCGTTTATGCGCAGCGCGTTGTTCGGTCCGTTCTGGTCGGTCCACTCTTTGTGGTCGATAAGTCCCGGCGGGAGCGTCTCGAGCTGGAAGTTGCACATGCGGTAGGAGCCCACAATCATCGCAGCCCCCTGCTTGTGAAACTCGTCGACGATGCGCTGCAGCGTCTGCGGCGACGAGTAGAGGTCGTCGCTGTCGAGCTGCACGGCGAAGCGTCCGCAGCGTGCGTCGTCTACAGCCACGTTCCAGCAACCGCCGATGCCGAGGTCGGTGCGCTCGGGTATGATATGTATGAGGCGCTTGTCCTCGGCAGCAGCCTCTTCGAGGATGTCTGAAGTGCCGTCGGTAGAGTGGTTGTCCACCACTATTACGTTATACTTGAATGTAGTCTTCTGTGCGAGAGCCGATCCGACAGCGTCGGCGATGGTCTTGGCGCGGTTGAAAACAGGTATAATCACCGAAGCCTCGTACGTGAAGTCCTGCTCGCTGTAGTCGGGCTTCATATACTTCGACGTGTCTACCGTAACGCCAATCTTGTCGAGGTGCTTTGTAGCCACCTGTTCCATCTCTATCTGCACCTCGCGGTTGCGTGGGTTGACGTAGTCGAACTGGCGCTCGCCGCTCTTGCGCGAGTCGGTCTCCACCTGCGTGTACAGATACTCGTTAAGATGGAAAATCTGCGACTTGCGGCTTATGTACAGGCGCAAGTCGTAGAAGCCAGCCCACTTGTAGTCGGCGAGATGCTGCTTTGCGGCGTACTCGTGCAGCAGCGATGCGCGTATGAGCACGAGCTGTCCGAAGTCGAAGTCGTCGCGTATGCTGCCCGTCTGATAGTCGATGGTAGGATGTTTCTCCTGCACGCCGTCCTTTTGTATGTAGCAGTCGGCGTATACCATACCCGCATTGCTGTCGGTAGCCACGCGCAGCAGTCGGTCGAGCGCGTGCAGTCCGAGACTCACCGGCGTGTGCTTCAGGCTCAGCAGCACGTATTCGGCGTCGGTATGCTCCTCGATGGTGAGCAGCGTCTTTGTCGACGTCAGTCCGTCTATGGTTATCACGGTGCAGTCGCTGATGCTGTCCGAGTCGCCGCACGCGCAGATGTCGCTTGCGTCGCTCACGAGCAGGTTTATATGCTGTGTAGTCTTGCTTTGGCTCAGCGTCTGCAGCGAGTCGGCAATCTCGGCTACATCGTTGCAGGGCAGAAAGCAATCAATTTTTTCTCTCATTGTTGTTTATAGTTTTTGCAAGTCCGCAAGAAACGCTTTCAGTGTTATCACGTCTACTTTCGGAAATGATATTTGTTTCAGAATATTGAAGTGATGGTCTTGTGTTACAATATACTTTGCGTTGCCAATAATGGCGCAGTCAACAAATTTATTGTCGTCTTCGTCTGCTTCTATAAGATGGAAAGCATACGAAGGTGATATAAGTTTTATGTTTTTCCTGTTTAAAATGGCTGTGATGATGAATTCGGAAACCAAAGGTGATATGTTTCGCGCTATAACTTCCGAGTATTCCTCTATGATATCATTTGTTACGCACAGAACGTACTTGCCATCAAGAAAGTCTTGCCACACTTGATAGTATTCATTCTGTGCCGAAATAGCCATAATCAGACAGTTGGTATCCAAGACAATGTTCATAGCTTTCTATCGTTTGTAAGGAGTTCTTTCGTGAAGATTCTCAAAGCTTTCGAACTTTGCCTCGTTCATCTTTCCGTTAGCCCACATAGCGTCTATCTCTTCCTTCGCTTTCTTTGCGAAGAAATCGGATATCGCTTGTTTCAAGTCAGCTAAAGCCTCGGGACTTTTCACCCATTGCATCATATTGAGTATATCAATCTGCGCATCGTTCAGTACTGTTGCTGCCATATTGTTTGCTTTAAAGTTATTAGTAAATGTCCTTTTATTAGATTAAGATGTGCGCTTCCGCGCAAAATCTATATGCAAAAGTAATGTTTTTTATCTGAAAAACGGAGTAAAAACGGCTTAATTTATGCGTTTGTAGTCAAATGATTTTGGCGTTCGGATTATTTGCAGTAATTTTATACATTGAAAACAAATCGATTAATCTAAAACAACATATTTCGCGATGAACAAGAATATTCTCTTAGCGAGCGCCGCCCTCTCCGTAGTGCCTACGCTCGTGGCTGCGAAGGCGCCTGGAAAGCGTGTTCAGCCGAAACAACCCAACATTATATTCATATTGTGCGACGACATGGGCTACGGCGACCTCGCCTGCTACGGGCAGCCCTATATCAGCACGCCCAACATCGACCGCATGGCTGAGGAGGGCATGCGCTTCACGCAGGCTTACGCCGGTTCGCCGGTGTCTGCGCCCTCGCGCGCTTCTATCATGACGGGTCAGCACTCGGGTCACGGACACGTGCGCGGCAACCGCGAATACTGGTCAGCTGAGCATACCGTGATGTACGGCAACAACGTAGACTTCGCTGTTGTGGGTCAGGAGCCTTACGATCCGCAGCACAAGATTCTGCCCGAGATGCTGAAGGACCACGGCTACACCACAGGCGTCTTCGGCAAGTGGGCAGGCGGCTACGAAGGCTCGCCCTCTACGCCCGACAAGCGCGGCGTAGACGAGTTCTACGGCTACATCTGCCAGTTTCAGGCGCATCTGTATTATCCCAACTTCCTCAACCGCTACTCGCGCTCTATGGGCGACACGGCGGTAGTGCGCGAGGTGATGGAGCAGAACATACAGTACCCCATGTTCGGACGCGACTACCATAAGCGCCAGCAGTATTCGGCACGCATCATACACGACAAAGCGCTCGAGTGGATTGACAAGCAGGACGGCAAGAAGCCGTTCGTGGGCTTCCTCACGTACACCCTGCCTCACGCCGAACTGGCACAGCCCTACGACAGCATCGTGGAGGACTACGAGAAGAAGTTCTTCGTCGACAAGACGTGGGGCGGACAGGAAGGCTCGCGCTACAACGCCGTGGAGCATACACACGCACAGTTTGCCGGAATGATAACGCGTCTCGACCAGTACGTGGGCGAGGTGATGGCGAAGCTGCGCGAGAAGGACCTCGACAAGAACACGCTCGTCATCTTCACCTCCGACAACGGACCTCATGAGGAGGGCGGCGCCGATCCCGAATTCTTCGGACGCGACGGCAAGCTACGCGGACTCAAGCGTCAGTGCTACGAGGGCGGCATACGCATTCCGTTCATAGCATGGTGGCCCGGACACGTCAAGGCGGGCGAGGTGAACGACCTGCAGTTCGCCTTCTACGACCTCATGCCTACGTTCTGCGACCTTGCCGGTGTGAAGAACTTCCGCAAGCGTTACACCAACCGCCAGCTCGCGGGCGACGGCTTCGACGGACTCTCCATCGCTCCGACGCTCCTCGGCGACGATGCCAAGCAGCTGAAGCACGACCATCTTTACTGGGAGTTTCACGAGACCGACCAAATCGCTGTGCGCCGTGGCGACTGGAAGCTGATTGTCGTAAAGGGCAAGCCGCGCCTGTACAACCTCGCCACCGACCTGCACGAGGATAACGACGTGAGCGCTGCGCATCCCGACATAGTAGCCGAACTTGTGGACGTTATACGCAAGGAGCATGTAGACAATCCGCTGTTCAAGGTGACGCTACCTTATTAATATACTTATTGAAATCTTACTGATTGCTCGTAACGTGCTGATTTGTTTGAGTTCACGGTAAACAGCCTTGTACATCGCTCGTTGAACATGAAAGCCCCTGTTCGCATTTTCATTTTCGACAATCGTGTTGAGATTCACAGTCCAGGTGCATTGCCTAACGGACTCACTATTGATGACATCAAGGCAGGAACTTCCATGCCTCGCAATATGTTCCTTTTTAACAATGCTATATACTTGCTGCCATACACTGGTGTAGGTAGCGGCATCACTCGTGCTCTGGATGAAGACATCAATGTCACATTTATGAATAATAACAAGGCACAGGAATTTGTCATCACGGTTTGGAGAGGAGAAAGTAACCAAGTCGAGGGTGAAAGTAACCAAGTCGGTAACCAAGTCGAGGAAAAAAGTAACCAAGTCCAAGAGTCTGACACTCGACTTAGACACTCTGACACCGACCATGACACTCGACTTAGACACTCTGGCACCGACTTAGACACTTCTGAGAACGACTTAGACACTCGACTTAGACACTCTGGCATCGACTTAGACACTTCAGAGAACGACTTAGACACTCAACTTAGACACTCTGACACTCCAAAAGTGTCATTGTCTAACAAGCAAAGGGATATAGTAAATTTCTGTTCTGTTCCTCGAACCACCAAAGAGATACTTGACAGAATTGGAGTCAGCATGCATTCCAAGAACCGAGAACGTTACATCACCTCCCTTGTTGCAGCAGGATATTTGCAGATGACCAATCCTGAAAATCCTACAGCAAGCAACCAGAAATACAAGAAAGTAACAACAAAGTAGAATAACAATAATAATTTACAGCATTAGTGTCCCGATTTTAACGGGACACTAATGCCTGTATCATAGATAACAGAAAATCGTGGATTCAAAAAAACACAAAAACGAATAGCTTTATGATAGAAAAAATAATGTCTAAACTTGGAATGGTCGTTTTATGGTGCATTGTCATCATATATGGCATAGGTGTCATCACTCATATCTGCTCGGATATTATCGGTGTGGTCGTGCTTGTCGTTTTGGCTGTTGTCTCGATTGCTTTTGTACTCTTTGCCAAAAGATACAAAATATGGTTATGGTTCAAGAGGCGAGTCAAGATGCTTAGTACGGTTTGTGAGAAGTCGCCCGATGATTCTCACATCATGCCCGAAGAAAAGTTTACCGAATCTTTTGATTCTGCCAACTTCTTCGTACAATACAAGCCAGAGACTAAGGAGTTCTTTTTCAGCAGCTACTATTACCTTATTTTTCCTGATTACGTCGAGACTTGGAGCAAGGCGGTTAAGGATGTCAAAGCACTTGTCTCCAAGGAAGCGCCTAAAACAAAAGTCGAAGTGAATTCCGTAGGTCAGCTTGGCAAGGACTTCACGCTGATAATGTCTCCAAAAGATGCCAAGAAAAGTTTTTTGTTGTCTTTGGCTCATTTGTGCATCCGTCTGAGAAAACAACTTCCATGCAACAACAGAATATTGATATACAAGTTCTATTTCAAGATAAAGGTGTTCGACACGGTTTGCTATGGCGAGTTTGATTGCGTGAGAGTATCAAGGGCTATTACAATTTCTGCAGATGGCAACTATTGCGTAGCTAATGTCGACGTAGATAGTTGCTTTCCAGAAGATTTACCCCAGTTCGGGATAAGAAATAGTTTATAAAAAAGTTGGTAGTCTCATAAATA
>ENA-UOJH01001164-UOJH01001164.1-human-gut-metagenome-genome-assembly--contig:-C148-NODE-1164-length-20451-cov-6.449353_pt1 | contig 20451 bp, 21 predicted proteins | sample MGYA00242345_ERZ723892 | MGnify/ENA metagenome assembly ERZ723892 | reverse complement strand
TGGTCACCTTTGTCTCCTTTAGGTCCTTGTGGTCCTACTTCGCCCTGGTCACCTTGAGCACCAGTTTCACCCTGAGCACCTTGCGGTCCTACTTCGCCCTGGTCACCTTTAGGTCCCTGGATACCTTGAACACCAGAAAGATCAACTACGAATGTATATGCGTTTGCACCTTTCACATACATTTTGCCATTGTCTTCGTTGTTTGTATCTTCTGTGGCGATAACAACAAATGCTCCTTCAGCAACTCCATCAGTTGCAAAACCTTTTTCCATTTCGGCTACAGAGTTAAAAGCTTTAGCGATTGTGAATTTATCACCCTTATCACCTTTTTCTCCCTTTTCACCTTGGATTCCCTGAATACCCTGAGGTCCCTGCGGAATTTTGAAATGTAATTCCTTTGTTCCGACAAGCTCATTGAAGTTGATTTTTACTTCAGCTGCAGATGGATCTGTAACAACTTCTGTCTCTGCTACAGAAAGATCAGCAGAAGCTTTTTTCATAGCATTCTCAAGACGATCGAGCTTTTCTTTGGAGATAACTCCACCATTTTGATAGTTCTCTTCAAACGTAAGATTATCATCATATACTGAGTAAGTATTCGGTTTGTAACTATAAGCCATAATAGGTTTCCTCCTTTATTTATTTTCATAATCATAAAATGATTATTATCTCAATGTTGCGGAAAATATCTCCCATAGGCATATAAAGCCTATGGGAGTCGTTCTATTCCGTTTTAGTTTCAGAAGTGTTTTCATTTCCAGATGTGTCTGGAGCGGTCTCAGAAGTGTCTGGAGTTGTTTCTCCGGTAGAAGGAGTTTGTTCTTCTGTACCAGTATCTTCTTTCGTAGAAGGAGTTTCTGTTCCTTCTGGAGTTTCAACAGTCTCTGATTTATCGTTTTTGGAAGTGTCTGGAGTTGTTTCTTCTGTAGAACCACTATCGGGTGTCGTTTCAGAAGTGTCTGTATTTTCTCCAGTAGAAGGAGTTTGTTCAGTACTTCCTGATGTATCTGGAGTTGTTTCTGAAGTATTATCGCTTCCAGATTCCGTTGTACCTGTATTCTCTCCAGTGGAAGGAGTTTGCTCAGGGGTTCCAGATTCATCTGGAATTGATGGATGTATCGGTTCTGGTTCAGGAACCGGTTCCGGTTTAACATAAACTTCTCCAGTTTGACCAGGTTTAGCTTTAGAAACGAATTCCCAATTATCAGTATCTTCTTTAGAAGGTGCTGTAACAGCTCCGTCTCCATTTGCAAGATAAACATTTCCTTCGTACAATGTGTATAATCCACAAGGCCATGGGTTGATTTCTGCGTTATAATCATAAATTGGCTCTGATGGATAATTTGGATAAATGTCCATCTCAAGCGGCTCTCTTACCCAGAGATCTACTACATCACAGAGATTCTCTGTAATAGGTTTGCCTGGTGTCTGGAGGCATACATATTCGATACCCATTTCGGTGTAGAATTTTCCTGGTTCGAGTGTAACAAATTTATTATATTCAATAGGATCTTCATATGTACCTTCATGGCGCACATCAATACATTTAAACATTCCATTCTCATTTCCTGTCTCATCGAGCTGCAATCCTGTAAGCGCTTCTACAACAAGAGCTTTTGTTGTTTTGTACAGCAGCCCGTCATATACGAATTTTGTATCTTTTTCCACTGAAACTCCATTCAAATCCTCGAATAATGGGTACATTGTCTTAAACAGCAATGCATCTTCATCAGAAAGAGTATTGATGAGTTCCATGATTTTTCTTTCCCGTTTCTCATCATCTGATAATTTTCTGATACACACAGCAACCTCAAGATAATTACCTTTCTCGGTAACTTCAAATTTAGATTTAGTATCAATAGTCATATCAGTGTACGATCTGATCAATTTCCTATCATCGTCATCCATATCGGATACGTTATAATAATCTACTTTTGCAAGGTTAGCTGAAGTTAATGCAGAAGAAAGTTCTGACAGTGAGCTATAGTCAGTAGTTCCAAGAACCACTTCAACTCTAATAGGTGACACTTCGACTTCTCTAACAACATCGAGTTCAGTACCATCTGCTAATGTTAGCATTGTAATCATTTTAGTTCCTCCTTATAAAAATTTATTTAACTGTTTTACGATTTAATTTTGCAGCTAATTGATTAACTTGTTCTTGCATAATACGATCACGTTCAACAGCTTTCCTAATAGCTTCATTAAATAACGTATCAAAGTTAGCCCAATATAAAGCACCATCTTCATTCGCTGCTAATACCTGGCCTGCTTTAGGTACAATTACTTTACCTTTACTATCTTTAGGAAGGTCAATCTTTTTAGCTAAAGCTGCTCCGACAGCACCAGCATCAGCAGCTGACCCGTAATCGGTAAGTTTTTTGTCAAGGGTTAAAGGATTTCCATCCTCACCTTTTGGTCCTTGAGGGAGAGTGAATACTAATCTAGCGTTCTGCTTATCTCCAATATTTTCTACTAACGCTTTAGTTCCAGGAGCACCAGTTCTTACTTCTACAATTTCAATAGTAGCAGCATCTCCTGCAGGTCCTACTGGTCCAGGTTTACCTCCACCTACTGTTGTTTCTTCCCAACTATCATCAGTGCCAGGAATAGCTGAAGTTTGTTTTTTAGCTTTATAGTATTTGCCTTCGTAGTAAACTATGTCATCAACTTTGTAAGTTTTACCCTGAACATAGTCTTCTACATAAACTCCACCACCAACAAATCTACCTTTTTCTTCCCATCTAATATTCTTATATTTCTGATAGAAGATTCCAGATTTAATGTCGATAGTGATATCATTCCATTGTCCTACGTCAAGACTAGGAGCTGTACCAGTAGTAGTAATAAATACTTGCTGGTTAGTCGGTTCCCAAGTTTGAGTATCTTCGTTATATTTAAAGAAACTCTTTTCCGCTTTAACAAATGTAACCAATCCATCATACGGATAAACAATATTGAGAAGATCATCATGTGTAGCTACAACTGTTCTTAAGTCAACAGGAAGTTTGCACAATACATCGAATCCAGTCAATGACGGTACTCCTTCCTCGATATGGTCTAAAGATCCATCTTTGAATCTATATTCAATTTTCTCAACAGCAGCTAACTGAACATAGTATTCTCTTCTACTTACAAATGCAGAATATCTCACATTTCCACTTGTAAGTCTATTTGGTTTTACAGGAATCATTGTACTGTACACGAATGACCCTGTGATATTGTCTTCATTAGCATCTACAATAGCTTCAAGTTTATTCCAAGAAGTTGGGTATATAATGCAAGGATGATATTTTGTATTATTATATAATACATTATGCACCGAAATCCCGCCAAGATTTGATGGTTTAACCAATCTTTTCTCTATCAACGGTGAACTATTTCTAATCAACGTAGAAAAATAATTTCCAGCTTTATCTTCATCAATAAGATCATCATTATCATCTGCAACAATCTGACTCATATCACAGAATCCAACAAATGCTGGATATATAAATTCGTACGAAATAATAGGAGAATTTGCAACTTTAGTTCCACCTGCTACTACTAACTGAATCTTAGTATCAGCTGTAATTGTATCTACCTCTCCTTGATACATATACACAGAACCTGGAGTTACTTTTACAGTACTTTCTAATGTAGTGGTTTGTCCAGTCTGCTGATTATATCTCTTTAACGTAATCACTAACGTATCTGCTGAGCCAGCATTAATCTTTGCAGTTAAATAGTGCGGTCTAATAGTTTCATACATCTCGTAAATATTCGTATGATCTGTTGTAATTTGATTAGATTTTTCATCTGTAATATACTCAATAGTAGGATCCACATGCGGATATAATATAGCATCAAGTACATCTTTAACAGACTTTTCATCCGATTCAGCGAAAGATGTTCCTGATGGGATTCCTCTAAAATCTCCTACTGTTTTATTAGAGTTCACATAAGATACTACTGGGGCAGAAGTCAATACGTCAACTTCAGCTAAGACAGCACCAGTATTTGGATCTAATAGTTGAACTCTAGCTTTTTCTAATGCCATTTATTTTCACCTCCTCCTAATCTACAATCATTCTTAATCCCATATTCGGACTTACTCTCACAATTCTCGGTAATCCAGTAGATAACTGAGCATCATTTGCATCTACTACTCTTAAGTAGAAATGGCCTTCTGGTCTTGATTCTGCAGGGATATTTTCCTCACCTTTTTGAATAACATGAATAGTTCCGCCGCCACTGGTAGCAGTGCCTCCTCCACCAGTTTCTCCTCCAACGGAAGCATTTATTTGATCTCTAATATAACCTAATAAGGTATCAACAGTAACTCTTAAAGTACCATTGCCATCGTCGATAATGACTTCTTCTTTACCATTTAATTTCACTAAAGGTTGCAGTTCATGTATCTGTTTAGTTTCAAAGGTACCTGAAATCTGATCTGCCATATACACTTCCACCTTTCTTTAAGATTTAATATATAGTTCTGCGTTACCATTTTTGCACCAAATAAGACGGTATAGGGAATATTCCCTATACCGTTATTCTTATATAGTACGTCTCGCTTTACCATTTGCGTCTCCAACCCATGTAACTACTCTACGTGGTTTATCGTTTTCATCACCAATCCAGACTTGACATCTTCTTGGTTTATCATTTTCATCACCTACATGTGCTGTCTTAGCTATACCTGTAAGTGTTAAAGTTTGGCTATTCTGTACATCATCCCAATCAAGATGATCTCCGTGAGTAGTTAATAAGAAATGAATTGGAACCGTATTTCCTGTATTAGGAATAGATCTATACATTTGATCCAATTGATCTTGCGTCGGAGTAAATGTATATACCCCTTTCGGAAGATCATCAAAGGTAAATGTAGGAGTCAAATTATTACCCTCAGTCCAAATCTTTAAACGATGATGTTTTTCTGATTCAGCTGTAATGGTAATGTCTATAGATAATCCAAATATACATGATCCAATACTTGTTATATGGGATCTATCTAAAGTAGTATCTGTTAAAGTAGGTTGATTAGAATCAAGATAATCATAATCATCCGTAGATACTCCTTTAAATGTTATGATGTATTCTTTATTAGGATCCATCCAAGCACCATCTATGCAAGTTTCAAATGTACCTGAAGTATCTCCAGACGTAATTGCAATTGCTGTCCAATCGCAAAGATCCGTAGATGCTGCTACATCAGAAATCTTGTAAGATAATGATTTTAACGGTTTGGTTGATTCCCAGTTAATAGTAAAACATTCAAGATCAACTGTATGAGATGGGAATGAAATCTCCGGTGGTTCATATCTCGTTCTAATTGTAAGAGATTTCCAATCAGTAGATCCTATGCTATTTTGTACATACATTTCAAGCTTATATGTGGTTCCTGGGCTAAGATCATTTATAGTAACTGGGTCTACATGACCAGCATTTACAGTAGTACCCCCATTAAGTCTATAATAAACTTTACTATCAGCAGCAGGATCTCCCCATGTTCCATCCCATGAGAATTGGATCTGCCTCATTTCTGATGAAATAGATTGTTTGTCTCCATATGGTTTTTTGTTTATAATGTAATTCAATGTAGGTGGCTTACCAATTGTAATTCCAGCTACATTAACAGATCCACTACAATGTGCGTCATGATAATGATATCCTGGATGTGAATTAGAATCTGGACCCCCTGCATGATTACTATTAATACCAACAATTGAAGATAAGTCACATACGCATTCCATTTTAATTGTAGATTGTTGTGATGAAACGGGATATTCATAAGTATACCAAGTACTCCATGATCCTACTCCACCATTCTCGCCGGTTACCAAACTGATAGTAGTGCTATTATTAGTACTTCCAATCAATTTGCCATCACAATACACTTTTAATGTACACGTAAGAGCAGTATAGTTCATACGCCACGAACATGCTAGTCTAGCTCTCATCTTAACACTATATGCAGTTTTTCCGGGAACAGCACCAATCACGTATTCACAATCAACCCAGACTTGAGAAATATTCATTGTAGCACCATTATTATGATTCCATAGCACACAGTGTTTATTATCGTTTAATGTTCCACTTATAGTACCAGCCATCTATCTTCACCTCCTAGAAGTACTGAAGATAGATCACATTGTGTTCAAGAGTCGTAGGAACTTCGGTGCCAATTTGAATTCCTTCAATATTGGCAAGTTTAGTCTCTACAACTTTTAACCTAGCATCTAATGCATTATTTACATTATCTATCTTTGTATTTAACTCAGATTTAGTATTGTCAATTTTAGTATTAAGATTCTGGTCTGCCAATCTTAATTCAGCAAACACTTTCTCAACGTACTTTTTAAACTCTGATAAGTTTGCGCCAAAGTCATTGTAGATCTTATTAATACGATCTTCCATATTATCCAATCTACCATTGATCTTTGTGATCTCATCATATACATGATCTAAAAGTTCATTTATTTTCTCTACTGAATAATATACATTACCCAGATTAGAAGTCGCACTGTCTCCATTAAATGCATTTCTCAGATTCAGTAAAGTAATTTTTCTGGTTAACGCAGCATCACTTACGACAAAATAAGAATCATCATTGAGTCTATTTATATCAATAAGTTCTTCAATACGTTTACCGTTTTCTATTGCAATAGTAGGCATTTGTTCTCACCTCCTGTTATTTAACTCTAGTCCATAATCCTTTGATATTCTTAACTACTATCGGAACGTATTGATCCAATGTAGTGTCTTTTCCAATCAGAATATTTGAATTGTGTTTTAATACTGCTCCAGAAGAAGAGTATAAAGCAATAACTTGTCCTTCTAATGAATTAATAGGAATAGCTGTAACATCACCTGAAGTGTTCACATTCAATGCAATATTCTTATATCCTGGAATCTCGTTATCATTAGTTGTACGCTGATATAACGTGTCGAGATCAATCCTATCTTTTGTAGTAGGATCTGAAGTATCGATAAGCGTACCCTGAAGAGATGTTCTTGCCTGATAGCATTTATATCCAGAACCTACTGCAATGTCAAAATCAGAATTCATCGTAAGGGTACCTGTCATTCTACCAAATAAATAACAGTTACGTGTCAATGTACTCAATTTTTGCATACCAGAAATAGATATAGCAGCTTGATCTGATAAGAAAGAATAAAATTCAGTTACGTCAGTTGCAGTGATGTCAGTAATAGATGCCTTTACATCGACTAAACCTGCAATTTGAACGCCTATAGCTAACCTATCCAATCCACAACTTGATATGAGAATTGCATTAGCATTGGCTCCAATTTGAATTCCACAAGGAAGTTCATCTGTAAGATTTACGCTATCCATTCCTTTGATCTGATTATCAACAATATGGATATTCTTATCTGTTACTGTACTAGTCATATCAATACCATACTTACCAATGCACATCCTATTTCCATGAATAAGAATGTTAGAATTTGCTGTAACAGTACTTCCTTTCTTAGAGCTAGTCGTAAAAATACCATAATCTACTTTATAATCTTCATCTCCAATTACATTATTGGAAATAGTAATTCCAGTAGATCCTGATACTATAATACCCTTGCTCATCTGTATTTTATTAGAAGATCTGAATATATTGTCTGAAATAGTTACATTGCTTGCATAAGCATATGTTTCAACTCCATATTGTCCATTAAAAATACCATTCTTAATCACAATATTTGAAGCTGTTTTATTTAATCCTACACACACGCAGGATGATGTAGGACAAATGATTTCAGAGTTATTAAAATCAATAACTCTTCCTGACGGGATATTTAAAGATCCTGAGATCTTGTACTTTCTCGTAGGGATAATCATAGGATATCCGAGATTAATTACTTTATTAAAAACAGTATAGTCATCAGTTTCTCCATCTCCAAACGCACCAGCTTGCAGTACATTAAGCTCTCCATTATGGATGAGATGCGCTCTGAGAGTATCACTAGTATGGAGATAGTGTACAAGAATTCCATCATCCAAATCCGTAGGAGCATATACGATCTGATATCGTGCTCCTCCACCATCATTCAATGAGTGGTATCCCAATGTAGTTACTGTATCTCCTTCTTTTAAAACTGCATTCTTCATATCTTCTACTGTGTTAAAAAATAAAGTTTCTTGCAACACAGATCTAAATGCAGAAATTTCTGTTGTTTTTGTACCGTCATTATCCTCCACGATAATCATATCAGTGATTGACGGTCTGGCTTTCTGAGGGAGTTCCCTAATTTTTGCATTATCCATAGTTTACTCCTTTCTTTAATAGTATCTACAAAATCCATCATGAATCTGTTCTGCTAACATTGCATGACCTCTATCTGTAGGATATACTCCCAACTCGTTGAGATATATACTAGCATTGTATCGATTGATCATACTGTCGTTAAAAAGATTCAAACACGGGATATGATTTATCTTTGAAATTTCCACCATTGCATCTGCAAATTCCTGCAAATACTTATCGTTAATAAGATTCGTATCGCAGTCATATCCATCGCCAGGTTCTGAGCTCGCTCTGTAAATAGGAGTGCAAATAAGAATCTTAGCAGATGAAGCTTTTGTTAAAATCTTATGTATAGCAAGACTTAAAGATCCTTTAAATGTGGTATCCGTATCGGACTTGTTATCTCCAATAGGAGCCATTCCTCCCCTGTAATCTTCACCACCCATAAAGATTAATACATATGGATTTGTATCGGATGTTAATCCCACTGCATTATCAATTTGCGTAAGTAAACTTCTCTGTTTATATAAATCGTCAGAGTAGTTACCAACAGTAGCATCTGTTAATGCATGATTATTGATTTTCCACCCATATTTAGTATGAAGAATTGCCGGGAATGCTTTCTTAGCAACATCACTAGCTCCCATTCCATATGCAATCCCGTCACCAAAAATATGAACAGTCTGTCCATCAAATTTTGATTTGGAGATATCGCTGGTCATAAACCAGTCTGTTCTATGAAGTGCATGATTTGAATCATTATACTCATAGCATACATACTGAACACAACCATCAATATCAGCTTTGATTGCTCTATATTCTTTTCTATCATCATAAGTAGAGATAGAAACATTATAGTTATCACCAGTAGGTAAATTTTGTACATTCTTACTACAGAAATAATTACCATCAACAGTGATGGCGAAAAGATTTCCTGTAGTAATACTACCACGGTTGTTATAATGATCTCCTAATAAAGCTGATCCTACTTTATTGGCATCATTAACGTCCCAATGTGTAGTAAATTCCAATACTGATAATTTACTAAATAAACCTTTTCTTTCAAAGTATGGTCTATTCTCATCAGTATATTCTTTATAATACACTCTCTGGATAATATACTGAGAGTCTTGACCATATCTGATTACTTCAAGCAATCTACTCTCATCGTTATCATCACCATAATGAGGTAATCCTGTAGAATCTCCTCCCACTACATAGTATCCGGTTTCAACTAATCTACCAAGATCTCCAGTAGGATAGGTTCCTCTATAAGAGTAATCTTTCTTTAACTTTAATGCTCCGATAGATGCATTAGCAAGATCTTCTCCAACCCATCCACCTACTGGAACTGACGGAATAGATACTTGCGTTTTTCCAGTCATAGCATCAAGGATATCAGAACCTAAATGCTTGATATGAATCTTATCCGCATCGTCACCGTAAGCCAAATCTGCTCCTGTGATAAGTTCAGATTTCTTACGAGAATTTTCAATCTCGGATAAAATAGGACCCATATCTGAAACATTAAATTTCTTTTTATCCATCTTATCTAATTCAGTCTTGAGATCTGATTTAGATACTTTATCTTTTTGAAGATTTCCAATATCTTCCTGCACCCCACCGATGCCATCTGTAACAGATTTGGAAATCTCATCAATCATAGATTGAATTTTTGTTGAAGAATACAAACGATAATTCGCAGGAGCTTCATTATCATCTATGAGAGATTGTCTAAAATTTCTAAATTTAATTTTCTTAGTATTATCTACATCTTCAAGTACTAAGATATCTGAATCATCAGCTCTGGTCTTTTCAAGAAGATCTTCGAAGAAGATACCAATCTGTTGATAATCGTTATTTGTAGACATCTTCGTTTACCTGCCTTTCTTTCTATTTTAATGAATGTTTTCGCTATACCCTATTTCTTTATTAAGGGAAAAATGTAATGCTGTCATCGGTTACTTTCATGATACGACTAAGCTTCTGATAGTATTCCTGACGTATATTTTCAGCAGCTTTTCTATCTACTTCAGCTCCAACTCTGCCACTCTCTGCGTTAACTCTATTACTTTCTGCAGTAGCTCTGTCATTTTCTGCATTAACTCTTTTCTTCTCAGCAATAACTCGTTGAGCTTCAGCTGCTTGTCTTGCTGCTTCTTGATTCTCCATAGTATCTTGAGCAGTAGACCAATTCTGAAATTCTTGCACTCTATAAGTTTCATTAGACTGCCGTTCAGTCTCTTTGATAACAGCATTGTTGTAAAATGGAACCATTTGATCATTCCAAGTATTACTAATCTGCTGATAACTTGCTTGTAATTCCTTAAACTCTTTTTGCATCTGAGCGAAAGTTTTATTACGATCAGCTTCGCTATCATTACCGGATGATAATATGTCATTCATCTTTTTTACATAATCATCCATCTTTTTGACATACTCATCCATTTGAGCTATCTTATTAGTGATCAGTATAGTATCTGTACTTATTCTAGAATCTACAGTAGCTTCTATAAGATTTAAAAATTTATCCATTGTCATCTGCTTAGTATCTTGACTATCTTCAATTAAGATTCTAGCAGATGGATCGATGGTATTCATAATTGGAAGATCCTTTATATGAACGACCGATTCAACGATTTTACTTGTATCTGTCATATCCACACCTCCTAAATTTTACTAGGATGTGAAAAAATAAAGGTAGTGGGTGTAACCCCACTACCTTCTTGCTGGCATATAAACCAGCCCATATTTTACAATCTCCAGTTCTGCTTTAGGAATATCTTTAGTAGTTTCGTATGACTTGGTTCTCAGCCCTGTCAATTCATTTACCGCAAATACTCCATCCATGTCTCTGTAATAATTATAAGATCTTCCTACAAAGTTTTCTGTCAATACTGGGATATCTTTGTACACATTTGAGATAGATCTAATAGATGCTTCAGTGCAAGATGTGATGGCATCTATCACATCTACAAATGCAGTTTCTTCTACAAAGTCATCATCATAACCTACAAACTCTAACTCTGGAAGATCTTTACCTGTTAAGAGTGTATAGAAATCCATATCGGTATCTGCATCTTCTATCACTTCATAGAAACTATTCTTTTTCTTTCCAGTATAACGATATGCTTTGATGTCATAAGCATTTTCTTTAAACTTATCTATGTCAGCTTTATGAATTCTATTATACTTACCACCTTTAATATGAAGATCCTTCATACCAGTTTTGCAGATTCCTAATCTAGCTTCCTCTTCACCAGTGAATGTATTTTTTGTCTTATAATTTACAATATACACATTATCAGAATCTTCCGGAATAGGATGGCCAATAGCACCGGAACCTACAACAGTTCCCATGCAAGGCCCGCCATATTCTTTCACAGAATCTTCATTAGATTCTTCAAGTGTCATTGCAGAAGCCTCCTCAAATAACTCTCTATCTGGATTATGTTTGATAAGAAAATCATCTAATACTTCAGGCCCAGTAAATACAACAGCTTCAATTCCGCATTGCTTAGCAGCTTCAACATTCTCTTTCTTATCATCAAAGAAAATACAAGTGGATGGATCTAAACCAAACTGGTGTAAAAAAGTCTCATAGATTTTCTTATCAGGTTTCATCAACCCACACTCGTAAGAAAACAATCCACCATTCATTTTCTTTAAGAAATCGAATCTAGCTCTAGTTCTAAACTCTTCCATAGTCCAAGAATTCCAGTTAGATAAATAGTAGACCCCGTATCCCTGCTCTTTAAGATTATCAATTACTTTATCAGTATAATCATATGGATAAGATCCTTCTAAAGTAAATCTAAGCATATCAGGAATATATCTATGAAGTTCTGGTCTTAATCTCTGAGTTACAAGATGAATATATTCATCCATTGTACATTGCTCAGTATAATCATTATTGATAATCCAAGCATCAATAATTTCCTGGGCATAATCATCTGGTATATTAGGTGCAGCTTTAATACGATCAATAGCATCACATTTTACAAGAACTGAACCAAGATCAAAGATAATATTCCTGATCTTATTAGGATTAGCAGCTTCATTAACCGAAGCTAAAGGTTTATAATAATTAATCCACTCTTTCATCTTTTTGCTATTTGTCAAATAATGTTGTGCTCGCTTAGGATTAAATACTAACGATAAAAATTCAGTGCTATTTTGAATCATATTATCACTGGTCCAAGAATCTCTTTTAGCTGCTCTGATTGAACTAGTAATCAAAGAAGTTCCTTTTACACAAACAGCATATTTTTTAAGTTCTGCTGGTTTAAAAGAAAACATTATTTGGACGCCCTCAATAATATATTTTGATTGATTATGAATCTTTGCATATGATATAGCAAATTTATAAAAAGCTCTAATAATCTGATTATTGTAGTTCATTTTATCTTCAACAGATTGGTATTTTTTACACCATGCATCTTTAGTAGTATATACATATTTCTTACCTGGTCCATCAAAAAATGCTTTTGCCATTGGTCCAATAGACCCGGATAATCTATTATTATATACTCTCCAAATATGAGTAATGTCGTCTAACTCATATGCTTCTATATTATCTCCTTCCAACTCATGTGCCATTGTGGATTTGCCAGAACCAGATAATCCTGTTATAAAACAAAGATTGATCTCTCCGCTATCGAATTTATCTTTATTGTAATAAATATCATCTTCACTTTTAAATACAGCTTCATTTACCATATCTTTAGGAAGATACTTTCTCAATCTATTATTCTTTCCAACCATCTTTGGATCTATATCATATTTCTTCATATTGGCAATAACTTTCTTTGCCAATTGTTCTTCATATTTTGGATCTACATGATTAAATAATTTAATCGCAGATTCAGTATATTTCTTATCAGGCATAGGATATTTCCTTTCCTGAGGAATACCAAATACCTCATCAGGTAATTCTGATCTCTTCATTTTGTTACCTCCTTATTCGATTATTTATATGTCATCTGGTATGTGCATGGGTAGTAATCGGTAGCAATAAAATACGGAGACATAGTGTTGACAGTAGTTGCATTTTGTCTTGTTTGGTCATCTGCACGAATATATCTGACTATCTGTACTCCTCCTAAATTTTCGGTATATGTATAAGTATTACCAGCTAGTATTAATGGAGTTGATGAAGTATTTGTACTTGTCATTTTATTCTCACCTGCCTTATATTCCCGCTTGTAGTTGATGATGAATTACTTTTAAATGGTTTGAAAAAATTACGAGGATCTACCAAATCATTATTTAGGTATGGCCAAGGTGTGCCTAATGTATACGATGGTCTTGTAACTGGTGTTGGTGTAAATTGCTTAGTTGGTTTAACTTTTTCTACACTATAAAGTTTATTATACTTAGACTTATACTTAGGCTCGAAGGCTGGCATACATCCAGACATAATTTTTTCTGTACCATAGCTAGTTGTCATTGGCTTATAATAATTATAATTCATTTTTATTCCTCCTCCATTATTATATTCAATTAAATAGTATATAATCGAAGACTATATTAATAAGAAGTGAAATAAGGAGGAAAATATTATCATGAGTAATATTGAGAAAGCGTACAAAAAAATGTATAAACTTATCCTGTCTTCGTGCAATATTGAAGATTTGGAAAAAATCAATCAATATATCGAGGATGATAAGAAAAGGTTATTGAACCAAGATTTCAATATAGAACCTGATTGTAATGACGATAATATCTTCGTAAAGAGATATGTAGAGTTGTACCGGTGCAAAGTCTTTGATAATACTATCTGTAAATATGACGACGATGCATACGATATAGATAAACTAGCTATCATAATTTCGCCTTTATACTACGCTGAAAAATTGCTAGTAAAGAAATATAATGAATTATCATTAGCTGCCAAACAGCAAAAACAAACCCAGCCAATCGATCTCGGGCCAACTGAATTTCCAAAAATCGATGCATCGAACTTCGTTCCCGCTATAAATTTAGATAACAGTGAAGGGGGGTCAGAGAATAATGAAAGTAAAGAAGAAGGATCTGTTGAAGAGTTGTAGTACCTTAATCAGATCAGAAGATCTTGGTGGGTTAAGACTACTCAAACGGGTTATATATGATGATAAACTAAGCATCTTGAAAGGACAAGAGCTGTATAAAAATCCAAACCCAATTGATACTGAGAGACACGTATTTGCTAGTATTGTAGTTACAGATTATAGAAATTATATAGATAACTGTATGGAGATTCCAAGCAATCCATATGAATTTCGATCTGCAAGATTAGCATTATTGTGTGATATAGAAAACATGATCGATATAGAGTTTGGAGATAGCTGCAGGGATTTTGAAGAACCAGTACCATATACAACGAAACAACAAAAATTTTTAAAGAAATTTATTAAAAAAGACAATGGAAAAATCTTGTGACGATTTAATTGGAAAGGAAGGATAAATATGACTTTTGTATATTTAGGAAACGCATATGCAACTTTACTTAGATCAGAATCATTTGATGGGATTCAGTACATCAAATCATTTATCAAGGCTGATAAAGAAAGTATAGTAACAAATGAAACTGTAGATTTTGAAAATACAAAAATCGATGAGCAGTATCCATACGCAGCTATGCTTTTAAAATATTACAGAAAATCTCTCGAAGATCATAGAAATTCCACGATTAGTATGTTAGACAGTATATATAGTGTAGAGTTAGCTATTGACGTGGAAGAATCCAGACGCACCAGAGACAGCGAAAGAGTTATGAGTTTGCCTATAATGTCAGGTTCGATAAGCGAGAATAAAATACAATTATGTACCGATACAGTAGACGGAGTATCTGTGATAATGACAGGGGACTCTGTATCCGCGGATTCTACCAGTATTAGAGATGGAGAGTCAAAAAACAAATAATTATATAGGGGGTATGTACAGAGAGGTTAATGCCTCTCTGTACTTTATTATTATATAATTGAAGACAAAATATTAATAAGTAGTAAGCAATCAGGTACCAGAATCTAGATACACTGATGATGCAGAAACAAATGAATTTGACATAAAAGAAAATTAAAGATATAGTAAAGGAGAGCGACTATGAAAGTAGGTTTTGATGAAATTGATGCAGCTATTATGACACTTTGTCCGAGAGAAAATGATACTATTGAATTATATTGTAATTCAATCAGAAATGTATTAGCAAGAGCAAAGGCAGATATTATTGGCAAAGATACTGCCGAAAAATTCAAGAATTACCTAGTAAAATACGAAGATTCGTATGATTGGTTTACAGTCGATATTATCTATTCTGTATTGAACAGTATATATGATTGCACATCTGAAGATGGTGAGGATCTTACACTATTCGATATGCAGGCAAGAGCTTTGGCTAGAATTAAACATTTTGAAGAAACAATTGATGCTACTGAAGCATATTATAAACATAAAAACTGTTCTAATAGAGTAGTAGGATATAATAATAAAGAGGTGGATAATTCACCTTCTACAGATAATATTGCTGCCAAATATACACAGCCGTATATGAATGATTATTGGTATAGGTATTAAAAGATCTATTTAACTGCGGAAAGGCATCATCCATTTAAAGTACATAAAGGCAAAATTAATAAAGTTATAAGAGAAATATGAGTAGAGGGTAAAACCTCTACTCTTTTCTTTTTTGTAAAAGTCCAATATTTCAATTGTATATTATAATAGTGATATAGTAATAAGAATAATTACTATATCACTATTTATTTTCTTTGATCCGTTTAGTCTTGTAAAACAAGTACTCAGGACTAGCAAACGATTCAGGATTATGAAGAAATCATTCATATGAAAAGTATTGGCTGCCCACTGCCTAGTGTGGGAGAAATGGAGACAATTATGAAAACTTTAAAAATTAACGAATGTGGTATCGGTAGCTTTGAACGTCGCAGAGAAGCAACTGCACTTACAAATAAATATAAAACGGATAACGGTAAGTCTATCAATACAAAAGATTTAGATTATTGGGCTTACCTTCACAACAATAATCCTTATTTCGGTATCATCAAAGATGCTTTCTTACACTCAAACTATTATGGACCTGCAATGGTTAAGTTGTGGGATAACAAAGTACTTTGGCAGTTAGTATGGTGCAATGAAGTATACTTTACTGATAAAGATATAAAAGAATTTGCTAGTAATATCAAGGAAGTTCTAGACAGTTTCCCTGACGGAACTAATTTCAAAGAAAGCATGAATATGCTACTTGATGCTATCAAAGAATATGTATTCAGTAAAGACGAAGAATCATACACATTACTGAATAATCTTGTATAAAAGGAGTGGAAGAATATGATAGAAAATACAACAGAGCAGGAACGATTAAATGCTTATAGTGATATGGAAGTGGTTAAAAATATCATGGAGGTACTTAAATATATGGGCTTTTCATCTATCGATGAACTGCTCAACGACTATAATTATTCATTGCGCAGATATCTTTCCAGATTACCAGAGCTATACGATACTGAATGTGTAGATGTAGGCGCGGAACAACCTAAAAACCCTTTCATGAATAGGAAAATTTGTAATAAAAAGCCGGAAACTAGTGTAATTCCGGAGATCATAAATCCTATTTTAAATAGGAAATATAGAGGATTAGAATAAAACTGAGGTGTGGAATTAACCACACCTCTTTATTTTTTATAAATTTAACAAATAAAGCATTCGTTCTATAGCAATAAGTAATATTGGTTTGTTGAAAATACACTCTTCTATGATTTTTCTATACTCAACCAAAACCCAATTGCATTCGTCACCAGATATGAATGTATATGCATATTGGTTAATATTTGTAAATTTAAACTCAACAATCATAGATTTAAACTTATAGAACATCTCTGTCTCTGCATCCGATTCGTATACTACTCTACCTATAATAGGATCAATAAACATAAGGCTACCAGATACAGAAGTTGATGTTAGATTTAGAAGTTGTTGTATAGTGCGCTGATCGCGACGAACTATCATACGAATGATATTCTTGTCACCCGCGAGTCGATAGATTTAATTTTATCTTCAAATTCTTTAGTGCTTTTCTTTTTGCACTTTTTATTTCTCTGACGGTCACTCTTTACCTGAATAGCTTGATTTATCTCCTCGTCGGTAATCCCAAGCATTTTCATAGTAATCCAAACACACAATTGAACGTCAGCCAATTCTTCTACAACGCCAGTACGATTATCTCGTCCTCGCAGCATTTTTGTAAGTTCTTGGGTGAGTTCTGCCATTTCCTCAATAACTACTGCAAACTGATACATATTATTATCTCGCATATAATTATTCTTAGCATGATCGATACAAGCTTGCATCACATCGTCTATTTCTGTAGGTTTTTTCACATACCCTGGGTTATAGTCTGGATCCATCTTATGTAATTCTTCAACAAATTTTTCTCTATCCATTATATTCCTCCTATAGTACATATTCTTTTAAATAATCTAAATCAAAACTATTTAATTGTTCTTTTACTATTGGAGTTGTACATTCGCTGAACAATGTTTTCAGTTCAGTATAGATTGCTTGGATCTCTGAAAGGGTAACTTCTTTAAGCGAAAATGATTCACAAATAGATTGTACGTCATAAGAACATTTTCCTGACTTAATGAAGTTAGAGTATTCATGATAAAATGCTTCAGTTTGTGCTAAAGCAGTATCAAAGAATGATTTGTTATATTCTCTGGTAGATTCAGATAATGATTGTACATATTCCACCAGTTTAGTGATATCTCTATTCTTGTATGTAGTTGGATCTGTAAGAATGCTATAAGTTACCATCTCTGGATCGTTCTGACAAAATACTTCATGGACTGATCTATTTTGCTCAGCACGTAATTGTTTAATTCTTTCAGTATACATTGCATTAGATTTCTTAAGACTTGCTATAGTAAGATCACAATCTTTTTTAGTAAGCCCTTTGTCAATGTAGTTCTTCTTAATATTCTCATAGTATCCATGGGTTTCTTTGCAATTTCCAAGCTGTTTGCATTTATCTATTCTATCTCCAATTGTTCTAATCTGGGTAATCGCAGAGTTATTGTCTCTTCTGACATAAGATATATCAGAAATATCTTTTTCTTTCATGATAACCTTATCTGCAGAAGGATTACCATGATTCTTTATCAATTCTGCATAACCTGCCTTTATACCATCTTTCTTCATTTGTTTATTTATCTTATATGGTAAGCCAAAAGTTCTATTCAAAGTTCCCTCTTCTATTGCAGATTCATTAATTTTAACAACTGGCTTATATCCTGACACTTTTTGATAGTATGGTCCGTCTAATACTGTCATGCTATCTTTAAGATCCATCATGATTTCAATCAGTTGATCAAACTTATTATCCGTAAGTCTAAGATAGTTATACTCTCCTTGATCAATAATAGCAGCCTCTTTATTGCGTTGCTTAGCTCGATACTCATCCATCTGTCTTTTATTAGGATTAGATCCGCCATCCTTAATATCAAAGACAAGATTATACGGTGTATAATAAAAGTCTGTAATCCAGAAGTGTTTCTTTCCTTCAAAGTAATATTCTATAGTAGGGCCAGGAGCCTGAATATCCATAGAACTTACATGGAGATATTGATCCATAAACTCTAAGAAATTCTTTTCATAAGATCCTACATAAGGAACTTTTCCACCATCTTCAAATTTATATATCCCAGAGATAGATCTGTTCTTAAGCATCATATCTTGATGCTGTGGATCGCTCATCATCTCTTTCTTAGTAACTCCCCTAGCCTTTTTAAGACGATCTTCTGTCATCTTAACATATTTCTTTTTGCAAGCAGGTTTGTTACATAATCTTTCGTATCTCTTTTTATCTTCATTCCAATCTGTAACTCCACCACAGATAATACAATGTCCTTCAGTCTTTTTATTTAAGTAATTAAATGCCACTCTTGCTGCTGTGTATCCTTGTGGTATCATATCTTGATGATCTTTTCCTATATGATACTGTAATTGGTTCCGTTCTACGCGCTTCTCGCAATAAGGACATTTATATCTCTTTACATTTTTTCCAGCCATTTGTAATACCTCCTATCACAATTATTAAGATGTGTAAAAGTCCGTTTTTTCAATTATATATTATAATAGTGATACCAAGAAGATAGATAATAATTCTGTTTCTCTTCTTTCATCTTTTTACATATAGAATATTTCTATCTTCCTGGTATTATGAATCCGTTCCGTTAAATATTCAGATAAAAGGAATGATTCAATGGTGTAAAATAATCACTTTTATAAAAAGCTTGGCTGCCCACTGCCTAGTGTGGGAGAAATGGAGACAAATTATGATCGAAGCAAAGAAAAATGAACTGAGAAAAATTTTTAAAGGCGGCTATAAAGCGCCTGAAAACTGGAAGAAAGATCCAAACCATTTCGAGGATGATATTTTCGAGAAGTGGTTGGATAACTTCGAAGACGGCCTGCGCCTCTGCGAGGAAAATCACGATGCGTTGTTGGAGTATTTATACTTCTGCCGTGTTGAGATGGAAGATGTCGTTAGTTGTATCGATCCTGAATGGGGAGAGCAACTCTATTGGATATTAAAGCATTCAGTAGTCGACACGACAACAAAGCCATCCAAAACGCTTTGGGGTATTAGTAGACTCAGAGCATTCATGGATGCTGAGACACCGTTTGAACAGGGGATGTATTTGCAGTCCCTTCAGTACAACTTTTAGGAGGTGATCATATGGAATACACAAGAAACCTGCCAGTCAAGTCTCGCAAGGGACTTGACAAAATTGTTGTAACTTTAAACCAACTTAATCCGTGGAATTTGAAGGGAGGGTTATTTCAAAAGATTCTTTGGAGTGATATATTAGAAACAAAATACTCCCAAAAGTTATTAGAACTATACGATGTATTGAACGATATATCTACGGTTCTGATGACAGAAAATTTCACAGATGATGAACTAGCAGAACATATGATGCTGCTGGACACTCTCTGTGCAGACATAGATGATACACCCGACGAGCTTGCATACTACTACAATGTAATCGGATGTATGTTAGCCTGCCTGAGAAACAATATGATGGCAGAAGGGCTTGACATTGACGAGAAAAATATTGTCGTCATGTGGTTAGTTGCACTAATGAGATTAGTGTGGCGCACTATAGGTAAAGCCGAGGTAGAAGAAGGAGAAGATAAAAAGGAGGAGAAA
>ENA-UOJH01001154-UOJH01001154.1-human-gut-metagenome-genome-assembly--contig:-C148-NODE-1154-length-20539-cov-8.868580_pt1 | contig 20539 bp, 15 predicted proteins | sample MGYA00242345_ERZ723892 | MGnify/ENA metagenome assembly ERZ723892 | reverse complement strand
AATCATCAAATAAAGTGATAAATTCTTCCTCAAATAATCTGACTAGCCACAACAATGCTAATTTCTGTACGCATTGCGGAAAGCAAGTAAAAAATCTAAATAACGAACCTATTGTTATTAAGCAAAGAAAAGATAAAGAACCAACAGGTATGCAAACAGCAGCCTATGTTTTTATGATAATAGCTACCGTTATTTATGCCTTTCTTTTAATTCCATTAGCATGGTGCATTCCAATGACAGTAAGCTACCATAAACATATAAAAAACGATGAACCAGTAGATGTTGGATTTAAAGTATGTACACTTCTATTTGTTAGCGTACTTGCTGGAATTTTCATGCTTGTCGATGATGACAAAGATTAAATTTTTATCAATAATATCTCGATTTTTAAAACATCAACCGTGCTGATTGATGTTTTTTATATGTAACTTTAATTGTTTAAATTCTTATTTCTTGTGCATAAGAATTTCAAAAGATGAATAGTCAAAACCGCCAAGTTTTTCGATAACTATTCATCTAATGAAGAATTATACCATTCTTTTGCTGTAAAAATTTTATCTTTTAAAGCAAAAATACAGATTATTAAATTTAATCATGAATTTTAACCCTAAAATTTACGCAGTATAGGATAAATAAAACACATAATTCTTATAAATCTTTTGACTGCATATAAGTTCATATGTATTTGTTGAATTATTTAATTCAAATTTAGCAATAATTGTTTGCGTTACGTGATCAACTAACCTAACTTTAGTTAAATAAGTTTCATCATAACTTGTTCCGTATTTATTTTTAGTGTAATTGATAATTGCTTCTTCTAAAGTTTCATCTTTCTCGTCCACTTCATTTTTATCATCACGTTTCATATTTAAACCTAAAAAATATTTCTTTTTGAATATTAAATTTATACCATTTTTTGCTAAATTAGCTTCGTCGTGATTAATGAAATTGTCAGTAGTTTCAACTAAATCTTTATCAAAAATTTTACAGAATAAATTAGTATGTCTATAAAAATATAGACCAAAAGTATTATTTAATTCATAAATTAAAAGCATGTCATATAATCCTTTATCTTCATCACTATTAAAGCTAAACATTAAATATTTCTTTCCATCATTTTCAGTAATAAATTCAACATTTTTAATATATTCACTAGCATTTAAAAATACATCTTCATGATTATAAGTGTATTCTGTTCCTGAAATTGTTGGATTATTAATCACGCTATTATAATCAGCATTATTTAAATGAATATCAATATTTGAAACAAAAACATCACTAAAAGCAATCATGAAATAATTTGTTTTAGCATTCATAAAATTAACGTTTTTAGCAATATATGTATACGGATTTCTTTCATTTAAGTTATTTGATGAATATGTATAGTTATTTATTTCTCCGTTTCTTCCATAAAGTGGAGTTTCAAGACGAGTAAATCCATGTGCTGTTACTGATTTTTCTAAAATATAATCATCTAATTTATCAATTGATTCATAACTTAAATTAGTTCCATTTTCTTTTAAATCAAAATCACTAATGATTTTAGGATCCCCAATCTTTTCAATTCCAAAAACAACTGGTGATTTATTATATTCACCAAAATTTTGAATTAAATTTGATAGATTTATTAAATGAATCGATTTTCCTTTTAGTGAATTAAATCCATTTTCTCCTGTTGCTTCATTAATTATCTTATTATAAAAGTCATCATAATTTATATTTTGTCCGCTTGTTCTTTTATAGTTTCCTTGAAATAAATAAAAATTATATAGTCCATCACCATATTTATTAATTAATTCGTTATTTAAAAAATTTAAATCTAATTTATAGATATTAGCCCAGTCGCCTTTCCAAGTTGCACTTCCTGAACGCACCCAGTCAATAAAAATGCTTAAATCACTATAATTGTGATTTTTCTTTAATGATAAATAGTCGTATGAATAATAACGAATTTCAGAATTTGGAATATTTGTTCCATTAAAATTGCCATTTCCTTCATTTATTCTTTCAGATGATGGCATGAAATATTTATAAGTTGGTTTTTTACTAGAATCATTATAATTTCCTACAAGTTTAAAAGCATCTCCTCCCCCATCTTCATAACTTCCAGAATGATATTTTTTGCCATTAGAAAAAAGAGGAAATAATCTAATTACGCCACTATCATCAGCATATTTATCTAAATCTTCAAAAATATCAAATGTACGATCAATATCTTTTGCACTAAACGCTTCTCCAACTGGTTTAAAAGAATCTGATGTATAACTATTTGGTCGCCAGCTATATGGATATGAGTACGCATTTGTCGATTTATCTTTTGATACATATGTCCAGTTTGTAAAACTAAAATTGTACCATTTTACTGCATCACCCATCGAACTAAAAACGCCACCCACAACTTTTGATAAAAGATCAATTGATAATGTATTCGTTACAGTTATTTTAATTGGAAGATATCGACCTGTATTAGTGTCATTTGCTTCAGTATATGACACTAATTCACTTCCAGTTGATGATGAGCCATTTAATAAACTATTTCCATAATAATATGAATCTTCCCAGCATCCAAGTCTATCATGAGAAAATAAATCACGACTATTGTATCTTTCTAAATCATTATTATTGGTGCTAATAGTAAATCCATCAGTTGGTAATCCATAGTCTCTACCATATTTATTATTAGAATAAGAATAAATATCATCTGTTACAGATGAACTTCCATTTCCTCCAACTTCAAAACTATTATCATAATTAAAAAAATGATTTAAAAATAATTTATAAGCACCATCATAACTTACTCTAGAATCATATTTTCCAGTATTTTCACTTAATTTAAATAAAGCTTTCCCATTAATATCTGTTAAAACATTACCAGTTTCATTTGTTAATACTTCTTTATAGCCAAATTCTTCTTCAGGAAGATAGTGAGGGCCATATTCGTTGCTTGTATCTTCAAGATACCTTCCATATAAAAACATATAGGCAGCACTTGGAAATAAATATAAAGTGTAACGCTTTTCTTCTCCAGTTTTACCAAATCTATAATTTTCTTTAATATCATCAATTTTAAAACTTGTTTCGATGTTGTCTTCTGCTTCTCGAATTGTCTTAAAATACCAAAAAGAAAAACCAAAGGATGTTAATCCTATGAAAATACAGCTTATAAATAAAAGTATTTTATTAAACCATCTATTCATCGTTATTCAATCCTAAATTTGATTTCAATAATCAAATTTTTTAAATTTTTAATTTCCTTAAATAGATTATTATATGATTCGATTGTATTTGGTTTTTTATCTAAATTTATATATTGAAACGCTTCATTTAAATCCATTTCAAATCTAAATCCACCAAGAGGATAAATTTCACCTTTATTTAATATTTTTATATATCTTCTAAAGTCGTAACCTGATGCTTTTGAAGCATCAGCGTATTTAGATGTTAATGTAATGTAATTTTTTAATGATTCAGTTCCTGAATTATTAGGATCAATATTAATAAACATTGAGCAATTTGATAAATAATTAACTGAATCATTTTCATCAATAATTTCATAATCAACAATTAATCTAGAATCTTTAACAAAGATACTTTCATTTAATTTGTTATTTTCTGAATAATTATAAAATTCAATTCCATCTGTTAAATCTTCAAGTTTTCCAACACCTTCACTAAAAATAACTAAATCAGGACAGTTTATAACCTTTAAATTACCAACTTTTATTTCATCGTTTATTTTTATATTTATTCCATTATTTACATCTTTTACTGTATCTACATCAAAAACCCAGATAGAAAAAGCAACGCCAAAAATAGTTAATAAAGAAATAAGAGGAATAAATACATAAAGAATCTTACGAAAGTTCATGTAAATGTACTCCTATGTCACCGCTTTCATCATAAAGCTTAGCAATATATTTAAAACGTTTTTTATATTCTTTATCGATTGAATCTTCTGACATATTAAAACTTAATATAAAAACAATTGCACTCGCTAAAGCAACAATACCAGCACTACTTTTTAAATATGTAACAAGGACTCCAAGTCCATAATTTGCTGTTCCATCAAATCTACCTACCATTTTATCGTAAGTAACAGCAAGTTCATAATTTGCACTAGATGAGTTTGAGTCTCCTCTAAAAGTGTAATAATTTTTATTTTCTTCAGTATTATGATTAATTCTAATTAATCTATGTACGATAATGTCACCTTTTTCATCTTTAAAGCCAATGACATCATATACTTTAATGTCTTCTTCATTCACTTTGTTTAATCCAATCATACTAAACTGCGTTATTTGATTGTTTAAATTGTTATCTTTTATATATGTATTTTTTTCATTAGCTTTTTCCATTGATCCTGTTTGAATAACAAGATAGGTAGAATCACCAAAATAAAATAAATCACCATTTATTTTGTACGTTGCTATAAAGCCAATTAGAACTAATAATAAGACTGAAAATATAACTGAAAATATTCTCGATATTTTCTTCTTTTTTATTTCTTTTTCTTCAGAAATTTCAATTAAATCACTCATTTTTGTTCTACTAGCATCTTTATTAAAAGGATGCAAATAAACATAAGTTTCAACATTATGAACCTTATTTGAGTATTCTATTTGATGCTTATCGCTACTTGAGCAATAAGCATCAATAAATTCATTGTCACTTTTTAATAATTTCTTTTTATATTTTTTCTTTAAACTTATTAAGATTTTTTCATCTTCATGTCCATATCTTATATGTCTTTTTTTATACATAGCATATAAAAAGAAAAGAAGCGAAAAAGTAATAGCTAAACCTATAATAGTAAATAAAGCTACGTAAAAAGCAACTTCGATTAATCGACCTGATCCAGACATTTAGCTATTACTCCTTTATAAAAGAATAATAAGAAATTATTTTGTTAAGATTTCTAAAGAATATACAAAACTAAGAGCGTTATTGTCTTTTACATTTAATGTTTGTAAAGTAGCTAATTCAGCTTTGTCTTGTGGTTTTTTACCTGTTTTATATTTAAATGCACTATTAATTAAAGTTGTACTATCTGTAGCAATATTAAAGTTAATTTGAGAACTAACGTCTGATTTTTTAAATTCAACATCTTTACTAACTTCTACAATTGTATTTCCCTCTCCATCAGTTGCCCTAGTAAATGGTTGATCATAAAAACTATCCTTAAATTCAATATACTCAGCATATGCTTTTTTTAAAGTAACAACACATTTAAATTTAGCCTTTAAGCCTGCGTTCATAGCATTTACTGAATTGTCTGAAATAATACTATAAGTTCCATTAATAGTTGTATTGTAAGTTTCTTCATATCCGTCAATAAATGAGATTCCTTTATCAAGATCTGCTTTGTTTTTAATTCCACCTTGATCGAGTTGTAAACTTACACCAGCACCTGCTAAATCAGTAGTTGTAATTGTACCGAATTTTTCTGCAAGAGGTGTAATGTGTGCATTAACATTTTGAGTTTTGCTTTCGACACCATCTCCAAAATACCAAGCACTGAATCCACTTCCTACGATTGTTAGCCCACCTACGAGTGCTAATAAGCCTAATGTAATCTTTCTATTTACCATATTTAATAACCCCCTTTAAAAAAGACGTATGCGAAATATACTAAATTTTGATATGGTTTGTCAATATTTATACATTTTTTGTAATTTACATGTCATCGATTGTAATTTATATGATTATAATCGTAGAATTTTATTTAGTTAAAATAACTAAGCTAAATTTAAAAACTTATTAGTTACGTTAAATTGCAAAATAATAATCATCATTCAAATATAATTTCTTCTTGTGCAGCATTATAAATATCAATTTTATTTTTTTATATTAATTTCATTTAATATATATCCTCTTAATAAACAAGAGTGTTTAAATTCTTCAATTCTATTTTCACCTTTTATATTTTTTAAAGCAACTACAACTCCAAATTTTAAGTCGCCCATACGAGCGTTTTTTTCTTTCTTTTGAAGTTAACGATATTCCCAAAAGCCTTCTTTATATAATTTCTTCCTCGTATATTTCTTTCGCGTAACAAACTTGATAGAAATTTAGTATTTTCGCGTATTCTAAATTTTTTTCTTGCTATACGTTTGTTTCTAGATTTGTTTTTTCAATTACTGATAATTGCTTATCTATCGAGTCAACTTTGTTGATTAAATTTACATGGTTTTCATTAATTATCAATGTTCTATTCTCATTAATTACTAGCCTTTTAACAAATATTCTTTCAAAACACCATTAGCCCATTTTCTAAATATAATTCCGTTTTGTAAATGTACTTTGTATCCTAAAGAAATAATCACATCTAGATTATAGAATGAAACAATATATGTCTTCCCATCATTTCCAGTGGTTGCATTTTTTTGCAACAACTTGATTAACATCTAAATTATTTTCTAAAATTACATTTTTAATATGTCAAGAATTAACTGATTTATCCCTGCCAAACAGCAAACACATATCAGCCAATGAAAGTCAAACGGTATCCTCACTAGGTGATACATTAACATCCAATCTAACTTCATCGTTTACAAAAGTGACAATTTCATATTTCATTATGCGCTTACTCCTTTCCTAATCTCTTGCAAAAATCTACTTTATTACCCAATGACCACCTTTTGTGCCGATTCTAGATATCTTACCTTGAGCAGACAAATCTTTAATAATTCTTTGAACTTTCCTTGATGATAACATTGTTATAGAAGCAATTTGCGTAATAGTAATTGCGTTTTTATTTTTCATTAATTCAGTAACTTTTTCTCCAACATCCTCAATAAAATCTATGCCAAATTTACGCCATTATTTACGCCAACATGTCAAATTATAATAAATTAAAATCCCATCGAAGGTTTTCATATAGCAAACTAACCTGTGTTTAATTAGATCATTTCTTATTCCGAATTTCCTGTTTCTATTAATTTGCTTTCAACTAAGCTTTTAACAAATTCTTCATCATTTAATTTAGGGATTTCATTGCACCATTTTCTAATTGCATGGATATCTGAAACGCATTGTAAGCTTTTAATAAAATTAGAATATTTATAGATATCAGTTGAAGTATCATGAACAACGTTCTTTGAAATATTAAGCAAATCAGATAAACCAAGTTTATGATTAAATTCATTTTTTATGTATAAGATTGCTTTCCGTTGATAAGCAAATGCTTTTAAGTCTAATTTACTAAGTATAATTATTTGTTTCATCAGTGGCATCACTGGTTTTGTCACTAGTTTGTCACTTCATTTGGCAAAAATGTCACTTCAAATGTCACTTAGCTTGGCAAAATGTCAAAATTTATATCAAAAAATCAAATTATGTGTCATAAACTTAAAATTATTTTGAATTTATGACACATAATTGCTTAAAAACACTAAATTAAAATGTTTTCCTTATCTCTTACAAAAATCTACGTTATTACCAAATGGCCACCTTTTGTGCTGATTTTAGATATCTTACATTGAGCAGGCAAATCTTTAATAATTCTTTGAACTGTCCTTGATGATAACCTTGTTATAGAAGCAATTTGCTCAATAGTAATTGTGCTTTTATTATTCATAAATTGAATGCCTTTGTCTCAAATATCATCAATAAAATCTACGCCAAATTTACGCCATTATTTACGCCAACATCTCAAATTACAGTAAATTAAAATCCCATCGAAGGTTTTCATATAGCAAACTAACCTGTGTTTAATTGCATGATTTCTTATTCTTTATTTCCAGTTTCTATCAACCTGTTTTCAGCTTAGCTTTTAGCAAATTCTTTATCATTTAAATTAAGAATGTCATCACTCCATCTTCTGATAACATAGACATCTGATACGTATTGTAAGCTTTTAATAAAATTAGAATATTTAGAAATATCTGTTGAAGTATCATGCATAGTTTTTTTGAAATATTAAGCAAATCATATAAAGTAAGTTCGTGTTTATATTCATTTTATTCACGAAATTTAAGTACAAAGAAATAACATCAATCCCATTCGGTAGCGTCTCATTGCCGAAATGCTATTTCTTGAATTTGTATTTTCCTTTACCATATCCAGCCACTCGCTCAATAATCTCAGCTTGTAATAATTTTGAAATTAACTTCGACGCACTCGAGTTTTGTAAACTAAGTAACTTCACAATAGCACTTCTTCCAAAAATAGTGTCGAAACCAAATTGTTTAAAAAGTTTATGAATATGTGTTTTTGTCCCTGTCGTAAAATTGATCATTTTAGGTCAAAGTAGGCTTTCAATGTCTACTTTTTCAGCTTCAATGTCTACTTTTTGAGTTTCAATGTCTACTTTTTTAGGCTTTAAAAGTCCACTGATATGTAAGTTTCGGCTATGCAGTTCATTCTGTTCATTCAAAAGTAGATTTCTTAAAAACGTTTCAAGATATTCAGTTGTTTCGTGAATACCTTTTTGCAAATTCGTATAATTTGCGCGTACAAGAGCATTTCTAATGTACCAAGCATTTTCAGCAAATATATCATTTGTTGCTTCAAATCCAAGTGTACGCAAGTATTTGATAAAGAATACGGCAGTAGTTCGTGTATTTCTTTCTCCAAAAACATGAATTTGCCATAGGCCAGAAATAAATATTGCAAGATGATGAATAATGCCTCTTGGATAGTAAATATGAGACAAGTCGTATCTAATGCACATTCAAACGCATTTGATTTATTTGTTTTAAACTAATTATCTGAACCTGTATTTGCCTTTGCCTTTGTCTTTCACTTGCTCCACCACATTTAGATTTTGGAGATAACTAATGTAATTTGTGCTAGCTGACTTCGAGGTATTGAGATAAGACACAATATCGGCTCAGCTGAACTCCTCGTTGAAAAAACGATCAAAGATGGCGATGAGCGTTTTCCTAATGGAATTGGAGTACGTTGATCTGTTGATAATGCCTCTCGCGTTCACGCTATTAATCTTTATCTTCTCCTCATAAAAGTGCAAATTTTGGTTATTCGAGGTGGTTTTTTGGCCTGCAAAGTCCGAATTTTGGTTTTTCGAGGTGTTTTTTTGGCCTTCAAAGTCCAAATTTTACCATGAATGTCCATTTTTTCAATTATATAAAACACTTGGGATAACGTTTCATCATTGCAGGTTATTAAAAGTGATAAAGATTTTCTTGGTGATCATTTTCTTATTCCGAATTTCCTGTTTCTATTAATTTGCTTTCAACTAGGCTCTTAACAAATTCTTTATCATTTAAATTAAGAATATCATTGCTCCATCTTCTAATTACATGAATGTCTGATACGCATTGTAAGCTTTTAATAAAATTAGAATATTTGTAAATATCCGTTGAAGTGTCATGCACAACATTTTTTGAAATATTAAGCAAATCATATAAAGCAAGTTCGTGATTGTATTCATTTTGTTTAATCATTTTCATAAAATTCAAATAAAGAGATGGGTGATTATCTTTTAGTAGACTTATAAAGTTTTCATAAATGTCTTTGTTAATGATGCTCGATGCACTGTAGTAAGTTAATTTGCTTTCAAACGGATTAAAGAAAATATGAGTATAGAAACTAATATCAATAATTAAGCCATGAATTGTCCCAATTCCTCCTATTTTTTTAACTTCATTTGATACTTCTTTTAAACATTTGTTTAAGTCTTTAAGCACGCTATTTATATTATTTACGTATTTATCAAGATTTTTAGAAAAATAATTAATGCTTTTATCAGTTCTTCTTTTATTTCCGCCTTCTAAAACATAAAGCTTATCATCCTTAGAAGCTAAAAACAGATACAATCCATTTTTCTTGATCATAAAAATCTTTTCATAATCAGAAGTCATTTCCATAGGGTAATTAATACCTCGATAAAATTTAAAATAATCATATTTTGATATTTCAAACGTTCCATCTTCATATGAACTAAACCAAGAATAGGTTTCATTCATAGTGAAGAATTTAAGTCCTATATTTTTGGCTTTATATCCTATTTGATTGTCAGCATATATGTGTTTATCCCTATCAAAAAAATTCCTATGATTATGACCATTAACATATGTAAATCCAGCTAAATCATTAGCATCATCTATCCAATCTTTAATAGGCATATGAGTTAAAATTATGACATTTTTACCTTTTAAACATCTTTTAACTTTTAAAAATAGTGAATTAAAAATTGAAGTTTCTTTGATTTCTTCTTCTCTATTTATAGCATTACGATAAACAAAGTTATCTGCATTAAATTCTTTATTTTTTCCAGAAAATCCAATTCCACCAAAAATAATTAATTCAGCTTCACGCGTTTTAACTATTAATTCATCATCAGATATATTTACTAATTCTTCACTACTTATTTCGTAAGTTCCTAAACGTGTAATATAAAATAAGTTATTTTGAACAAGCTTAATGCCATATGGTTTAAGTAAATTTCTATATCCACTGCTAATTTCTTTTATAGTTTTTCCTTCAAAAGGCCACAATTCATGGTTTCCTAAGGTAACAAATGCATTTAAACCAGTGACATCAAATTCTTTAAAAAATAATTCATATAAAAATAAATTATTTGTAATGTCTCCAGCAAGTAAAAGTATCTTTTTATGTTCATCGAGACGTGATTCTTCGATTCTATCAATTTCATTACGCATTCTTTGATTAAAATCTCTAATATAAAAAATTCCATCGTTAACATTTGCAATTCTATTTGCTAAAAATCTATGCTCTAAATGTAAATCAGATATATATCCAATTAACATTTCACCAGTGCCTATTTCTTTAACCATTTCTATTTCGTTATCATTAACGCACAATTCATTCTTATTAATAAGTTCAATATATTGAGGATCTTCAACTTCATCAAGAAAACTAGTTGGAATAATTTCTAATTTTGTTAAATCCTCTCTTGAAACAAGTATTCCATCTAAGTTTAGCTTTTTAATTCCTTTTAAATTGGAAATACCATTACACATAATTAAATCACTATTTGATAAATCGTTTCTTAAAAAATGTATAAAGTCACATATGAATTCAAATTCATTAATCTTTTTATATGATGAGGTTTTTTCTTTATTAAATAATGTTTGCTCAACTAAAAACTTATTATCTTTATAATATTTTTTAATTGTTTTTTCGTGAGGCTCACCAAATGGTAGCGTAGTACTTTCATCAACCTTATATTTAGTTAAATTTTTAATTTTAATAAAAGCATCTTTTAAATCACAAGAAGTTAAATCCTTATTTAAATATTCAGCCATCTCTTCAAAAGTGAAGAAATATTCATTAATTTCATCTACCTTTTGTTCACCCATGAAATAGGAAATATTAACAACAAAATATCCAGTTTCTTCTTGATATTTAGAAAAATATTTAATTTTTGTAGAGTTTTTTAATCTGGATAGGGCAATTTTAAGTTCAGATTTCCAGCGTGTATTTATATATTCTGGAACGCTAATATTACGATAATTTGAAATATAATTAGTTACTATTTCTTCGCCAAAATGAAGCCAAATATACTTCATATAAGTTGAGTGATCGTAACAAGAAAAATTAGCATAATTAATGTAATATGAAAGAACTTCTTTATCCACATCGCGAGTAATTAAAGAACAAAAGACATCTTGTCCTCCTAATTCTTTTTCAACGTTTTTAAAATCATAAAAGCGAGGATTGTCTCTAACTTTTTCTAATAATTTACTTAACTTTTTATTATTACTTTTTTTAATATCGAAATCATTCTTTTTGTAATTAAAATCTATCTCAATGGATTTTTCTATAATGTCATAATTAATGAAACTATCAAAATTCAATTGTTTAATGAATAAATTATATTTTTTGATTTCTTCCTCGCTAAATTGATAACCATAAAAACAAGTGTTTTCATTATATATTTCATGTTCAACATAATCATAAAAAAGACCAAATGATTCAAATATTCTTCTTATTTTTGTTTCGTTATTTTCTTTTAGTGAATATTCAATAGCAAAAAAGTTTCTATTAAGAATATCATAGCCACGTTCTTTAAAAACTTTTATACCTAGTTCTTTATCATTTATAAATCTAAGGGCACTCTCTTGATTCCTAGTTTCTAATTCCCAGAAATTAACATCACTATGTGTCTCTTTTTTAATTGTCTTTTTAAGTTTAGATGAGTTACTTAATTTCGATATTTCATTTTTTATATCTTTCATAAGCTAATTATATCAAAATACAAAACTATAAAGTCATAGCTTCTACTCGATATTCCTAATTTAATCATACTGCGCAATTTTTAAAAAATTAGTTTTTCTGCTCAGTTAAATTTATGCTTTGTCCTAATAGCTAAATAATATTCATTGAAATTATTTTACTCTGACTTAACTTTAGGACGAATTTTAAATTCATTAAATTCAACTGTAAAATTATCATTATTAAAAAAGCTTTGTCCATCTTTAAAAGCAAAAATATTTCCAAAACTATAAACCCTAGATGGTTTCATTTCTTCATCAATAGAAACAAACCATATTTCAAAATTATCTTTATGAGTCACGCCAAAATCATATTCGTTTTTTGTAAGATTGAATTCGCTATTACTCGATTTAGAGCCTTTTACTTCAACAAAATGGCTCCCTTTTTCATCTCTATATCTAATGTCATATCCTAAAGTATCATCTCCTTTAGCAATAACTGTTGCTTTTTTCGCATTCTCAGATTTCCACTCAACATCATTTTTCCCCATTTTTAATAATTTATTGTAAACAACGCTTTCAGCAGTAAAACCAACAAGTTGTTTCGTAAAATTGCTTTCATCACTATAAGTTCTTTTCTGATGGGCACACTTATTTTTGCGTTCTCTCTTTACTGTTGTTCTTAAATCGCTAAATAATTCTTCATTATCAACTTCTTTTCTAATTTCAAGATTAAGTTTTGCAAAATCAATGGCTCCATTTTCTGTCGTATTAGTTGTTGTTTCCATTTTAATTTCGCTATTTACACTCTTGTTCTTTGAATCATTAACTTCTAATCAATCAAGAAATTCATGATAATTGCTAGATTCTTTGTCTAATTCTTCAATCGACACACAAAAACAACTCTTAAACATTTCTTTAATATTTAATTTCACACTATTTTTAAATTCAAAATCTCCAAATAGGTATTTTTCTTTTATATCACTGAAATCGTCTATTGTTCCATTTTCATCAAAAATCTTTTTCAGAGTGTAATGAAAAAATCTGTCTTTATATTTATTTTTTAAATTTTCAAACTCATCCTTATAATAAGGACGTAAATCAATAAATTGGCTTCCATAATAGTTATACTCAGAAACATCTATATTCATCTCGTAAAACAAGTTAATGATTTGTTTAAAAGTATTGTCATCATTTAAATTAGGGTAATAAATATTATATTTTTTAACGACTTCTTTAACATCTTCCACGCTTCTAGTTGATGCTTGAGCAATACTTTTAATAAATTCATCCTCATAATTTATTTGACCGTTAAACTTTTCTTTCGCCAATTTTACAAGTGTAAGATTATCATCATCATTTTGCTTAAAATATTCTTCAATATCGGCAATAGAATTGCATCTTACTATATTAATAAACGAATCCTTATCCGAATCAACATCTAACATTGTGGAAATAACTTCAGCGATTGCATAGGTGAATTTAACTTCAGATTTTAATTCTTCTAAACATGTTATACAACTTGGAATTTTTACATATGCTTTTCTTTCTGTATAGATAGCTTCGTAATTTTTCAAAGTCCCCTCATTATTAATTCCGTTATTTATACATGTAGTTTTAGCGCTAGTAACCAAATTAATATTACTCGTCTTTAAAATATTTAATTCTTTGCCAGTTTTATTATCTACGCGAAGCCTTTTCACATAAATATATGGGAGTATTTGCTTAAATTTCTTTTGGTATTCCTCATTTAACATGTGAAACTTAACATCGTGTACTTCAACATTTCCTATGTCTTTTATCGATTTCACACAAAACATTGCTTTATTTTTTAATTCACCAGACCTTCTACTTATGGCTAGTTTTGGGAAAGATGAAAGAATATCATCACTATAGATTTTTTTATCGACATAATAGACTTCACTATTCTTTTTGTATTCAAAATGCCCATTATATTCAGCAAGGACTTTCCCATCTTTTTTAAATTCTTCATATTTTTTATTATCAGTTGTCAGTTTATTAACTTCTTCTGAACTAAATGCTAAATTAAGTTGAGCATATATCTTTTTGCCAATATTACAATCTTTATCTTTTTCAGGCAATGTTAGAAGAATCTCATAAATTTTTTCTTTATTAAGCTCAGAAATATCTTCAGCCATTCCCAATCTGGTAAATAAAAATTCCACTTCTTTTTTACAGTTTCGTTTAAAAATTGAATTGATATAATCATATTCAACTTTTAACTCGTTAATTACAGGATAAATATTTTGTGGCTTTATGACACAAGAATAAATATCAGTTTTAAAATTTGCATTAGTATTAATCCACGGAACTTCGGTTATTGTTTTTCTTAAATATGATCTCATTTGTGAATGGTCCACTTCTCGAAATTCTCTTTTGTTAGCTGGCTTGCCAAGCATAAAAGATTTTGAATCAAGCTCATTTTCGCTTGCTAAGTGATCACACATTTCTTTATCCGAAAGAAACCAACAGATTATCTTCAAATTTACATTTCGTTAAAATATTTTCAAATTGTTCAACATCATAAACTACAATTCTCCCTCCATGTTTAAAGAAAGTATCATAATCGAAAGTTTCATTTCTTCTTGTATTTATTTTTGGAAATTTTTGAGCATTATATGCTGAATATTCTTTTATTTCAGTAGGATTAGAAATCTCTTTTTTAGTAATTTTTGGAAATTTAGAAATTTTTAATTCAGTTAAAAAACTAACAAAAATTTCTTTTTGAGTATCATCAATCCCAAATTCATTTATTGAATGAAGGAAATGAATGCCAGGTATATTGCTAAGAATATTTTGTCCGATTAAATTTCCGTATTCTTCACCAATATAACATTTAGATGCTTTAACAATTTCATCATTTTTATCTAGAACATAAAACTCAATTCCTTCTAATAATGAATCGAATTTAAAATCATTCTTAATCCATCGTTGATACAACCATTTAAGTAAATCTTTTATATGTTCTTTGTCATTTTGACTTTGACCTATAAGTTCACGAATAACTCGATCAAACGAATATTCATCACACCCAAATTTCTTTAATTTTGTTGTTAAGGTTCTAGCATCAGCGTTCCATTCTTTACATAACTTATCTTGTAATTCTTTATTGATAAATGACAAATTGCTCCATGAAGGTATGTCCATAGGATTAGTTGGATTATTGAAAAACTTTCTATTTTCATTAAAAGCAAAATCATTTTTATTATCATAAAGAATATGTGGTCCATAATTAGATTGACCATATTTTTTATCATAAAGGATTATTAAATCTGCTGCCAAATCATTTTTAACATAATAATTTGCATCAGAATTTATTAAATCCGTTAAATCCTTACCACTAAAAGAATTAACATTATTCCCTTTTAAATATTCAATTATTTTTGTATCTTCAGTGTATTGCAAAAGGCTTTTAAAAGTATTTTTTTCGCATATTTTAGCAAAATTCAAATTTTCAAATTTAGGATTGTCACTAAATGAAATATATGTTCCATCAATTGAAGGCAGGATTTTTTTGCCTTTTATCTTCTCTTTTAATAAATTTGTGAAATTGTAATTTTCATCTAATGAATGTATCTCTTTGTTTGGAATTAAAAATTTTAAAGGTTCATAGTTTGAAAAAGTATTCTCCTTTGTAGCAATTGCTAATCCTCTTTCTATAATAAAATCAATAAGATAATCTAATAAAATCTTATTACATTCACTTTCTTTTTCTAGATTATTTCTTTCACTAGTGAGTTCAAATGTGCCATAAACTAAAAATGGAAAAGGCATTGGAATTTCAGTTTTAAAATAAGAATATAAAACGCCTTTTCGTCTTAATTCTTCTTTCTTTTTATCATCATTATTATATGCTATAGCAAGTTCATATCTTTTTTCCTTACCATTTGAAATAGAAATCTCACCATCTTTTTTCCAAACTGTCCATTCTGTTATTTTTTCATTTTCTTTTATAGTATATTTTTCATTTTCTTTTATAGATTCAATGCTTCTTATTTGGGATCCATTTACAATTTGAATTTTTCTAACGTGCTTAAGAAATAAAAGTTCTTCAAAATGTAAATCATCTACTTCTTTTTCTATATCTTTAATTTTCTCTTTATCGCACTTAAGTACAATTGATGTAGAAAAACCATTTGAAAGATATTTTTCTTCTAGTTCTTTACCATCTTCAATGCGAGCAGAGCTTAATATCGATGTTCTATCTATATTATTTAATTCATTTTTATGCCTTTCGTCAGTCTTAGCTTTATAATCTTTTAAATTTTGAATTGCTCTTTCTTTGCTAAAACTAACAGTAAAATCTTTTGTAATTATCAAAATATCTTGAGACCAATTTAAAATCGATCTAAAGCCAAGGCCTTTGCAACCAATAGTATTGCCATATTTTGAACTTGCATCAGGATGTAATAAGGATGTGATACCTCTTGCATTAAATGGTTTACCAGTATTTTGAAATATTAAGGAGTCATCCCTAATCTCTATTTTAACTTCTACTTCATTATTATCGTCTGTATAGCAATCATCGGCATTTTGTAATAATTCAAAAACTTGTCTTCCTTTATAATCATCTCTTGTTTTATTTTCAGAATTGAAATCTTGAATTATATAGATAGCGTTCTTTAAATATGTATCTTTTATGTCTTCAATTTCTTTTTCTATTAATTCGCGTTCTGTCATCAATATTAAGCTCCACTAGTTTTCAACTTTTATTATTAGCATAAAAAGAATTAAATTTCATCATGCATTGGTAATACGCAGACCATTCTAATAGCACTACTTATGTCCTTTTTTTTACTATATATGACAGCATCGAGAAATGCGAAATCCACTAAAGTTAGTGTACTTTTTACACTTCATTTTTTTGATATGACATCAGTTGAATCTTTGAAGTCCTATCCTTTATTTAAAACAAAAATATAACAGATTCTTTTATTGCACTCTCACACTATTACTTCACACCTTATTCTATTATTTCCCAGTAACCTGTTTTATCGCCGCCAATTCTTATTATCTTGCCAGCACTTGTTAATCTATCCAAAGATCTTTGAATAGTTCTTACAGTTTTGCCAAGTTTAGTTGATATTACTTTTCTTGTGCTTTCAGGATTTAGCTTTAATATGTTTAATACTTCATAATCTGTTTCAATTAATTTTACAGTGACATTTTGAGTGACATTTTGAGTGACATTTTGAGTGACATTTTGAACAGCATTTTTTCTATGAAATATAAGCCTAAATCCAAAATCATTTAAAACATATTCATATTTAGTTTCAGTTTTTTTACATACATTAAAAATTTTCCTTAGCCCACTTCCCTGAATTTCAACGTTTTTAGATCGGTATAGCGAATCTAGTATTTTCCTATTTCTTGGCATAGATCCTAATCTATTTGCTTCAAAATCTTCAGGTTTATAATAAACTGGAAATCCTCCTGGATTGTATATTTCTATAGCCGATGGAGTTATAGTTATTTCATGTTCTGTAAATGAGCGATAATTTGCGTGTGCAAATGCATTAACCACTGCCTCACGAATTGCTTCAATAGGAACTTCTGGAATTTCAATTCTTGCAGTACTTTTACCATCAAATTCTACTCGCCAATTCATATGATTGCTTATATATTGAGTAGCAACATCTATTAAATTATAAATGTTACCATGTACCCTATCTATATCAATAAAACTTAATTTTGCATCAGTTGCATATGTTGCCATCTTTAAAACTGTTGGTTCGGTAGACCCAAATAAATAATATCCTGCGTTATTTAATTTGCCATTGCTATAAAGCCCTAATATAGTTAATAAATGTTCTTCGTCATACTCTTCTAAAGGTGCTAATCTTCCACAATTAACTGCTTTATTGTAGAAACTTTAAAGAGCTTTTGAATCAATATCATCGATTCCATACGGAGTTAAACTATTTTCCCATATTGATGTAAAATCATTATCAAGCATAATATGTTTTAATTCTTCGGAAGTGATTTTTTCCGCTCTATCGTGCACTCTCTTAAAATATCTACCATATGAAGAATATGGTTTTTCATTTCCTTTAAATGAAACTTTTATAACATCATATCCATCCAAATTGATTCTATCAATTTGAGGGTAAATCATGGGCTCAATAGCTTCTTTAATGCATCTTGCGACATCATCCAAAGAACTTGAGCTTACATTTTGTCCACAAATATCCCCGTTAGGCTTAACTCCAAAATACAATGTTCCATATCCGTGTTTATTTAGCATCGCACATATATCATCCATCGAATCCTTGAGTTGCGATGTTGATTTCTTAAATTCTAAAATCTCAGTTTCTATTCCTAAGTTCATATCAACTCTTTTCCAATTTGTTACCATAATATAACACATGTCACTGTAAATGTCACTGTAAATGTCACTGTAAATGTCACTGTAAATGTCACTGTAAATGTCAATGTATTTCTTCTAAGTTTTATAATAAACACTATAGGCAATGTTGATGGCTCTTTAAAAAACTCATAGCTAAATTTTAAAAATGAAAATTATTATTTCAAAAATCTTTTATCGCTGCAATTAGTTCTAAAATGTTTCGTCCAGTATAATATTCAAAGGTAAATACAGTGAAATTAGATTTCAAAGCATCTAATGATAATAGAAAATGTCAAATTCCAATGATTCTTAAAGATATTTCGTGAACACTTTCCTTAATTCAGTTACGGCATCAATAATTTCATTCATCAACTCTTTGTAATTAGAATGATTATTAAAATTTAAACCATTAATGTATTTAGATATCACGGATGATTTTGAATCATCCATTCTATTCCATTCAAGTGAATATCCTAGTTCTTTTTCTATTTCATCTTTATGTCTTAAAAATCCATCATATAGTTCTTTTGATTCTGGAATATAAATACAAACTCTTATTCTGCTTTCATTGTTTAATAAATGTATTCCAATACGACAAGATGTGCTTCCTATAGTAACATTGTACCAATAATTTGTTGTAGGTGCCCTTTTGTAAAAAGGACAACCTCTAGCATCTATTAATTCATTTAATTCATTCCAGAATACTAATCTTTGTGACTCAGATTCATTCAATCCTTCCTTTTCGGCTCTTCTTACACTATTAGCAAAATCATTAGGTGCTTCAATAACCTTAAACATAGGAGCAGGAAGAGAATTTCCAATTTTATATGCATGTATTTCTAGAAGAAAGAAACTAATAGCTTTATCAGTATGATTATTTAACCATTCTATTGCTTTTTTATGTTCATCTCTTGCTTTTTCTACTATCCAAACAATTACATTAGCTTCTAATAGAGCACCATAAGTAATAATCTTTCCTAAATGATCATGATTAGTTGGTTCTAATTGGTTTTCAATCAATACTTTACTACCTGTAATTTCATCTTTTGCAAAAATATCACATCTAAAACTACCTACAGGTTTTTCTTTTTCTATATCAACTAAAGTTAACTTAAGAACTTTATTTAATTCTTTAATATTTTCTTCTTCAGCTAACCATTTAGAGAAATCATATTGTTCATGTTTCCATAATTCTCTTAATTCAACTCTTTCTAATTTTCCTATTTGCATACGTAATTCTTCTCCGTATTTAGGTTAAATATAAATAATTTAGTTTGATATTAAAAAGCAAAAAGCATAACCTCATTCATAAGTACATTATATTGAACTATTTAGATATAAAATGTGCATAAAAATTCATATCTTTAGGAAAATTGTAGGGAGATAGAGATACGCCGCTTTTATCTGTAACCTTTATCCCATTTCCATCTTCCTTTGTATACCAGCCATCAAACTCATATTGTTCCATATAAGCTACGCCTAAATCAAATTGTTGTGTAAAAATAACATTTATTTTTTTCTCCATCGCTAGATCTAAACCTGCATTGCAAGATAATTTTCCTAACGAATGTCTTAATTCTACATATTTCACAATGCTATCACCGTTTTTGCCAGAAATATTTGTTGTAAATAAATGGCCAAGTTCGACGTCGTTGCCTATTAAATAGCAACTGGTTTTGAATAAATTTCCATCTATTTTATTTACAGAAATATTCGAAAATTTCTTTTGTGCTAATGTACTTTCTTTTTCGTTATATTTTCTTAAATTTACTGAAATTTCATTGGAAGAAATTATATCTAACACTATACCTGAACTTTCCAGTGGCAAAAAGTTAACAAAGGTTGAAATTTGTCCACCCATCCCTGTTACTTTATTTACCGTTTTGTCTAAATTTTTCTTTTCATTATAGTTAAGAGGCGTCATCCAACCAGAATCTTTCTCAATCCACTTCCCATATAAAGTAATATCTTGTTTAATTAAATTAAAAATTTCTAATTTTATATACTATATACCTAATTTTGCAAGAATTTCTTT
>ENA-UOJH01001142-UOJH01001142.1-human-gut-metagenome-genome-assembly--contig:-C148-NODE-1142-length-20689-cov-10.613502_pt1 | contig 20689 bp, 18 predicted proteins | sample MGYA00242345_ERZ723892 | MGnify/ENA metagenome assembly ERZ723892 | reverse complement strand
TTCTAATTTTACAGGATTATTTTTGCCTATCTTCTCATAATAGCAATTATCGTAACTAAACGATTACTAATACAATAAATTTAATTACGATTTGATACAATCTTGTTATATTTTTAATTTGTGTTTTAATAAAAACAGTTATGAAAAATATATTTGATTTTGCTACTAAAGAATTAAGTCAAGATGCTTTTTTAAGTTGGTTCATTGCTAGTTGCAATGAACCAGAAATAAGTGAATATTCTTATAAATTTATTAATTTTCTTACTGAATATCATTTTAATGTAGGTGATATAAAGAAAGTTGCAATAAAACAACAATGTGATGACATTGATATTGTTGTTGATTTTTGGACTAATGACGAGCTTCATTATGTTTTAATAATTGAAGATAAAACAACTTCATCTGCGCACACTTCACAACTTGAAAAATACGCTAAAACAATGGATGGTTGGAATAATAGCGAAGAAGGCTATATAAATAGAAGAAGAAAGGTTTTCTATAAAGTCAATCATTTAACTGATCAAGATAAAAAAGAACTTGAAATAGGTAATAAGAAATACGATGAAAGCGATAAATGGAGAGTATTTGATATTAATAAGATTTATAGTTTCTTTTCTAATATTAAAGAAACAGAATCTCAAATATTAAATTCATATGTTTTACATATTAAACAAATTTATAAAGATTTAAATGAAGTTTCTGACTTACCAATTAATGAATGGAATTATGCAAATTTTGAAACATTCTTTAGAAATGTAGTTAATGAGGAGTTCAAAAAAAGAGAATGGCCTTATTCTTTTAATTCTGGGATGTGGCATGGGAAAGTATTAAGTGCTGCTTTTTATTATTATCCTAAAAATGAAAAGCTAAATAAAATTACTAAAGGTGGATTTCCATCTTTTGCTTATCCTTTTATTGAATTTGTATATAGAAAATATTCTAATGAAATACTTATTTATTCTCATATTTCATACCACCGGTATGATGATAAAAATGATAAAAATGATCCAAATCGATATACTTGGAAACGGTCTGAATATGAACCAAATATTAAAGAAGCGAAAGCATTCATGGAAGAAGTTAAAAAAGCCATTATAGAGAAAGTTGGTGTAAAAGTTAGAAAAATGGAAAGCAAATCTTCTCAAAGCATTTCAAAAGATTCTATAAAAATTAATGAATCAAAAGAAGAATTAGAAAAAGCGATTTTAGATAAACTAGAAATTTATTTTGAAGCATTCAAAATAGCTGATGAAAGATACTAAGCAGTGGAGGAAATGAGTTAATATAGGACTTGAAATATAAGATATAGTATCATTTTCGGTATCATTTATAGTATCAAAAACGGTACTATAAAAACAAATATTTAAAATTCTATGCGTGCCACTAATGTTGGTGAAGAAAATGGTGAAGAAAATGGTGAAGAAAAACTTATATCGTTAATATAAGAAAATCCTAAAATATCTTTATCTAAAATGGCAAAAGAATTAAACGTTACTAGTAGAGTCATCGAAAGAATTATTAGAAACAGCAAGAAAATAAAACGTGTTGGTCCAGATAAAGGCGGTCATTGGGAAATTACAAATTAAAATATTGATTAACATAAAACCTAACAGTTGCTCTTATTATGGCTTTAAAGGTGTGTTAAAAATCAAAGGCTTAATTTGTAAGCGCATTTAAAAGTATGGGTTTGATAAAAAGTATCAATCCTTATTTATATCTAAATAGCACCTTTTGAAAAGGCTAAACTTAAATTGTGGGGGTATTTTTAAATAGACATTATCATTATTTAGGCATTGTTGTCCACAGTGCCTTTATGATAAATTAAGTTTAGTCTTTTCTCACATATAGATATTAAGTGGTGAATTTATTTGAAATGCCAATTATTTAATTTCATAGCAAAAAGCCTCCAAGATGAATTTGGAGGCTTTGATGCATTTAATTATTTTTGTGATGGCACTGGAGTAACTTTTAAACCTGAAATTGTTACTTTACTATTTGTTGATGGATAAATACCGAGTCTTTGACCCGTACCGGTTGAAGATAAGTAAACATTTGATGCAAATGTTCCATCTTCATCGGTTAGAAATTCAATTCCACCACTAGCAGTTTTCTTATCACCTACTAATTTAATTTGCTTATCATTTAAGAAAACTTTTAAGGTGAGTTTCCCTGCTGAAACTCTATTGAGTTCGAGTGATAATTTATTTTCTTTTGCAAATGAGAAGTCACTTGTAGAACTAAATTGTTTGCTAAATGAAAAACCTGATTTACCAGCACCTTGGCTTAAATAAATTTTTCTATCTTTTGCTACATTAAGGAATAAACTTGGATTATGCATATCACTAGGACTTTTACTTGATTTATTACCTAAAATCATGATATCGAATTCATCAGTAGCACTGATTGTAAAATCATATTTATAGGATACATTAAGTAAACCTTCATAATGAGAAGTGAATTTTGTTCTGTTATCTCCTAAATGAGGTACTGAACTACCTTTTTGCGTATAGAAGAAGTCATAACGACTTGGTGTAGATGAAGTAAAAACTAAATTGCCATTTTCTTTGTTTTTAATTTAAAGAGTTGATACTAACTTTTAATTAAATAAGTAAATTACAATCGCCTATATAATATAGGCAATGAAAATAGCAATTTATGTGATATTTGTTTTATGAAATTATGCTTTTAAAAAAGCCATTTAATAATTTTATTTTGTTTTTTGACTGAATCTAGATTAAAAGTGCAATTTGGTTGTAAAATGTGTTATAAGATACAAATTAAGGATATAATAAGAATCAAACGAATTACATCATTTGATATATAGGGAGGTAAACGTATGTCAATTCAAGATTATACGATGGTTGATCTAATTGGAAACACACCGCTTGTACGCCTTAAGAATATTGAGAAGGCTTATAACCTTTCCTGTCGTATCTATGCAAAACTTGAAAGAGATAATCCTACTGGTTCTATCAAGGATAGAATCGCCAAGGAGATGATTCTAAGTGCCTTGAAGGATGGTAAGATTACTAAGAATACAACTATCATAGAGCCAACTAGTGGTAATACTGGAATCGGTCTTGCAGCTATTGGCGCTACATTAGGAATGAAGGTCGTTATTTTCATGCCATCCAACTGTTCTGTTGAAAGAGTTAAGATGATGAAAGCCTTCGGAGCTGATTGTAGGCTTGTTAATGAAGGAGGTATGGCTGGCTGTATTAACGAAGCAGAAAAACTCCATGCTGAAATCAAAGATTCATTTATTCCACTTCAGTTCGAAAATCCTTCCAATTGGATGGCTCATTATAAGACAACGGGGCCTGAAATCTATAGTCAGACCGATGGAAAGGTCGATTATTTCATTTCTGCTTTTGGTACTGGTGGAACTTTAACTGGAACTTCAAAATTCCTTAAAGAAAAGAAACCAAGTGTTCGTTCGATTGGTGTAGAACCTACAGGAAGTCCTGTAATCACTGAAGGAAGAAAAGGCGCCCATAAAATACAAGGCATCGGTGCTGGATTCAAACCCAAAGTTTTAGACCTTTCTCTAGTTGATGAGGTCGTTACAATTTCAGATGAGGAAAGCTATGAATTCGCAAGGATTCTTGCTAAGAAGGAAGGTTTATTCTGCGGAATATCTTCTGGAGCTAATGTAGCTGTCGCAGTTAGAACCGCGAAGGCTAACAAGGACAAAGTCATTGTGACTGTTCTTCCAGATGACGGAGAAAGGTATCTTTCTGTTCCTGATCTATTCGAATAAGCGAGGTGCAGATATGAATCTTGAAGAGCTAGAAAAGCAGTTTCATCAAAACGAAAAAGACAACTTCCTAGATGAGGAGAAGCTATCCTTTTTTTGTGACGACATTCGAATCCTTCTGACGTTCGATTACGAAAAACCTAATTACAAGAAAAGCGAGCTAGAATATCAGTACAGCAAGACGGAAAATGAGTTACGTCTTATTTTTTCTGATCTTGGACTCGAGAATCAGAGCGAAATCCGCAAAGCATTCTTTGATTCCATTGGTGAAATTCGAAGAAGTCTAAACACTTCCATTGAAGCTATTTTAGAGGGTGACCCTGCGAGCCTTTCTAGACAACAGATTGTTCTTGAATATCCTGGATTTGAAGCAATTCTTTATTACAGGGTTGCACATGTTTTTCATAAATTAAACTTGCCTCTAATTGCTAGATTCATTTCAGAAAGAGCACATCATCATACTGGAATCGATATTAATCCTGGAGCTACTATTGGAGATTATTTCTTTATCGATCATGGAACTGGAATTGTCATTGGCGAGACAGCCATCATTGGAAACCATGTCAAACTCTATCAAGGAGTTACTCTTGGTGCCTTATCCTTAAGTAAAGGAAGAAGCTTAATAGGCAAGAAAAGGCATCCAACGGTGGAAGATGATGTCACAATTTATTCCAACGCCGCTATCTTTGGTGGAGATACTATCATCCATAAAGGCTCCACTATCGGTGGCGATGTTTATCTGACCCATTCTGTGGATGCGAACTCCGTTGTCCTTCAAACAGACAAGGATTTAACCATATTTAGGAAGAATGAGAAAAGATAGCAACTCGACAAATGAATAAATAAAGATATATATCTTTGCTTGTATGATTTTATCTTCTTTTGAAAAGTCATAGAGAGAAGACTCGCTTTTAAATTTCTATCTTATAGTTATTCAATTAATCCCTTTATGTCTTATGTCAGAACATCACTTTGATGTCAGTATAAGGTTTTTTATTTCGCTTTATGAAAAAAGAATGACGTTTAAGAGAACTCAAACATTACATTATTAATTGTCCTATTTAAGAGTTGAACTTGGTTAAAAATGCAATTTGCAATCAGGAATGATATTATACAAGTGAAGGAGATAAGAGAAATGAAATCATCAGAAATTATAATTAAACAAATAAAAGAAGAAGGTGACAAAGCTACTATTAAATTGTTAAGCGAGAAAAAAGCTTGTATACGGATTAATGAGAAAAATAAATTTGAATCCGACAAACTTCCTGGGCAAGAAGTTGATTTTTCTATTTTTGATATCGTTACTGATTTTTTAAAAGAGCAAAAAGATAGAAGAGCTCCTAAAGGTGGAAGCAGAAATAGTAGAGTTGGTGAAGGTAAATGCAATAAAGGTACAATAATGTATGAAATTGCTACGAAATATTATGGAAAAGTAGATGGAGACAACTCTTATGATCCTTTATTTGTTATTGCTGCAATCTTAGACTGGGCAAAAATCGCAAGAAATTGTCGTGGTTATCTAGAATTATTATAATTTTTTCTATAAAATTAACTAAATGCAAATTTACTAAATCCGGATTTAGTAAATTGAAATTTAGTAAAAACAAAATTTAAAATTTGGATACGAATGTAGCAAATAGTATTTATACAATTTAAAACAAATTATTGAAAAAATAATGAAAATTATTTACATTTTCTCATATGGAAAATATTAAGATCGAATTAGCTACTATTAATGATTTACCTAAAATTTTAGATATTTGTTCTATTGCTAGAAAATATATGAAAGAAAACGGGAATGAAACCCAATGGGGTGAAAATTATCCTCCTAAAGAAATGCTAATTAATGATATTAAAAATAAGATACTTTATGTCATTAAAAAAGATGATGAAGTACATGCTACATTTGTTTTTTTAATTGGAGAAGATTCAACGTATTTAAAAATATATGAAGGAAGTTGGATGAGTGAAGAAAAATATGGCGTTATTCATAGAATTGCTAGTGATATGAAAATAAAAGGTGCGCTACTTTTAGCAATTAAATTTGCATTATCTAAAATCAATCATTTAAGAATTGATACACATAAAAATAATAAATTAATGAATGAAGCTTTAATTAAATATGGATTTAGCTTTAGAGGAATCATCTGTGTTAATGATGGAACAAAAAGAAATGCGTATGAATATTTAAAATAAAGCTTAGTGACTTTTATCTTTTTAAATCCTTTTGAATGAAAGCAAGATGATGACTTTTTAGGGGGTGTAAATTCACACTCCAGTGTGAAATTTCACACCCGTTATAAAAGTAGATATAAATGTTTATATTCGCTTTCTTAAAAATTACAAAATTTTTTGGTGATTATTTAAAGCTATGCTAAAATAGTGCCATGAAAAGCATTGGTCAACGACTCAAATTGAACACCTTTAGAGCACTCGGGGGGGGGTTATTATTCTTAACTAATATTTCGTTAATTTTTGTCGGTTTTGCAAATTGGAATATAACTAATGATTCGTGACTAGATGCACAAATTAATGTAGACAATGGTGAATTAATAGATATAAATAATTATTTTACTTTTGAAGGCACACCAAGTATTTTTGAATACACAGATGAAGGAATTGCAAGTGACCATGTAATCGATGGAGGAGCTGAAAATCAAGAAGGTTATATAGTTGTTCCTTTTCAAATAGATGTGGCATCTGGAAAGATTAGTGACCATATTGGATTAGGAACTACTTCCTTAAAAATAGAAACAATTTTAATTAACAAAAATGAAATCAGTGATTTTTTTAATTTGTGTTCGGTTGCTGAATCCAAACTTGCAATAGGAACAAGTGGCGTATTTTCAGATTCTGAATATAAAAATGTTTCATTAAGTAATTCACCTTCAAATAATGAATTATCTTCACTTTTTCAATTAGATTTTTCTTCCTATAAAGAATTAAAAAAAGTTTACTTTTCTGTAATGTATAGTGTTTCATTTACAACTGCTAATTTCAAATCTGCTTTTTCATCAAGTAACGGAATGTTTGAGTTCTCGTTTAGGGCAGGAGGAGTTTTTAATGAATAAGGTAGGAAAAAGTAATTTTCTTTTGGTTATGTCTGTTTCTGCTCTTGCAAGTACAATATGCATCGGTTATGGGAACTGGATAATAGGTGCTTTTAAAGAAAGAGAAGAAACGATAAAAACGACACCATCAGTTCCGATTTGCTATATTCAAGGCAATAAGGATGTGAAATACATGTCAATAGAAAAAGCGTTGGAAGTTGCCGGCGATGAAAAACATATAAACACATCTGAAACCATTGTTATAATCCCTGGGTCCATGCCTGTTATTTCTGATTCCTGTACCATAACTTCTAATGACACTTTAATTATCCCTTACGAAAACGAAACATATATGAGAGATCTTAGCAAGATTACTAGCAGCGATGTTAATTCTGTTTGCAGTGCAAATTATTCTGATTATGATTTAAATTCTGTTCAAAAATTTAAAAAAACCGAAGTTGTTGTAAATGGTAAAAATGAAAATAATGAAAAAATTACTTTGGTTAATAATGGCAAGATCATAATTGGAGGTGAACTAGGAGTAGGCGATGGAAACCAACGCCCAAGTGGACACACAAATGGAAAGTATTCACAAATTACGCTTGAAGATGATGCGACAATTGAAAATAATGGTTCAATCGAAATATATGGATATATTAAAAAAGATAAAGAAAATGGTACTGGAAAGTTGACGTGTAATTCATCTGGTTCTATTTCAATGCCACTTGTTATTAACGACTTTAAAGGTGGATCATATTCTAGCGCGTGCAATAGTCAAAATGTTTTTCCTTTTAATGTTTTTGAATTAATAAACTGTCAGTGTGAAACAGAATTTTATGCTGGTTCGGATTTGAGCGTAATGACGGCAATTTATGCAAACGATAAAATTTATGTGCCTGAAAAATCAAAGTTGATTTCAAAATCAGGTGCTTTGTTCAATGTAACAACAGGCAAAGCTGTTTTGAATTATGATTCTTATTCATTTCCGTATACTAAGATTGACAATGCTGAGGGGCAAAATCCACAAGAAATTAACAAGATGCAAATACAATTAGATGGATCAGTATCATTTAACTCAATGTCTTTGTCGTTAGGAAGTATGTCACTTAATACTGGTGATTTCAATGTTCCGATTTCTTATAAGTTCTCTATATCTTGTCTGAAGGGATCGGATGTGAAAATTCAAAAACCGACAAAATTTTTAAGTGGCTCATCAGTTATTATAAATGATGGAGCATCTTTTACTTTTGAATCATCTTCAATTTTTTATCAAACATATGTCGATCAAACAACATATGTTTCGGGAAAATACCCAAAAAAACTTGGTCCTGCTGTGCTAGTTAATGATGGTAATCTGAAAATTAATTCTTCATTCGCAGGAAAAATACTTACTAATGACTCTTCAGGTAACATAACGACGGGCTCTGGCTTTAGTGCCTCGTTTTCTACGGATGAAGTAATAACTACTCAATCTGGTGGAATGAGCTGGACTTATAGAACAGTTAGTGGAAAAGCTTTTGGAAATATTAAGACTTCTGAAACCGAAATGTATTCTGAAAAGCAATTTATTAGCAATTCATCTTATAATGCAAATAATGGAGCGCGGATTGGACAAGCATCATCATCTGATGTGTCAGAAACAATAAGTTCAGATAAGAGTGGAAAATGCGTGCCATATTCTTCGCTTGTTTTAATGGCTGATGGTTCATATAAAATGGCTGGAGAAGTTCGCACTGGCGATATGGTAATGTCTTTTAATCATGAGACAGGCAAAGTTGAAGCAAATCTTGTTATTGGAAATGATGACATTGATAATGAAACAATGGTCTATGATGTTGTGCATCTAGTGTTTTCAAACAACAAAACAACAGATTTTGTGGATGAACATGGTTATTTTGATCTAACACTTAATAAATATGTGTATTTACATATTGATGATTATGAAAAATATATTGGTCACGAATTTGTTTCGTTTGATAGTAATCATAAAATATCTAAAGTCATATTGTTAGATGGAATTGTTAATCAAATGTTTACGAAAATCGCATCTCCAGCAACAGCTATGCATTTAGACTTAATTGTGGATGATTTCTTGTTAATAGGTGGAGGACTCAACGGTCTCTTTAATATTTTTGATTATGATCCATCAACACTTGCGTTTGACAAAGAGAAAATGGAAAAATATGTTAACGAATTTGGCCTTCTCGATTATAAATATTTTGAGAAATTTTTCCCAGAAGAGATTTATAATCTTTTGCCTTGCAAGTATCTAGCTGTATCTATTGGTAAAAAAATGATCACTTGGAATATTTTTGAGAGCTATGTAAATAAATGGAAAGATCAGTTAATGGAAAATATTTAAATCAATAAAGCATCCTTTGATATGTTAAAAAGTGTGATTTAAAAAACAAGGATTTTTAAATTTTTATTATTATGATAAAGTAGGATTGAAAAGTCGAAGATAAATAATATACAAATTATATTTTTTGGATTAAGAGGAAGAACTTTATGAGAAAAAAATTGCTAATTGTATGCCTGCTGTTGTTATTTGAATTACCTAGTTGTGGTCAAATATCTGATAACCCTTCCAATTTAGGTGGTGATGACATAGATGGTGACCCACATAGTAGAGTAGTTGGTACTTATTTATTTAAATCTTTTGATGAATACCTTTCTTTTTATAGTGTTTTTAAAAAATATAATAATGAACGATATTGGGTTCCATTTAATTCAAATGATTTTGATGTCACTTATATATTTAAAAGTGAAGGAATGTATTTAGAAGATGCAATAGCGAAAAGATATGATTTAAAATTTCAATATCAGACTATGCTTGTTAATATTAATGACGATGATTTTAATCTTAAAATGAATTTATATGTTTTACCGACTTTAAAATTATTTTCAGATGACCTGTTACTCTCTTTCGGAAAATTCTTTTATACTCCTTTGCTGAATGTCGAATTTATAATGCAATGCGATGACAATGTTATAGGAAGAGGGACATTAGTATCAAATTTGCTTGATGAATACGTTAATACAGAAATCTTAAATAGTGTTTTATTATTGATGAAAGAAGGATATAAGTATGCATTTTAATGTAACCTGTTTGGATTGTGACAATATTTAGTAAAAATGACATTTTTAAATTGAAAAACAATTGTAAAAGAAATAAAGACATATGAAATTTAAAATAGGAGATTTAGTATATTATCGTAAAAATTCATGCTTTGATAAAGAATTTGATTGGGAAGAAGAATGCATATACATCGTTTATGAGTTAACTGAAAATTTTTCTTATTATCCTTTATATAAAAGAGAAAGACTTGTTCATTTAGGATATGTTTATATCATTTCTGCCATACGCCCAGATTGTGGTAGTGGTCATATCGAAGGAGCTAAATATGTCAAAGAAAACCAAATAAAACTATATGAAGGAAACGACCCTGATGTTTTGTATTTTTATAATGATGCGAAAAAAACTTTAATGGAAGAAAGAGAAAATACAAAGAATTAAGTGAATATCGAAACGTTTAAGATTAGATTTTTGTAAGATAGTGATTGTCGAAAGATGTAAAGTCCTAAGTTTGACAGTTTATAATTGAAAAAGTTGTATTTTATCAAATACTTTTTCGAAATATTTAAGTAAATAAGTTTTCTTATTGTAAAATTAGTAAATGAAAAAACTTTACAATTGTCATAATCTCAGGATTATCAAAAGGCTAAGTTTGTTGGTAAAAATACTGTTTTAATGTTAGAATTATTCATAGAATATACACCTCGACAATGTATATTTTCATCAAAAAAACGCTCCAGGTTAGATTCCTCGAGTGTTTTTTACGTTATACTTTTCTTACAGCCTGTTATTTTCAATTGTTACTAAAATTCAATAATAAATTCAAAAGTTCTGGAATTTGTGTATATGGATTTTTGTCTAAAATATTATCATCTGAATTATATGTATTATTTTTCAAATTTGCTCTACATATAGCTTCAGTATATTTTTCTTCTAACTTACACTCTTTTACGATATCAAAACTTTCAGAATACTGCGGCACATGTTTTTTCAATTGTTCTTTCACTTTTTGAGAAGATTGTTCGACTTTTGGATGTGGAACAAAATAAAATAATAACCATGCTTCAAAACAAGGGTTAGATAATATGAATTCAACTTTACACTTTCCCCTTGTTTTTTTATTTTTTTCTTCTTCAACTTTTTTTAATTGTTTTGGAGATAAATCTAAATCAACTAAACAAAAGATTCTATCTCCTAAAGATTTATCTAGTTGAAGATCGTCAATAGTTTCTCTAGCTTTTTTTGCCATATTTTTAGGGTCTGTTGCTTCAGATGGCAGTATTCTAAGATTATATGGATTTTCTCTTTTATTGAAATGATTAAAGTATTTTGTTTCGGTTTGATTTCTTCCTTCACAAATTAATACAATAATTGGCTTTCGTTGTTTTTTGTAAATTTCTTTTTTCATTCTTGCCATTAATCCCCCTTAACGAAAGGGATTCCACCATATCTACCTAGCAAATAAGCTTTTTCGATATTTTCATCTTTTCTTGGAGAAAAATCTGAAAGAGCGTACATTTCAGTAGAAGCAGAAGCATTGTTCCTTTCAGTAAACCAAATTTCATCTCTTCTAAATAAATCAAGGTTAAGTAAATTTGTGTCATGAGTATTGCAAATCAACTGTGCATTATTTTTGTTAAGATTTTTATCATAAAACTTTTTGATAATATATTCGACAAGCAATGGGTGTAAACTTCTGTCGATTTCATCTATTAAAAGAACTTTGCCTTCCTTAAATGCGTAGAACAATGATGGAGCAAAGTGAAATAATTGTTGAGTTCCGTCGGATTCTTCAATTAATTCCAAAGGATACAAAAAGGAATTGCTTTCGTTATTAATATTGTGAATTGTTTTAATATTGAAGACATCAGAATTACCAAATTTTTTCATCTGTTCAGGGTCATTGTTTGTAATAACATTCATAAGTTTGGTCATTAATTCACCTTGTCCACCCAACTCTTTTATTTTTTGAGAATTAATTTCAAAATCACTAATACTTATATCCGCATTATTTAGAAAGTCCAAACAGAATTTTTTATATTCTTCCAAATCATTGTTTTCTATAATATAGCCAATATTATATTTTGTTGGTTGACTGATGTCGTGTAGGACAATTATATCATTTAATATATAATCAACAACTGGCTTTACTTTCTCATAATTCCAAGTGGCTGCAGTTAGCAAAAACAACTTATTCTTTGTGTTCTTTGTTTTAATTTCATTTAATTGCTTAACATCGGTGTTGAACTTGTACTCATCTGTATTTGTTCTTGTAAAAATATTTGTTGGCTTTGCCGAATTATATACATCAAGTTTTTCATTAATAACTTTTTCAAAAGTGCAACTAAAACTATAAGAATACTTCACACTATTTTTTATGAATGTTAATGAAAACTCTGATGGAATACTTGAAAATTTCTGTCTAAATTTATAAGGCTTAATTCCTATTCTATTATTTTCAACTAGGTTATTGGACATCATTGAAAAAGCTTTTATAAATTCTAGTGCATCTATAAAAGAAGTTTTACCAGAAGCATTTGCTCCATATATAATTCTTGATTTTGATATTCTATCTTTGCCAAAAGTAATCAAATTATCTTCGTGTGATTTATCCTTGTTTGCTATCATTGAAAAATTACATGTGTCAGCATATGACTTATAATTTTTAAACTTAAAATTTAATAACATAATTACCTCTCCTCACTTGAATTATATTCAACAGGTATAAAAAAGTCAAAATAATTTGCATAAAATTTTAACCATATTTGTAAATATTTTTTAGATTTTTGTGAAATTTATACATTTTTAAATAAAATAAATAGATATTATAGTTTTATTTCTTGACTAAATGTTAATTATGATAAATTACATTTGAAAGAACAAAAAATAATTTTGCAAGATAATATACTAATTAAGACAATTCGTTCAAAATTATGTTCTTTATATGGCTGATTTAAGGTATAATGTTTTCATAAATTTGAGGAGAAATAATATGTTTTTAAGAAAGGAAGCAATAGACCTTATAAAGTCTATCTGCAAAAGGTATAAAAACGAGCCATCACCATTGATGCTTGTTTTAAGCGACGTTCAAAAAGAATATGGTTACATACCACTAGAAGTTCAAGAAATAATTAGTGAAGAACTCAATATCCCAGTTAGTGATATTTATGGTGTTGTAACTTTTTATTCTTTTTTCTCATTAAAGCCAAAAGGAAGATTCGTTATTGGTGTATGTCTTGGCACAGCGTGTTACGTAAAAGGCGGACAAAATATCATTGATAAATTTGGTGATATTTTAAAAATTAAACCTGGCCAAACAACTGAAGACGGAATGTTTACTCTTGATGCTTTAAGATGCATTGGTGCTTGTGGTATCGCACCAGCTATTTCTATAAATGGCAAAGTTTATCCAAAAGTAAAACTATCTGATATCCCTAATATAATTAAAGAATATAGAGAAATGAAGATGGAGTAGAACTATGACAAAAAAAGAAATAGAAAAGATTTTAAAAATAAAAACAATTGAAGATTTAAATAAAAGAATTGATGAAGCAACTAAAAAAGTAACTGATAAATTTAAAGGCTTAGACCATAAACGTCATATTGCAATTTGTGGAGGAACAGGATGCTTATCATCTAATTCAAAACAAATTAAAGAAGAATTTGAAAAATTAATTAAAGAATATAAATTAGAAGACAAAGTAACTATTAATTTAGTTGGATGCTTTGGTTTCTGTTCTCAAGGACCATTTGTTAAAATTTATCCAGAAGACACTTTATATCACGCAATTAAAGTTAGTGATGTTAAAAGAATCGTCGAAGAAGATTTAATAAATGGAAAAGTCATTGAAGATTTACTTTATGTCGATCCAAACACAAATAAAAAATGTATTAAACAAGAAGATATTCCATTCTATCAAAAGCAACTTCGTATTGCTTTACATGGATGTGGTGTAATTAATCCAGAAGATTTAAATGAAGCTTTTGGCTTTGATGCTTTTAAAGGTCTTTTAAAAGCACTTAGTATGAAACCTCAAGACGTTATTGATGAAGTTTTATCATCAGGTCTTAGAGGAAGAGGCGGTGGAGGATTCCCTACTGGTAGAAAATGGCAATTTGCCTTTAATCAAGATGCAAAACAAAAATTTGTCGTTTGTAATGGTGATGAAGGTGATCCAGGTGCATTTATGGATCGTTCAATCCTTGAAGGAAACCCAGTTAATGTTATTGAAGGTATGATGATTGCAGGCTATGCAATCGGTGCAAGTGATGGTTATTTTTATGTTAGAGCTGAATATCCAATTGCTGTTTCTAGACTTAGAATTGCAATTGAAGAATTAGAAAAAGCTAGTTTACTTGGAGACAACATTTTAAATACAGGTTTCTCATTTAGAGTACATATTAGACTTGGTGCTGGTGCTTTCGTATGTGGAGAAGAAACAGCATTATTAAATTCAATTGAAGGCAAACGTGGTATGCCTAGACCTCGTCCACCTTTCCCAGCTGTTAAAGGTTTACGGGACTCCCCAACTATCATAAATAACGTAGAAACACTTGCAAATGTGCCTTATATTTTAAGAGTTGGCGGAAAAGAGTTCGCTAAAGTTGGTACAGAAAAATCTAAAGGAACAAAGGTTTTTGCTCTTGGTGGTAAGGTTAAAAATGTTGGACTTGTTGAAGTTCCTACGGGTACAACTTTAAGAGAATTAATTTTTGATATTGGTGGTGGCATTCCTAATAATAAACAATTTCAAGCTATTCAAACTGGTGGTCCATCTGGAGGATGTTTAACACTTACAGAACTTGATACACCAATTGATTTTGATAATCTTATTGCTAGAGGTTCGATGATGGGTAGTGGTGGAGCTATCGTTATGGATGAAGATAACTGTATGGTTGATGTAGCAAAATTCTACCTTGAATTTATTTGTGATGAATCATGTGGCAAATGTTCACAATGCCGTATTGGTACAAAAAGACTATTAGAAATTATTACACGAATTACCGATGGAAATGGAACTCTTGAAGATTTAGAAAAACTTGAAGATTTAAGTGAATCAATTAGAGTTGGTAGCCTTTGTGGTTTAGGTCAAACAGCATCAAATCCAGTTTTATCTACACTTCATAAATTTAAAGAAGTTTATTTAAGACACGTAATTGATAAGAAGTGTGATGCTGGCGTTTGCAAGAAGCTGATTGATTATGTAATTGATCCTAATAAATGTAAAAAATGTTCACTTTGTGCTAGAAACTGTCCAACAAATGCTATAAGTGGCGAAGTTGGTAAAACTGTATTCCATATTGATACTTCTAAATGTATTAAATGTGGAACATGTATGTCTGCATGTAAGTTTGGTGCAATTAGCAATAAATAAGAGGAGCTATTGATATGGGTTTAGTAAATATTAAAATTGAAAATATTGCATATAAGGTTGATGACTCCCTTACAATATTAGAAGCAGCTAAAGCATGTGGCTATCAAATTCCAACTTTATGTAACTGGAAAAAAGGTCGTTGCTCACTTGCTTCATGTAGAGTTTGCTTGGTTAAAGTAAATAATGAAAGAAGATTAGTTCCATCATGTGCATATCCTGTTCGTGAAGGACTTGAAATTTCAATTAATGATCCTTCAGCAGTTGTTGCAAGAAGAACTAGTGTTGAACTTCTTTTATCAAATCACTCATTTGATTGTCAATCATGTTCAAAAAATGGACAATGTGAACTTTTAGAAGTTTCTAGAATTGTTGGTGCTCGTCCTGAACAATATGCAGGTGAAAAAACACCTACAACTTATGATGATGTTGCACCTGGCATAATAAGAGATACATCAAAATGTATTCTTTGTGGAAGATGTATTGAAGCTTGTAAAGATAACCAAGGAATTGGAATCCTTGGATTTGAAAAACGTGGCTTTAATACAATTGTTTCTCCAGCTGGTAATAGATCATTTAATAATGTTCCTTGTATTCAATGTGGACAATGTATCAATGTTTGTCCAACTGGTGCGTTAATGGAACATAGTGAAATTGATAAATTAGATAAAGCTTTCCAAGAAGGAAAAATCGTTATTGTTCAAACAGCTCCTGCAGTTAGAGCTGCAATTGGCGAGGAATTTGGAGAAAAAATAGGCACAACTTGCACAGGAAAAATGGTTGCTGCACTTCATAGACTTGGTTTCTATAGAGTATTTGATACAAACTTTGCTGCTGATTTAACAATTATGGAAGAAGCAAATGAATGGCTTAAACGTTTATCAACAAAAGGCGTTTCACCAATGATTACTTCATGCAGTCCAGGTTGGGTAAATTATATTGAATATTATTATCCAGATTTAATTCCTCATCTTTCAACTTGCAAATCACCTCATCAAATGATGGGTGCAATTATAAAATCATATTATGCAACAAAACATAATTTAGATAGATCAAAAATTTGCGTTGTTTCTATTATGCCTTGTGTTGCTAAAAAATATGAAAAAGAAAGAGATGCTAATAAAGTTGATGGAATTAAAGATGTCGATGTAGTTTTAACAACAAGAGAATTAGCAAAACTTATTAGAAGATCTGGTATTACTTGGAAGAAATTACCTGATGAAGAATTTGATAATGATTTAATCGGTAGTTATAGTGGAGCTGGTGTTATATTTGGTGTTACAGGTGGCGTTATGGAAGCAGCTGTTAGAACTGCATATCACGTTTTAACTGGTGCTGAACTTGAACCAATTGAATTTACTCCTGTTAGAGGATTTAAAGGAATTAAAGAAGCAACACTAACAATTAATAATCAAACATATAATATTGCTGCTGCTTCAGGAATGAAAAATGCCAAAGTAATTTTAGAAGAAATTAAAAATGGAAAGAGTAAATATGACTTTGTTGAAATTATGGGGTGTCCAGGAGGATGTATTAATGGTGGTGGACAACCATTTGTTAAAGAATTATTCCTCCCTAATGAAGACGATGATATCTTAGAAACTTATGCAGCAAAAAGAGCAGAAGTTTTATATAGAGAAGATAAATCTAAAGCAATTAGAAGATCTCATTTAAATCCTGATATTATTCAACTTTATAAAACATATTTAATTGAACCAGGAAGTATGTTAGCTCATAAGTTACTTCACACAACTTATAACTACCATAGAGAAAAATATCCTAATGCTCATGAAGAAGGATTTGAACAAAAATAATATTAAATTTTGATGGTGGAGAGAAATCTCCACCATTTGCATTTTGTGTATTATTAAAGATTTTTAGAAAGAAAAAAATTTTTAGTACCTAAAATAAAGTAAAACTTGCCGTAAATAGACAGTTGTGCTTAAATTTAGGTATGAAAACATTGCCTATACTATTTAAATATGAAGATGTTAAAGATATTTATCCAGATGTTGATGGCTTTTATTCGTTTTTAAAACGTTCGTTAACAAAAGGAACTATTAAGCAGGTTAAGAGAGGATTATATGCTTTGGTCGACCCATCAACAGGCCAAATTTATGCAACAAAATATCAAATTGCAAGCAAACTTTTTGATGATTCATATTTTTCATATCATGATGCAATTGAATATTATGGATTAGCTACACAATCATTTGTTTCAAGCTTTACTTACTTAACACATGTTCAAGTAAAAGTATTAGAATTCGATGGTATTTCATACAATTCTAAAATTAGTAAATGCGATTTAGAAATATTAGATTACGTAAAAGAAAATGGCGTACGTGTTGTTTCTTTAGAACGTGCCATTGTAGATTCAATTGATGATTATAATCTAGGTGGTGGTTTAGACGAAATTGAATTCGTATTGGATTCGTGTCGAAAACTTAATATTAAAAAAATAGAAATTCTTTTAAAACATTATGATAAAATGTCCTTATATCAAAAGGTTGGGTATTTATTTGAAAAACACTTCGGTGACAAAATACCCCAATCTTTTTATGAATTATGTTCTTCAAAAATGGGTTCCAAAAAAATTTATTTAGATTGTATTCCTGGAAGAGCAAAACTTATATCAAAATGGAATTTAATGGTTAAAAATAATGACTTTAAAGTAAGAGGATAAAACAATGGGAAAAGCTGCAATGTGCATTAAAATGCTTGAAATATTAAATACAGGCAAAATTTATAAAGTATCAGAACTTGCAGATATTTTAGAAACTAATTCAAGAAATATTGGTGAATATCGTAAAGAATTAGAAGAATGTGGATATTATATTGAAACAATTCCAGGAAGATATGGTGGATATAAATTAAAAGATAATTCAATTATTCCTTCTTTAAAATTAACTGAAGAAGAAAAAGAAGCAATAATTGATGGATTTAATATTTTAATGTCTAAAAAAGATTTCTTAAAAAAGAATCTTTATTCTAAAGCAATTGGTAAAATTACTTCTAGAATTGAACTTCCAGAAGATAATGAAAACTTAATGATTGTTGATCATTACCTACTATCAATGAATGAAAAAGATATAAATGATAGATTTCACTTTATAGATAATGCTATTAAAGAAAAAAGAGTAATTTCAATTGATTATTCTTCTATTAAAAATGGAAATAAAACACACACCTTGCATCCTTATAAATTATTCAATTTTAATAATGCATGGTTCTTTTTAGCATATACTCCTGAAGCTGAAGAAGTATGGTATTTTAAATTAAATAGAATAAAGAATTATAAAATGCTTGATGAAACTTTTAAGGTTTGGAAGAACTTTAAAGCAGAAGATTATTTTGATGCAAATGGATTTAAAAATAATGGTGAATTTATTCATGTTAAATTCATTGCTAAAGGTATAAGAAAGCAACTTGTTAAAGAAAGAATATATGGAAAAAATCAAAAAGTTGAAGAAAACGATGATGATACAGTTACAGTAACTTTAGATATGCAAAACGAAGATCAAGTTGTTTCCTTTATTTTAGGATGGGGAGAAGATGTAACTTTACTTGAACCTCAATCTATAATTGATAAAGTTAAAAATATTGCAAGTGAGATTGCTAATAAGTATTAAAAAATTAATTTTTTGAAAATCTTAAAAAAAGAAAATAATTTAAAATCAGATAATGGCAATTATTGTCAATTTTTGTGTTTTTTATTCTCTATTAAAATTAAATAAAAGACAAATAGAATGTTTTTTAATTATTAACAAAAAAGGTATGGGCATAAAATATGTATTTTAATACTGAAATTAAAGGAACTCTTGAAATAAAAAATAAAGACCAAGCGAAGGAAATAATAGAAGAATATATCGATGAGTTTATTAATCTCGAGAAAGAAGATGGAGTTTGGGGACAACTCGTTCTTGTATTTAAAGACCATCAAGAAGTATATGATATAGATGATCCTTTTTGTGATTTACTTGAAGAAGATAATCCCTTTGCTGAACTAAGCAAAGATATTGGCGTTGATGCAAAAAAATTAATTTCTACTATTTATATTCATTACTATAACGAAGATGATGATACACGGGTTGGTTGCAATTTATCTTCTGTTTTTTTAAATTGTTGCGTTGAAGGCTATAAAAATAATAATGATGAGCATGTTACTTTTATGGATGAAAACCTAAATAAAGGTTTAAGTGGAGATCCATGGGAAATAACAAGGCGGATAGATATCAATAAAGGACGCCAATACTCTGAAGAACTTGTTAAGAATTTTAATGTATATATGGGTGGAGAAAGATATGACCTTGATCATTTTCCAATTAAAACTTTTGTGGATGGATGGGGAGTGTGTGATGAACTTGTTTACACACCTAAGCAAATTTTTAAACTCCTTAATAAAAAAGTTAAAAATGACTATCTGTTTTATATATTAGAGACTGGTGAGATAGTAATTTTGACTGCGTTGTCTTTAAATTATGAATTATCTGATACTAATTTTGTAAATCATTGCAAAGAAAAAGGTGAAGAATACGGAAGTCAAGATATTTTTCAATGTGAAGTTGAATATAAAAAATGGCATCTCTTTGCTGCTTATTCAGATATGAGCGTAATCAATTCGATTAAATTTCATAAAAGAATTCCAAAAAATGAAGATGATCAGGCTGTAATTTCAGCATTGTTGCGAATGAATTTTAGTATGATTTTTGACTGTATCGAAAATTATTGCAATGAAGTATGTGGAAAATACAAAAGATAGATAATGGTGGAGGGAAAAAGAATTAGGAATTTAGAAATAACTAACATGAATATCTTAGTGTGTAAAAGAAGTAATACTACTGATGATAATGAATTAATAACAATGCTTTAAATTGTAACGCTCAATAAAAGACTTTAAAAAATTAGGAGGAATAAATGATGAGTGACTTTGCTGTTGAAAATGGACTATTAATAAAATATACAGGAACTGATAAGAAAGTAGTTGTACCAGAAGGTATCGTTGGCATCGGAGACGATTGTTTTGAAGACTCTAAAATAGAATCAATTGTTTTCCCAAATACTTTAAAGGTGATTGGCCCTAGATCGTTTATAAATTGTTATGAACTTACTGAAGTCAATATTCCTGATAGTGTTACATTAATATGTAGTAAAGCATTTATGAATTGCGAGAAACTTAGACAGATAAAATTAAGCAACAATATTCAAAGCATTCCTTGGAAATGCTTTTTTGGGTGTTATTCTTTAAAAAATATAGTAATACCTGAAGGCGTAACAACTATAGGCCAAGATGCGTTTTGCGGCTGCGACAAAATGCGCTATTGTGTACTTCCTAAATCATTAACTTATATTGGAGAAGCCGCCTTTTTTAAGTTTGGCAGGCTGTGGCTAGTCAGATTATTTGAGGAAGAATTTATCACTTTATTTGATGATTTTT